>Ga0209541_10016997_pt1 | contig 10702 bp, 11 predicted proteins | sample RifCSPlowO2_01_FD_184027 | JGI IMG/M metagenome (GOLD analysis project Ga0209541, IMG submission 184027) | Groundwater microbial communities from Rifle, Colorado - Rifle CSP2_plank lowO2_0.1 (SPAdes) (version 2) | ecosystem: Environmental > Aquatic > Deep subsurface > Groundwater | place... | reverse complement strand
TTATTTCGATAATCTTCGCTGGGCATCAAATCCTGATTTAGGCCAGGACGGCTTGTACTCGTGGAAAACAGCAGTCGGCGCAGACAGTGCAGGGCATTCCGCACAAGGCTGTTTTATCATCAGCGGCAGCGGCATAAAAAACAAAGGGCTTATTCAAGACGTTGACATTCAGCAGATTGCCCCCACAATTTTAACGCTGCTCAACGAACAAATTCCGAGTGATATAATGGTAAAGCCAATCGAGGTGAAATAATGACGCACTTTTATGAATCAACGCTCATAGACACAACCGATGGATTTCAATGCAAAACATACGCCAATGAGCATCCAGAGGGGTTTATCATTGTAAAGCCGAAATACATTCCCGCAGACGCAATTAAAGGCGACGGCTTGAAATACCGATTTTTGTTTGAAAAATGCTTGGTGCGTTTCAACCTTTTTGCACGAAAAGCTGAGCTTCAGAAATATGTACAGCAGTTCCGCGCGACATTTCCGGAGTATATATATGACTCACCGATTCACAACAACTGGTTTTTTGTCGTGCCCAGAAACAAAATAAAAACAGTGCACGACGGCAGGAGCGGCTTGCGTGAATTACTCAAAGTCCCATTAAGAGATTGCGATGATTACCTCGTGCTTGTGCGCGAGCTTGTTGATTTTTTGATGAAAAGCGGCGTTTCTTCTGAAAGCCTGGGCATCATGCATTCCACATTAATGGGCAACTACACATTGGGAAAATCCGATATTGATATCATTATCTACGGCAAGGATAACGGCTGGAAAATTTTAGATTACATGAACACCGCATCACATCCCAAGTTAAAATGGAAGACTGATGAAGAATGGGCAACCTATTACAAAGAGCATAAAACATCTGAATCAAGTCATTTTACTGAAAAAGAGTATGTGCAGCAGATGAAGCGAAAAAAATATGAAGGAACATTTGGCGGCACAGTGTTTACATTATTTACTGTCGAAGAGCCGCACGAAACATGGTTCAAGTGGGGCGACGAAAAATATGAGCCGCTGGGCACCGCAACGATACAGGCAGCAGTCACCAATCACTACAACAGCCATGTGCGCCCGGGATTTTACGAAGTAGAGAGCACAGAAATGCTTGAGTACGACGGCAATGCTCTCAACAAAAGTATTCAGCTCAAAAAAGTGGTGACATATTCAATTCCTTTTGTACAGCAGGCGTTAAAAGGCGAAACGATCAAAGCATGCGGCCTGTTAGAGCTTGTGACACCAAAAAACACAGAACACAAACCGTATTATCGCCTCGTCGTCGGATATTTTGATGCATACGTCAGCGACCGGCGTGAAAAAGAATTTATCAAAGTAATCGAGGGCAACAATGCACTTCTATGAATCATCCATCATCACAACAAAGGACGGCTTGCACTGCCAGGTCTACGCAAACGAACATCCGACAGATTCAATTCTCGTGAAGCCGAAATATATCCCAACAGATAAGATAGAAAGCGCCGCATTGCAGTATCGCTTCATTGCAGGCAAAAAGATGAATCGGCTTGATATGTGGGCAGAGAAAGAGCAGCTGAAAAAGTACATCAATGAGTTCAAGCAGAAATATCCTCAGTACGTATATAACAGCAGCCATGAAAGTAACCGCCTGATATTTTCAGTTCCAATCGACAATATTGAGCGAGTCTATTTTCCGCGCACAGGGCTCAAAGAATTGATGGGCATGCCGACAGCTGCTCTTGACGAGCATTTGAAGATGGTACACGAATTTATCCAGTTCTTGATGAAGAGTGGTATCACACTGCATGATATGGGGATAACCTACTCGACTTTGATGGGGCATTACCTGTCAAAAGTCTCGGACATTAATATTGTCATATACAGCAAAGAAAAATTTTGGAAGCTGATGGAATATCTGAAAACAGCCGAGCACACGCTGCTGCGCTGGAAAACAATGGATGAATGGCTTGACTTTTATAAAAAGCGCAATAGGCACGCTATCAGCCAGGAACTATTTCTCAAGAGCGTGCAGCGAAAGAGATCAGAGGGTTTTTTTAATGATACATTATTTGTGATTTTTGCAGTCGAGCGTGAAGAGGAAGTTGTTTCAAAATGGGGCTCCGAGCAGTACATCGACAAGGGCATTGCAATCGTCGAAGGAGTCGTAACAAGCGACCTCCATTCAGTTACCCGCCCAGGATATTACGAAATAAAAGACGCAACCATTCCCGAAGTGAAAAAAATAGTGTTTCATTCACGCGATTACTGCATGCTCGCGCAGCCGGGGGAAAAGATTCAGGCCTGCGGCATACTTGAAGAGGTTATTCCTAAGAACAGCGAGCCATATCACCGCGTCGTCGTTGGTTATTTTGATGCGTACACGACAGAAAGAAGAGAAAAAGAGTTTATCAGGCTAGCATAGGTTGAAAGAAATGGCAGAAAAAATAAAAGATTTGGTCAGCGAGGACGTATCATCAGAAATAACAGTAGGATGCAACTTGTGCCAAGAATCTTCTCTGCCTGTCGGCGCAAAAACAAAGTATGGCTCAGTCATCACATACAGAATAGGCAGCACAACAAACGGCTGGTTCGCAACACTATCGCCAAAAACCGGCAGTGATCCACAACATGACTTTACGATACAGCTCATGTCTAATAAGCATTTGACTCATTTCTGCCAGATCGATAATGATGAAGGCTGTGCAGAAAACTACGGCGTTGCTTTCGCAAAACTCAGCCGCGCAGTAACAGCAATAATGGCATCAGAAAGCAAAGATTTCAAGACAGCTGCCGACACCCGTGAATCGTCCATCTCCCTCGCAACTTACGGCAAATGTACAAATTGGAAAGAAAAAAAAGAGCATCTGCATATCAAATTGTTCCCATTCCGCGGCGCTATAGGACAGCCATATACGGTAGACAGCACATTCGAGAAAAAGCAGATACACAAAGACAAGGACGGCGAATTTGTAAAGATGTTGCCGGTTAAAAAGGTGATGATCGACAATGACAGATTTAATTATCTTGCAGAAAAACTCATCTCATTATTGAGCGAGGAACAATGATCGATCTCCAATCACACACCTATATGTCCGACGGCGAGCAGTCGCCCGAAGAGCTCGTAGACGATGCAATAAGCCGTGGCTTGAAAGCACTTGCAATCACCGACCATGACGTCGTCGACGGTGTCCAGCGAGCAATTGACCATGCAAAGAATAAACCAATCGAACTCGTCCCAGGCATTGAGATCCGCTGCTATGAGCCAGAGCGCGGCTTCAAAGAAATTGACGTTCTCGGTTTATTAATCAACCTCAAACACCCAGAAATGATTAAACTCTGCGAAAAAGGTAAACAAGAACGCATCAGCCAAAAGCGCAAGATGATTGCACAGCTTCAGAAAATGGGTTACAATATCACATTCGACGAAGTCGCCGCAACCGTCAAAGGCGCATTTGGCCGCCCACACATAGCAAAGTTCCTGCTGAAAAAATACCCAGACAGATTTTTTTCTATCCAGGATGTTTTCGACAAATGCATCGGCTTCGGCAAGCCCGCATACGTTCCACGAGATGAAAATCTTCCGATGAGAGAAGCGGTGCGAGTAATCCACGCATCAGGTGGCATAGCAATTCTCGCGCATCCGCGTGCATATGAAAAAGAAGAATCACTGCACCTAATCAAACGATTTCAAGAGGCAGGCGGCGACGGCATTGAAACATATTATCCGTATCATCTTGTATTTCCACAATTAAGATTAGATGAAGCAGGAAACAACAAATTGATACAGTTCTACAAGGATGTTGCAAAAAAGAATGGATTGCTCGAATCTGGCGGTTGCGACCATCATGGCGCAAAACGGAACACATTAGCTGCCCTTAAGATTCCGATGGAAATATTGGATAGGTTGAAGGCTGCTGTTCGTCTCAATAAAAGATAGTATCAATCCAAATACCCCAGCCCTCTCAGCCGTTCTTTCGTAATATCATCCAGCTCTTGTTGGGTAAAAGCAAGTCTAAAATGCTGCTTGAGTTTTCTTTTCAGTTTCAAGCAGGTATCTTTTTCATCGTGAATAAGATTTATTTTTTCATCAGCATCATGCTCGCAATCATAAAGCTCTTCTTTCTGTCCATCGCTCAGTACATATTTCCACTGCTTTGTTGCAACCGCTTTAATATCACCATACGGAGGATACGATTCCATAAACACTTCATCAGCTACATGCCCACCGGTAAAACAAGAGCGTACATCTTTACCATCAACATCAACCGCAGCATCAAATAATCCCAATACTGTCGGCATGATATCAATGGTCCGCGTCAGCGCAGTCACATCTGTTGAAGGTACAACACCAGGCAGATGCATGATGAGAGGCGTGTGAAATTCATCATTCGCAACGCTGTTGCCATGGCCTTTGCCGTCATCCAGCGTTTCGCCATGATCAGAAAAAATAACAATAATTGTCTGGTCAAATATTTTCTTATCTTTCAGGAATGCAACAATCTCACCAATTGCAGTATCAGCAAGTTTCACATTGTCATCATAAAATGTATGTTTCTCTCGGATCGTTTTTGTGCCGCCCGCAGTATCGCGATGGATGTCCATGTAATGAAGAAACATAAAGAATGGCTTGTCATTTCTTGCAAGCCATGAAAGAGCATCATTGTTCACCGATGTCCAGCTTCGCGACCGCCCGTCATGAATGCCAAAGTGCACCAATGCTTTTGAAATGTTATATTTTTTATAGCCAATTTTTGAAAGATAGTGGTGCAGCCAATTTAGCTGTGATGTATCATAATACATATCAAAGCCATTGTTGAGTCCATAAATGGAATCAAGGAGTACCGAGCTGACAGATGCAGCAGTTGCATGCCCTTTACTTTTCATAGCGCCAGCAAGTGTTTGCAGATGCTGCGGTACTTGTAGCCCATTCTCACGAATGCCATGATGTTGCGGATACAAACCGGTAAAGATGGATGTATGGCTAGGCAGCGAGCCATTGGATACAGTAAAATTATTGAGGAATCGCGCGCCATTCAATCCGAGCGCATCAGTATGTGGTGTTAACGTTTCTTTATTTTTATAAAGGCATCCAACACGGTCAAACCGCAGTGAATCAACACTGATGAGCAATACGTTCATAAAAGATGCGCACAATAGGGTGCTTATAAATATTTTCCCGCACGGCTCTCCCATTTTTGTACAAGATAACCAGCTTTTTGCACAGCAAAGCTCAATGCCAGCAGCGGCAGCATCACCACAAGCATGTGCGGCTTTGTCCAATACTGTTTGATCATGTTTTTCGTCGACCATAGCCGCAACTTGTAAAACGCTCCAAAGCGTGGAACATACTGTTTAAAGAAATAGCTTCCTCTGCCTCGTGCATAATGCCACCGAACGAACGACGTAATATCTTTGCGCGGCTGGTGAACCATGCGCATCTGAGGATTATATTTGATGCGCAATCCAGCATTCAATATTTTCATTGACAGATACACATCATCCGCAGTAATGGTCAGCGCAGGATTAAACGCACCGAGCTTCATTATCTCAGACTTCACAAACGCGCAATTGCCACCCGCAAGATGATCTGTATAACCTTGTGCGTCAACTTTCCACATTTTGTCAAAGCCAAGGTGCCCGCCGCCTGGATAGCCTAAGCCGGAGATGCAATCGCCGAGGAATGTCGAATGAGGAATCGTTGTATTGCCCGTCACGACAGTAACGCCGCTTTTAATTGATGTGACAATTTCCTCAATCCATTGCGGCTCCGCAGCGCAATCAGCGTCGATGATAGCAACGATGTCCGCGTGTGCATTCTCAATGCCGGCATTGCGTGTTGCAGAAAGTCCTTGATGAGGCATGTTCAACACACGCGCACCAGATGCAGCCGCAACAGCAGCAGTCGCATCCGTTGAGCCATCATTGACCACAACAACTTCAAAGTCAGTAAATGTCTGCTTTTTCAATGAATCAAGAATGCCCTGAATACAGGATGCTGCATTGTACGCGCAGATGACAACGGATACAGTTGGTTTAGGCTGCATGGTTAAAATACTCGATTGTTTTTTTAAGACCTTCATTTAAATCAACATGGAAACTCCAGTTTATCAGCTCTTTTGCTTTGGAGACATCAAATCTGCTATGCCTTACTTCTCCTTTTCTTTCAGTCACAAATAGTGGCATTTTATTATAAGCTGTTAAGTCTTTCAGAGTGCCAAATAATTCACGTATCGAAGTAGACTTTCCAGTTCCGATATTTATAATTGCATGATCGGCTTTGCAACCAAGAGCATAAACATTTGCTTCCGCGGCATCGTCAACAAAAAGAAAATCTCTCGTCTGATTGCCTCCAAAAATAGTAACATCTTCATTTTTTAACATTTTTCTGGTAAATATCGAAATCACACCACCATCTCCTGATGTCTGGCGTGGACCATAAACATTAGGATAACGCAAGATAATAGAGTGAATGTCAAAAAGGACGAGGGCATTTTTCACATAATCCTCTGCCGCACGTTTCGATATGCCATAGGGTGAAAGTGGCATTGGTTCTAATACTTCTGTAAGGCCACCACCAATAGGAGGTTCGTGAGTGCCATAAATTGCTGCCGTGGATGCAAAAATAAATTTCTTAACGCCGTATATAGAGCACATTTCAAGGAGATTGATGGTACCCATAATATTTGTTTCTGCATCTGCTGCACGATTGAGAATTGAACGGTTTACATCTATTTGGGCAGCATGATGATTAACAACATCAAACATTTTTTTTGTTTTTTCTTTTTCAAAAACCGCTGTTAACGTTTGTCGGTCTTTGATATTCACTTTATAAAAAGTTGCTTCGGGATGCACGTATTTACTACCGCTGGACAAATCATCAACAACAACAACCTCATGTCCCGCAGCAACATAGGCATCAACGACATGGCTTCCAATAAAGCCAGCCCCGCCCGTGACAAGAATTTTAAGAACACTCATAAATAAGCACGAAAAAGAGCGCTATTTAAAGCTTTTCTGAGATGCTGCTAGTACTATTCACTTTCACCAACAGACCTTCGACTCCAGTAAAAATATTGTTAATAAAAGAGTTCACAAAATACAGCTTCGCAGGAAACCGCAAGCCATGAAAGAACGGCGGCGTTATCCAAATCTTGCCGGTAAAGCGTGCTTGAGTGATAATGCTTTTCCTGCCATCTCGAAAGAATTGGTTAAACGTGTCAGGTGTAATATGCTGTTTGTGTGTCGGATCTTTACTGTCGATATGAGTAAACGCAAGCGGCACACGGAATCGCATTTTGCCCCCCGGCTTCAGGATGCGGTGCACTTCTTCCATGAATGCTTTCATGTCTTTCAGGTGTTCAATGACCGCCATCGCAAGAATGTAATCAACAGAATTATTGTTGAAAGGAAACGGATAAGCATCAAGATCAAGCACAAGATCTTTCTTGATATAAGGGCTATTATCAACATTGACAAATCCTTCACGATAGTCTTTGCCTGAGCCAAGGTTGAGTTTTAATCGGCCATTCGTGAGCGTAGAAACATCACCCTGTACTGATTGTTTTCTCTTCATATTTTTTCGCCGAACAGCAGGATATTTATAAGCATTCGTGTTCCTGTACGCTCCAATGAAATTCGGCAAGCTCTGGCTGTCGCCTATGGAAAGTGTATCAGATTTCTCATTTAGAAAATTATGCCACGAGCACGGTGCAGACATGACATTTATTGAGATGTTATATGCGGATGCAATTGTACGCAGAAACAAAGCAACATTGGCGCACGTTGATTCATTTGATCAAACTCCCACTGGAATTCAGTTGTTGGCAAGCAAGCCAGACATACTAAAAAAAACGCTTGAGTTCATCCGATTAAAAATAGGAGAAAAAGATGACCTCTTTTCAAATCTGTCAATTGTTGACTTGCATTTTGGCTGCCCATCACCCGCAGTCATCAAGAGCGGCAATGGACCAGCGTTATGCAAGCGGACACAGCGCATGACAGACCTGCTGAAGACACTGAAAAGACACTCACCACTTCCAGCTGGAATTAAAATTCGATTAGGGTTAAACAATCAGGACAAGAAAAACAAGGTCTATCTTCGTGTTCTTGAAATTGCAAATGCAGTTGGAATAGATTACATAACAGTGCATCCAAAAACAGCAATCGACAGCTCGCGTGCACCTATTGACTATGCCGCACTGCAGGAAATAATTGATCATGCAGCCATCCCCGTAATCGGCAGCGGCTTTGTTACCGACGGCAGAAGCGCAAAAAAGATGATGGATATGGGTTGTTCAGCGGTGATGATTGCACGTGCAGCAGTTGGATATCCATGGGTATTTGAAGAGATTAAAGCGTACATGAATGATGGAAGCATGCCAAAAAAAAAGACAAAAGAAGAGTACATGAACGCTTGGGAACAATATTCATCTGTTGCGCAGCAGCACAAAACACTCAACAAATTTTATGAATATCACAAGCGGATATTTCAATTGAGAATGAGCGGCGATTTAAGTTATCACGCGCCGAGCAGAATATTGAATGGCTAGTTCTTCCCCATTCCATAATACTCAAATCCTTCATCACGAACCGCATGCGGCTCATAGATATTTCTGCCGTCAAACAGCTTGTTGCCTTTCATGCTTGCCCGAATGCTTCCGAGATCAACATTCCTGAATTCATCCCACTCTGTCACAAGCAGGATTGCATCGCTTCCCTGGGCAGCTTCTTCAGCAGAGCCGCAATAAACAACATGATCACCGAAAATCTTCCGTGCCTCGTCAGTTGCTTCTGGATCATAAACACGCACAGATGCACCATCATGCAATAGTTTCTGAACAATAGCTATTGATGGCGCTGCGCGCATGTCGCTGGTGCCCGGCTTAAACGATAAGCCCCAGACGCAGAAAGTTTTGCCGCGAACATTCCCAAAGACAGCAGCAATTTTCTCATTGATTTTATTTTTCTGCCGCTCGTTAAACGCTTCAATGCCTTCGATGAGTGATGCTGTATAGCCGTGTTTTCGGGCAAAGTGGGCAATTGCATGCACATCTTTCGGAAAACAGCTGCCGCCATAGCCAACGCCTGCGTTCAAAAATCGTGGTCCAATTCGATTGTCTAAGCCCAATGCAAATGCAAGTGTTTTTATATCAGCTCCGACGATATCACAAAGATTAGCAAATTCATTTGCGAGCGATATTTTCATCGCCAAAAAGCAGTTGCTGGCGTATTTGATAAGTTCCGCAGTCTCCCAGTTGGTATCGACAAGCGGAAGATAGGTTCTCATTCGGCCAGAATAAACTTTTCTCATGATTTCAACAGCTTTATCAGACGCTGCGCCAACAACTATTTTGTCAGGATATTGAAATGCACGCAGTGCAACACCTTCACGTAAAAATTCAGGATTTGCAACAACATCAAATGGCCGTTCGCAGTGCTGTTTGATGATATCATAAACTTTTCTTGTCGTGCCCGGCGGCACAGTGCTTTTGACAACAACCACTTTATAGCCATTAATATGCCGCGCAACAACAGTCGCAACATCAAGAACCGCACGAACGTCTGCTTCACCAGTTATTAGGCTTGGTGTTCCAACGCAAATGAAAATGACATCGCCAAATTCAACGGCCTCTCGAGTATCCGAAGTGAACCGCAGCTTACCTTTGGTATATGTTTTCTTAACTAAGCTATCAAGCCCTGGCTCAAAAAAAGGGATAGTGCCATTGCTCAGCGCATCAATTTTGTGCTTGTCCGTATCCACACACAGCACAAGATGCCCTAGATCTGCTAAGCACGCGCTTGTGACAAGTCCAACATATCCTGCGCCAAAGATAGATATTTTCATAGCACACCTGAATAGTGTCGCCGTGCTGCTTCCAACGATTCAAAGCTGCCGACGTCAAACCATGGCTCCGTAAAAGAAAAGCCATACACAGCTTCCCGTTTCGCAAGCCATCGGATAAAATCGCCGGGATTTTCACCCTGCGGGTTTTTCATATACTCGCCAAGCCGTGCAATACTTTCTTTGCACAGCAGATAGCAGCATGTTGCCGCAAGCGTGCTTTTCGGTTTTTCAGGCTTTTCTTCAAAGTCAACCACACGGTTTGTTTTGTCAAGGACAGCAACACCATATTTTTTTGCAACTTTTGCCGCGTCACGCAGATCGTACAGCGCAACAACAGATGATTTTTTTTCATGAAACAGCTCAGCCATTGCGTTGAGTGAAAAATCAAAAAGGTTATCACCTGCGATCAGCAGAATATCATCTGTTATGTGGGCTTTTTCCAGCACAAGCTGCAAGTCGCGCAGGGCACCAAGCCGTTCATCATTGCTCCGCGTGCCATCGCTGATGATGGTGATTTTTTTGTTCCTGGCCCATTGCTGAAACTGCGTAACAAACAGCTCATTCGTGACAAGATGTACATCAATACCCAACTTTCTCACCTTATCAAGTATATGGTCAGCGATAGTCTTGCCTCCAACATCAAGGAGTGCTTTTGGCTGCTGTTGAGTAAGCGGATAGAGCCGTGTCGCATAGCCTGCACATAAGAGGATGCATTGCATGAAAACTCTGCTAAAGTCCAAGCTTAAAAGCATTGTGGTGGGACGAGATTATGGAATGATTATTATTTGTACGCCTCCTCTGTGGCAGCGGACGGACACTCACTACGTTCGTGTCCTACTCCGTAAAAGAGAAAGCCACACGTCGTATGGCTTT
>Ga0209541_10016995_pt1 | contig 10703 bp, 13 predicted proteins | sample RifCSPlowO2_01_FD_184027 | JGI IMG/M metagenome (GOLD analysis project Ga0209541, IMG submission 184027) | Groundwater microbial communities from Rifle, Colorado - Rifle CSP2_plank lowO2_0.1 (SPAdes) (version 2) | ecosystem: Environmental > Aquatic > Deep subsurface > Groundwater | place... | reverse complement strand
TCGGGGCGGTTTTTCGTTCCGGAGTCCTGTCTGACTATTGTCCGGTGCGGATGAACGACGGCCAGGTGAGCTGGACGTTGCCTGATGCATCTTCCGACTTCGACGCGAAGTAGTAGGTGGTATTGGCAGAGAGTCCGGTGAGACTCAACACGTGGTTGAATCCGAATGCCGACTCCATTACTGCCTGCCCGCCGATGACGGCAGGGATTCCCACGGCACCCTCAAGGACCGCGAGGGGAGATGAACTGTAGTAGATGGTACCGCGCGCGGGCTCGTTCGTCGTCCACGTGAACGTGGCTGATGCGGACGTCGTTGCGGCGACGATTCCACTTGCGAGAGGAGCCGACACATCGCCTGTCACCATGCCTCCAATTGAGGCATTGATGGCGGCGAGCGTGCGGGGTCCAACGCGGCCGTATCCGGTCGTTGCGGCGCTACCGCCACAGACGATGCCTTGCTTACACTGGTAGCGTTGCACCGCGGCGCGCGTGAGCGAACCGAAGTAGCCCGTAACGAGGCCTTCCGGATAGATACTGGCATCCGCAGCGAGGAACTGCTGCAAGGACGTGACGTTCCCTCCTGTCGCCCCGAAGTCGAGGTGGGCCGTAATCATGGTAAGTGCGGATGCGCTGCCCGCCCACAGGAGGACTGCGGAGAGGAGCACCGCAACTGCGAATGACCACGTGCGAGAAATTGTGCTGTTCATAGTGATTCTTATTAATTTCAATAATTGATAATGAGGAGAGCGGACTAAGCTCTCTGCTCATGAAGACGCAACCCTCATGAACCCCTTACGCGGGTCGCACAGGATTTTCATCTGAGCTTCATCTTGAGAAAAGGTTCAGTCGGATTGCCGCACGATAGTGGCGTTGATGGATGTTTTGGCGCCGCCTTGCGATATCGTTCCCGTGACCGTCACAATGTCGCCTGCATGAATATTCGCGAGCGAGCCCTTTTCACCCTGCGCGTTGAAGAATTTTGTAGAGTAGCTCGTCTCCACGGTCCAGGTAAATTCCGACGCTCCCCACGCCATGCCGACCACGATGGTGCTGCCCGAGACGGAAAGCACGCGCGCGCCGCGCAAGAGCGTGAGCCCCGTATTGGCGATATGCACTTCGCGCACGGGGTCCTTTGGCACCGTTGACGTGGCGGCGGCATTGGGGGCTAGGTAGACGACGTTTGCGGAATTCGTAGTCGGCGAGCCCGAGCCAAAGGCCCGTGCTACGGGGAGGTATCCCTGATAGAGAAGTAATCCGCCCGCGACGGTCGCCGTCGCAGATATCGCTGCGACTACGAAGATTCGTTGCGACAAGAAAGATAATGGAATCATGGCATCAATGACGTGCGCCTATACAATTCATTACAACGATAGAAGAATATTGCGCGGGTAACGGTCGTGAGTGTACGCAGGACGTATGAAGATATGAGGAAGGCCAAGGCAAGGCCTTGCCGCGGTCCCTCACCTCGGCTGCATCAAGGCGATAACCTCGTCATCCGTTATCTGGTCAAATCGCAAGTAATGTGAACCGACGGCACCCAGAAATTCCTCAGGCGGCACAAGCACGATGATATCATCGGCGCCTTCTTTCAGAAGGTCGCGCAGGGCTTCAGGGGGCGCTACGGGCACGGCGACGACGACGCGCTTCGTCCCCTGCGCGCGCACCGAACGCACCGCAAGCCGCATCGAGAGCCCCGTCGCGATGCCGTCATCCACGATGAGTGCGGTCTTGCCCGCAATGAGTATCGGCTTTCTGCCGCCACGATAAACGGCGACACGCCGTTTTGCTTCACGCACCTGCCGAACCGTTTCTTCCGCAAGCCATGTTTGGTCTACAGCTGCCGCCTCCGCTTCATTACACAGCCGCATGCCCGTGTCATCCACCGCGCAGAGCGCGTATTCGGGATTGTCGGGATGCCCAACCTTACGCACGACAACGATGTCGAGCGGGAGACCGAGCGCCTCCGCAATCTCATATCCGGGTACCGCGCCCCCGCGCGGGAGTGCCAAAACGACGGCATCCTGCTCACGATACGCAGAGAGTTTCCGTGCGAGCTTTTGTCCGGCGTCTTTTCTATCGTTGAACATACACAGATGTGGCACATCGTCCGCATTACCTATTGTACGCTTCGCACGATTGCGGTGCATGGCACGCGGCACGCTATAGATCATAAGTAAGTGTTACCAGCGGCGCGGAAAGATTTTCAGGCTCTCGTCGCTCGATTAACATCTGATAATACTTTCTTGAGAGTAGCAATCTCTTTGAGAAGTGTCACGGGGTTGAGTGTTGCGTGTTGTGTGCGCAGCTTTTCTTTTTGTAGTTTTGATATCTTCCTGTGAGCCAGTGCGCGTGCGTACGGCGTCTGCGGTGCGTCATACACGCGGACGTACTTCGAACCAATCCGCTCTCTTTTCACGCACCGTCGCACCGCCTGGAAGTGATTGAGAAAGAGGTCGAGCTTCTCATACACCGCGTTGAGCGCAACGACATGCGCCTCGGTATCGAACCGGTCATACCCAATCCACTTGCGTACGATATGGCCGTTCCTTTCCTCGATGAACGCGTTGTCATTCTTCTTGCCACTCCGGCTGCGCGTTTGGTCAATGTGTGATTTTTGAGTCTCGCCAAGAAAATAGTAGTTAAGGAACTCACTGCCGGAGTCGGAATGACGCGAGAGTGTGGTCGAGGGCATCTGCCGCTCAATGTACTCCACGCTCGCAAGGGTCGCCTCTTCTCCCTTGTTCCACTGCGCTCTCCTGTTCGACCACACAATGGCAGGATCCACGCCATTTACCGTGTATACCATGTCTCCCTTGAGGAGATCTCCGCAATGCACCACGGTGTCAAATTGCCGGTGTCCGGGTTCTCGGTTTCTCCACGGACCCGCGTATACCTTGACCCTCTTTTTGATGGAAGAAGATGTCGTCGTCGCTTTTCCTTTGATGCCATGCTTCTTGATGAGACCTTTCACGCGACGCTTCATCTCGCCGAGGCTCATTTCTTGGAGAAGCACGGTCGCTTCTTTGGAATGCTCCCAGTCGTCAAGTTCTTTGAGGGCATCGATGTATACGGCTGTTTGCGTATGCAGGTTTTCCGCACAACAACGAGCTCCTACTTCCCACACCGCAAAGAGCGTTGCGGTCACGTCAGCCCCGTACTTCACCGGTCTGCCGCGACGCTCGCTCTCAAATCTCTTTGTTCCGAATATCCTCCGAAACTTCCGCACCGCCGACTTGCGATGCAGGCTGGTCGTCTCACACACCGTGTCCAGCACCTTCGACCTTTCGACTTTCGACCCCTTCCAATACTCCTGCTTGTACCTCTCGAAAACCTCCCGTATTGCTTTCATGGTCATGAAAGCGACGGTAACCTAGTTTTGATCTATCCACTCGAGTTTGGGTAACCTTTATTTTGATCTATTGCGACTGCTTGACAATTTTTGGGCGTGCCGCATTATTGCCGTGAATGTAAGTTTTCCACAACTTATTTATATTTGTTTGGAAAGGTTGGTTTACATTATTTAGAGGAACACCCAGTAGCAAAATACGAAAAGTAGAGAGTTATCGATACACTCATGGCCGCGACGAAACAGAGTATGTTTCGCTGAGGCCGGTACTTCTCAGGTATTTGCTACGGGGCAAGCATAACAAAGAATCATGGCTAAGAAGCTATACGTCGGCGGGCTCCCTTACAGCACGTCCGATACAGAGCTCAAGGACGCTTTCGCACAATGCGGAACCGTCGAGTCGGCTGTCATCATCATGGACAAGATGAGCGGTCGTTCGAAGGGTTTCGGATTCGTCGAGATGTCTTCCGATGAGGATGCACAGAAGGCGATTGAGACGTGGAACGGAAAGGACTTCGGCGGACGCTCCCTCACGGTAAATGAGGCGCGCCCGATGGAAGACCGCCCTCGACGCGATTTTCGTAGCGGCGGCGGCAACGACCGCGGCGGTTACGGCGGCGCACGGGGAGGCAATGGAGGCGGACGCAGTTGGTAAGCCCCTCGAGTTTTGAACAGCCCCTACCAGTGGTGGGGGCTGTTTGCCGTATAATGTTGCTATGAAGTACGGAGCACTCCTCGGATGGGGTATTGTCATCTACGCGGTGATGTCTTTGCTGTGGTCGGGCCTTGTCATATATGGCATGGCAGATTCGCTCCTGTCGCTCGCACTGCGATTGTGTGTGCTCATTTTCATTGCAGTCATTGCGGGCCGCTCGCTGCGCTTCCATTCATGGCAGGACGTGCTTCCGTATTCTGCCTTTTGGGCGGCCACGATGGCGCTGCTTGATGCCGTTTATACCGTTCCGTTCTCCGGATGGTCCATATACGCCGATTGGCGGCTGTGGGTGGGCTATGCGCTCGTCGCCATCATTCCGCTCCTCGCACCTCTTATGCACCGGCTTCCGCGCGAACAGGACGTTTAATACTATGGCGCGCAGTATATCTTTGCGGGAACCCGCTCTCGCGTCGCCTCTCTCGAACGCGCGGCTGCTTTCGCTCCATAGGTTTATTTTTCGTTTTGCATTCGCGGGCGCCAACATTTTTGCCTGGATATTTATCTTCCAGTATTTCTATTTGGTGGAGCCGAGCATCGGTATGGGGCTCGCGCGTACCGCGCTTCTCTATGCGCTCTCTCATACCGTTACCTGCCTCGCGACGCCGTACGCGGCGCGCCTGCTCCGTAGCGGCTCGCGGCGGATGTGCATCGCCGCTATCGTCATTGCCGCGAGCTCTTTTACCGTGCTCGGAGCGGCCTTCGCGGGTTTCTGGGGTGCCAGCTACACCTCCGCAGCGCTGACGGTATTCTCCATCGGTCTCGGGTTTTACCGCGCATTGTATTGGATACCGTACGAGCTTGAGGTGGAAGCGACGGGGAAGGGCCGCGCGCGCCTTTTTGTGGAGTTCCTCGTTGCCTTGGCGCCGCTTCTCGCGGGCCTCTGGATAGTCACAACAGCGCTCGGACCGATACCGCTTCTCTACGCGGGCGCGGGCCTCATGCTGCTTTCCGCGCTCCCGCTTTTGTATGTGCCCGATATTTATGAGAAATTTTCGTGGGGGTACAGAGAAACGTTTGGGCATTTTGTAGCGCCGGCAAATCGCGCGGTAGTTCGTCACGCCGTTTTAGATGGGATAGCGGGTGCCGGCCTCCTGCATTTTTGGCCGCTCGCGCTTTTCCTCATCACCGGATGGTCATATGGCATGTTGGGCGTGATTTTGACGCTCACGTTCTTCATTTCCATAACCGCACGCTCTTTCGTCCGCAGAAGCATACGCCGGAGCGGTCTTCACACGTCGGGTCTTTTGAAAGTACTCTTCGCGGTTACTCCGTGGGCCTTTCGTGCGCTCGTGGGGACGCCGCTTGGCGCGATACTCGTTGATTCGTATTTCCACACCACCGCGCCGAGGCGCTTCGGCGTAGACCCGCAGGCCTTTGAGCAGGCGGCGGATGCGGGCTCATATGTGGATGAATACACCGCGCTCAAGGAAATGGGGCTTGCGGTGGGCAGGATTTTCCTCTGCCTCGTCGGGACGCTCGCAGCATTCATGGTATCGCTACCCGCGGCCTTCATCGCCATATTTATTTGTGCGGCGCTCGCTTCGGCCGCGATTGCGCTCACCCCGCGTTAAACAAGAAGTGACGCGACGACCTCCTTCACGAGATTGCCGTCGGCAGAGCCCTGGAGTTCTTTCATGACGACGCCCGTGAGTTTTCCCGCACCCGACGCGTCGGTCACTCCAAGCTCCTCTTTTTTCGCGCGGGCGACTTTCTCGATATCTTCGCGGCTCGCCATTTGCGGCAGATAGGATTCTATGATTTTCAATTCGCTCAATTCTTTTTTGGCAAGTTCGGCACGCCCGCCCTTTGTGTAGACCTCGGCTGCCTCTTTGCGCTGCTTCGCGAGGCGCTTCAGTACCGTGAGAGCGTCGTTGTCGGCGAGTTCTTCCGTCGGCTTACGGCCCTTTGCCACGAGTTCGTTCGTAAACGCGGCGAGCGCTCCACGCAAAGTATCCACGCGAAGCGAATCCCGCGCCTTCATCGCGGCGGTCATGTCAGTACGGATTTTTTGAGAGAGCATAAATTACTTTTCTGCAATAAATGAAAGGGGAGAGCGCCGTGCTTCCGCGCTGTTAAAATCTGGGAAATACTCAAGCTTGGAATGAATTTTTTTCGTACGTTCCGTATCAATACCGAGAACACCTCCTTTTTTGATTTTTTCAATCGCCTGTGTTTGTTGGTCCGTTTGTTTTCCTTTGTCGGGATCCTTAAAAAGCTCTTTGTATGCCTCTACGAGAGACTTTCTGATGCCATTCTGGACGTACAGTACAAGAAGTTGAGGAATAAGAATTTGGTCGAAGTTGTGTAAATCGCTATCCCGCCGACCTTCTATCTCCATTCGCTTCACTCCAAAATTCGCAGCATCTGTACCCGTCTTCTTGAGGTTTATGGCATTTGATTCCTGTCGAACAATTTCCTTGTACTCCTTAAAGTTTGCTTTCAGCAAGCCATTGACGTCGTGCTTCTCGTACACGCGTAATGCATGCATCTGATTTCCAAGATCCTCGTTGGCGTCCTTCTTATCACGGAGATAGTCCGCAGCGGCGACAACGCCGGGGACGGCTACTGTCACAGCAAGCACACCTCCGGCTTCCGCAAGGACTTTAAGAGTCTCGCGCTTCTTGAGGTCGACGTTGTCAGGCCTGTCCATCCCACTGATATTCATTCCCATAGATAGACAAAGTATACCAACCCGATGAAATGCTACAATGCTGCGTATGGAATGGCTCATCATCGCTCTTCTCGTCGCTATCTTCGCACTTCTTGCATACGTAGTGTGGGCGCGCCAAACGCCGCAGGAAACGCAGGGCATGGTTCTGCTGCAGCAGCGCATACAGGAGCTTGAGCGAAGTTTGGAATTGAAGCTCGGAGAGGGGACGAGTCGCATGTTCGAAAACATGCGCGCGCAATTCGGCGAGAGCCAGAAGCTTGCGACCGACATTCGCGACTTGGTGGCGAAGCAGTTGACGGAGGTGCGCATCGAACAGACCAAGACCAACGAATCAACGACGCGCTTCATGACCATTGCCGAACAGCTTGCAAATCTTGAAAAGGTCTTGAAGCATCAGAAGCAGCGGGGAAATCTCGGAGAAGCGTCGCTCGAATTAATTCTGTCCAACATCTTGCCGCCGGGCTCATACAAAATGCAATACGAGTTTCCCGGCGGCGAAATGGTAGATGCGGTCGTCGTGACCAAAGAGGGGGTGATACCCATTGACGCGAAATTCTCGCTCGACAATTACCAGCGATTGGTAAATGCGATTGACGACACGCAACGCGCCGAGTTGGAAAAGCAATTCAAGAATGACCTGAAGATGCGTATCGACGAGACGTCGAAATACGTGCGCCCGAAAGACGGTACCTTGCCATTCGCGTTCATGTACATCCCCGCCGAAGCGATTTACTACGACCTCCTCATCAACGAAGTCGGTTCGGTCAAGGTCAATACCCGCAACCTCATTGACTATGCGTACAATGAGAAGAAAGTCATCATCGTCTCCCCGACGACCTTTGCGGCATACCTCCAGTCGGTGCTCTACGGTTTCAAAGCGTTCAAGATAGAGGAAACGGCCAAAGATATCGCCAAAAATGTCGAGGCGCTCGGCCGCCACCTCAACGCGTATCAGGATTACTACAAGAAACTGGGCGCATCCCTCTCGACCACGGTCAACCATTTCAATGTCGGCTCCAAAGAATTGGGCAAAATAGACAAAGACGTGCTGCGTATCACAGGAGAATCAGCGGAGCTCGAATCACCGCTTTTGGAGCGGCCATCACTGGCTGGTGACGAATAACCTCACGGCAGCTTCACTTTTGGTAAATATCCTGTATAGTGCTGCCGATATGGCGAAGATTGCGATTATAGAAACGGGCGGCAAGCAGTACGTTGTTACGCAGGACAGCGTTTTTGATATTGAAAAACTCAACGGACACAAGACGGGGGATACGATAACCTTCGATAAAGTGCTTTTGACCGACGATGGCAAGGAAACCACGGTAGGAGCGCCGTATGTAAAAGGGGCAACAGTTTCGGCGGAGCTCGTCGAGGAAGGCCGCGAGAAGAAGATTACCGTCATCCGCTACCGCCAAAAGAGCCGCTACTTCAAGAAAGGAGGGCACCGCCAACCGTTCGCAAAAGTGCGCATCACGGCACTGCCGTAAAAACCAAGAGGTGACGCCTCTTGGATTAGCGTCTGCTTTCCAGGGCGCTTTTGATGGTCTCGGGGTCGGCGTATTCGAGCTCGCTTCCAGTGGATAGTCCGCGGCCGAGCGCGGTTATCGTCAATGATGGAGATACGATCTCCATCATTAGTTTTTCGCGTACCTGGATAGCCGTTGCGTCGCCTTCGGGATTCGCGGGGAAGGCGAGGATGACTTCCTCCAGTCCTTTCTCAATGCGGCTCCGAATGGAGTCGAGAAGTTGTTTGATGCGGAGATTGTTCGTCTTCTCCGATGCGAGCGAGACGGTACCGCCGAGCACAAAGTAAAATCCTCGGTACGAGCCCCCGCGCTCCATCGCTATGATATCAGCGTCTGATGCGACGACCGCGAGGTACTTCGGGTCGCGCTCTCGATTCGAGCACATACCACAAAGTTTCGCGTCGCTGCTTGAGAAACGCATGCACTGCGGACATTGCCGCACCGAGCCGCTGAGCGCCTGCAATGTCTCAACCAACTCGCGCCGCGCCGAAGGTGAGCTGCGCAAGAGAAATTGCACGAAGCGTTGCGCTTGCCTCGGGCCGATGCCGGGAAATTTCTGGAAGAGGGAAGTCAGGCGGTCGATAGAATCCATACGATAGTCGTTAGCCACTAGTGTATAGCCACTAGGAACGAAATGCACTACACACCCTAAACCCAAGTGGCTAGTGCCTATTTCAAAACGGTGCTGTGTCCGCTTCCACCTCCGTCTCGGGATTGAAATCGCCGAAGTCGCTCTTGTCTATAGAGAGGAAGGTGGTCTTCTCCTCGTCGAAACGCAGATCAACTTTGCCCACGGGGCCATTGCGGTGTTTTTCCACCAATATCTCGGCGATGCCGGGTTTGTCCGAATTTTCGTTCATTTTGTCCTCGCGGTGGATGAACATGACGACGTCGGCGTCCTGTTCGATAGAGCCGGAGTCGCGGAGGTCGGAGAGTCGCGGACGGCCGCGGCGCTGCTCGACCGCACGGGAGAGCTGTGAAAGTGCAAGAACAGGTATTTCCAATTCGCGCGCCATGGCCTTGAGAGAACGCGATATCTCGGTGACCTGTTGCACCAAATTATCGCCGCCACGCGCATAGGTAGGCGTGATGAGTTGGAGATAATCCACAATGATGAGGCCGAGATTCTTCTCAAGTTTGAGCCGCCGCGCGACGGAGCGCATCGCAAGCACGGTGGTGGACGCTTTGTCGTCTATGTAGATAGGAGCTTCCGCGAGTACACCCATACCCTGTTGCAGGCGCTCGAATTCGTCTTCGTCCTTTATCTTGCCCGTGCGCAGACGCCACGAATTTACGCCTGCCTGCGCCGCAAGCATACGGTCTACGAGTTGCTGTGAGCTCATTTCGAGGGAAAAAATGCCGACGGCGACCCCATGTTTGGTGGCGGTCTGCCGCGCGATGTCGAGGGCGAGCGCCGTCTTACCCATCGAAGGCCGCGCGGCGAGGATGATGAGGTCGGATTTTTGGAAACCGGCGAGCAGGTTGTCGAGTTGTGGAAAGCCCGTCGGAATACCGCGCATCGAACCGCTGTGTTTCTGAAGACCCTCAAGACGTTCCCACGCTTCGGCAAGCTCGTCTTTGATGGCGGTGAAGGAGCGGAGCATCGGCGTTTGTGTTACCGAGAATACGGCCGATTGGGCTTCGTCGAGGATGACTTCAATATCGCGGTCCTCTTCAAAGCCGAGTTCACCGATTTTTGCCGCGGCATCAATAAGACTGCGCAACACGAATTTCGTCTGGACTCCCTGCGCGTAATGGCGCGCGCTCCCGGGAGAGGCCGCCGCGCCGACAAGCTCCGAGAGGTAGCTCGCTCCCCCTATCTCGTTCAGAAGTTTGCGCTCTTTGAGCTTACTCGACAGGGTAACGACGTCGATGGGCTCACCCTTGGCGAAAAGTCCGAGCATCGCGTCGAATATGGTGCGGTGTTTGCCCGCATAGAAAGAGTCCACGCCCACGAGGTCCGCGACTTCATAAATCGCATTCTGGTTGAGCATGAGGGCGCCAAGAAGCGCCCGCTCCATCTCAATGTCTTGCGGAGGGACTTTGACTGCTGTGTTTGCCATTTCGACATCGTAACATTCCATTCTCTCAAATCAGCTTCTCTGTCTACCTCAAAAAGTGGGGCTTAGGTGGGGATATGATTCCTCCGCGAGGAGCCCGAAGGGGCCGAGTGTCTGCCGAAGGCAGATACGAGGAGAATCACGCACGCGCGAGCACGCGCGGGCGTGGGAATCGAGCAATAAGCTTCGTGCCGGAAAAGCCAGTTGACAGCCCCGCAGGGATTTGATATAAGGAGAACACAGGAATACGAATACGTCAATTATGCCCCGTAGTGAAACGTGCCTTCGGCTTAAATAACCTATGAAAACAAACAACATAAAATCCACAAAGTGCTCCAGTCGGGAGTGCGTGTACCGAGCCGCGGCAGGACGGCATGCCGCCT
>Ga0209541_10016994_pt1 | contig 10703 bp, 12 predicted proteins | sample RifCSPlowO2_01_FD_184027 | JGI IMG/M metagenome (GOLD analysis project Ga0209541, IMG submission 184027) | Groundwater microbial communities from Rifle, Colorado - Rifle CSP2_plank lowO2_0.1 (SPAdes) (version 2) | ecosystem: Environmental > Aquatic > Deep subsurface > Groundwater | place... | reverse complement strand
GCCGAAGATTGAAGGAGGCAAGGTCAAAAAATACAAGAAGTATATCGTTGCCGGGATGGGTGGCTCGCACCTTGCCGGCGATATCCTTGCTGATTTGCTACTGGAAAAAGATATCGTTGTCTGGCCAGACTACCCGCCGGACAAAATTGAATTTCCCAAAACTTTGATAATCGCAAGCTCTTATTCCGGGAACACTGAAGAGGCGCTTGAGTGGCTGAAAAGGTCTGTTGCGCAGGGACAGCCCGTTTTGGCAATGGCCACAGGCGGGAAAATGATTGAGCTGGCCCAAGCTAAGGCAGTGCCTTTCATACAGATTCCAACGACCGGAATACAGCCGAGGTCGGGTTTGGGGTTTAGCATGATGGCTATGCTGAAGTTGATGAAACTCAATGACACGATAAAATCAGCAAGAGGGCTGGCAAAAGACCTCCTTCCGGCTGAATTTGAATCACAGGGAAAAGAAATCGCCGAAAAAATTCGGGGAAAGTACCCCGTGATTTATGCATCTATGAGAAATTATTCCGTGGCTTATAATTGGAAAATAAAATTTAATGAAACGGGAAAAATTCCATCTCATTTTAACGTGTTTCCGGAGCTCAATCATAACGAGATGACAGGCTATGATGTCAAAGATAACACGAAGGAACTTTCCGAGAAAGTTATTTTTATCATGATAAACGATAGTGAGGATCATCCGCAAAACAAAAAAAGAATGGAAGTAACCGGAAAACTTTACAAAGATCGTGGTTTGCAAGTCGAGAATTTAGAATTGACCGGAGCAACCAGGATGGAGAAGATTTTTCGATCTTTAATCTTGGCCGATTGGACAGCTTTTTATACCGGTCAAGGTTATGGCCTCGAGACGGAACAAGTGCCAATGGTTGAGGAATTTAAAAAATTGATAGAATGATGTAAAAAAAGTTTAACTATCATAAAATTAGCTGATCTAATGATGCAGAAAAATTATTTATTATTTGATATTGGGGCGACGAATACTCGCTTGGCTGTCTCAAAAACAGGTAGAAAAATTGATGCGACGGTGATTTTTCCGACTCCAAAAAAGTTTACCGACGGGATGAAACAGATTCGAGAGACTGCCAAAAAGCTTTGTGGAGGAAAAATAGCTGCCTCTGCCGGGGGAATTGCCGGCGCTTTAAGCAAGGATAAAACAAAACTCTATAATTCGCCGAATTTACCGGATTGGAATGGGAAGCCATTAAAAAAAACGCTAGAGCGTTTGCTGAATACATCCGTTTCGGTTGAAAATGATGCCGCTTTGGCGGGATTGGGAGAAGCGGTATTGGGCGCAGGGCAAGGCCAGGAAATTGTTATGTATATGACGGTGAGTACGGGGGTTAATGGCGTGAGGGTAGTTGATGGGAAAATTGACAAAACCGCTTATGGTTTTGAGATCGGCAGACAAATTCTTGGAGGAAAAATTTTGGAGATGGGAATTGGCGGGAATGAAATGAGAAAAAAATTTGGTAAACTGCCGGAAGAGATAAAAAATCCAAAAGTTTGGAAAGAAGTAAGCCGAAGTCTGGCGATTGGGATTTATAACTCTATACTACATTGGTCGCCTCATGTCGTGGTGTTGGGCGGGGGACTGATGAAGAGTATTTCCATTGCGGATTTGAGAAAGGATCTAAAAAAATATTTGGATTTTTATCCCGCCGTTCCACAAATAAAAAAAGCCACTCTTGGCGATTTAGGCGGGCTTTACGGAGCTTTGATTACGTTAAGAAGGTCAGCGAGACTCTAGGATCGTTGAGTTGCAATTACTTTACCACTTGAAATAGACTTGATACACTGAGTACAAGCTTTTAATCGTTTTCCGGATGGCAAGCGTAGCCACTGCAAGTTTACATGCAGTTTTCGTCTGGTTGATTGATTGGAATGTGATTTGAAATGGGATTGTTTATACCCCTTTTCACAGATTGAACAGGATCGCATAGGAAATTTTTAAATTCGTAACTATATTATTATAGGGTACATGGTGACCTTCGTCAATAGCGATACTTTAATCAACGATAACAAATTAAGATTTAAAATTTTGCGTCATCATTTTACGTTCTAACACTCAAACTTTGATATTAAAACAGTGGAAATATTTTTATTTTTAGTAATTCTAATATTCTCCGTCGTGGTACACGAGGTCTCTCACGGCGTTATCGCCGACAAACTGGGCGATCCGACCGCGCGGGATGCCGGCCGATTGACGCTCAATCCCATTCCACACATAGACTTATTCGGATCCATATTATTGCCGGTGTTTCTGCTTTTGGTCAATTCGCCCATTCTTTTTGGCGCGGCCAAGCCGGTGCCGGTAAATTTCATGAACCTTCGCAATCCCAAGCGAGACATGGCGCTGGTTTCGCTTGCCGGGCCGGGATCCAATTTTATTCTTGCTCTGGCTTGCTCAATTCCCTTGCGATTTGGTCTGATTGACCTCAACACCGCCGGGGGAGCTTTTTTGCTCCAGGTTGTGGTGTTAAACTTGGTCCTGGCGATTTTTAACCTTATCCCTATCCCGCCTTTGGACGGATCCAAGATTTTGGCAAGTGTGCTTGCCGACCGTTATCTACCGATGTTTTTTGCGCTGGAGCGTTATGGATTTTTGTTGATAATTTTGTTTCTTTTCACGGGACTTTTTTCCGCCGTGCTTATCCCGGCTCTTAATTTCTTTTTGACTTTGCTTATTGGAGTACCGCTTCTTTAAAAAATTTTGGCATACTATGATATTGCCCGGCCGGTCAATATCATAGTATGTTTTTTTGAAAAAAAAAGCCGGAGTAGATCCAAGCTTTAAGGCAAGGCAGAAGACCAGTCGCCTCGACAAACTTCGGACAACAGTGTCAGACGCGACCGGAATCTCTAACCCCAAAGAGTACCATGATCATGACGAGCAGGTCTAACAGCAGATTGGTTGTGACCGAGATAGTCCAAGCCGCGTCCAAAAGTGGTGTGGCCGTCCAGATATCGATGCGCGGAAAAAATGTAAGAAAAAGCACGAAACTTACAAGCGCAATCATGGCGGGAGTGTACATGAGCCCGTCGAAAGGTCTGTCTTTGATTAGTTGCACCTTCACGGCGCTTGTGCAGAAAGCAGAAGCCGCCAAAAAAACGAGCATCGCGACATCCCTTGTGTCGGGCACGAATCCTGGATGATCCCAGGTCTTGGCCATAAAAATCCCAAAAAGGGCAATCAGGGACAGAAGGCCTGTAACTCCCAGGGCTTGCTTGAGTGTGGAAAACATACTTTCCTCCTTGTAACGCCTGATTATTCTATCACAAAAACGAAAAAAAAGAAGTGCGAATGCTTCATGCGATTTCGGTGCGCCAAGAAAGAAATCACCTTTTTCTGTAGGTGACAACCCGAACTATACAGGAGTCAATTTCCGGGCTTACTCGGCCGTTTTTTCCTCCTAACGCTGGATACAACGCGTCCTCTATGTTGATGATATGGACATCACCCAAGTTTCCTACCCTAGTATCCAACGCAGCGAACACATGACTGTATCCTATTGCCAACCCCTGGCAGAACGACACCACTCTATCATTACCTTTGGGTAACATTCCTACCTCCTTATTCTTCAGATAGAAATCCCTTGCTAACACAAATTTTTCGGTTTGACAAGGCTGAACCAGCAATGTATTATGTCTTTACAACCTAATAGAGACCCCTCGGCCAATGGTCGGGGAATTACAGTAAAAAGCCTTTGTTCTGGGAAGCACCACCCCGTTCCGTCCTAACGGAGCACCCCTCCTTGAAAAGGAGGGGAAAAGAGGTAGAGGCTCCTATAGGTTTCAGGAGAGTACCAGACAAGGCAAAAAGCGAAAACCCTTGTATTTGCTTTTGGGTTTTTTTGTTAACAGTTAACAATTGACAATTAACATGTAACAGAAAGTAAAATGTTAAGTGTTGAATGTCAAAAGTAAATTAGATGCCGACAATCAATCAATTAGTAAGAAAAGGAAGAATAAAAATGTACGGAAAGCCGAAAGGCCCGGCTTTGATGCGTGGTCTGAATTTGATTAAACAACGTCCCACCTATTTTGCTAAAGGCTCGCCTTTTAAAAGAGGTGTCTGTATCAAGGTCAGCACAGTCACACCAAAAAAACCAAACTCGGCCTTGCGGAAAGTTGCCAGAGTGCGTTTGACCAATGGCATGGAAGTGGCGGCCTATATCCCGGGAGTAGGACACAACTTGCAGGAACACTCCGTGGTACTGATTCGCGGTGGTAGAGTAAAAGATTTACCGGGAGTGCGATATCACATTGTGCGTGGGAAGCTGGATACATCCGGAGTGGAAGGGCGAAAGCGCGGACGCTCAAAATACGGCGCGAAGAGAGTAAAATAGTTTTACGAAATACGAATCAGTACGAATATACGAATAAGCTTACTCAAATCAGAATTCGTACATTAGTAAAAATTAGTAATTGGTAAAGAGATGCCTCGAAAAGCACGATCATACAAAAAACATAAAGTAGAACCTGACCCTCGCTATAACAATGTAAAAGTAGCGAAGTTTATTAACTATATAATGGAGCGAGGAAAGAAAACGGTAGCGCAACGCATTGTGTATTCAGCTTTTGATTATATCAAAGAGAAAATGAATACAGAGCCGAGACAGATTTTTGACACCGCTCTAAAAAACGTGAGTCCTCACGTAGAAATTAGAGGACGAAGAGTCGGTGGCGCTAACTATCAAGTCCCTATGGAGGTATTTGACCCGCGTAGAACCACGCTTGGCATGAGATGGATGATTACCGCCACAAACGTAAAAAAAGGCAAACCCATGCATATAAAGTTGGCGGAAGAAATCATGGAAGCATACAATAAGCAGGGCGCGGCTTTTAAAAAGAAAGAGGATACTCATCGCATGGCCGAAGCCAATAGAGCTTTTGCCCACTTCGCGCGATTTGGAAAGAGGAAGAATAAATAGAGATGGAAAATATCTAAATTGTTTTAATGGATCCTGAATCAAGTTCAGGATGACGAAAAATGCCTAGACAGTATTCGTTAGACCACACCCGCAATATAGGAATCATTGCTCATATCGACGCTGGTAAGACCACGACGACTGAGGCTATTTTGTTTACCACCGGACTTATTCACAAGATTGGCGCAGTGCATGAAGGCGATACGCAAATGGACTGGATGGATCAAGAGCGAGAGAGAGGTATTACTATTACGGCGGCTGCCACAACTTGCTTCTGGAGTGATCATCGCATCAATATTATCGATACTCCGGGACACGTGGATTTTACAGTGGAAGTAGAGCGATCTTTACGAGTGCTGGACGGCGCGGTCACGGTTTTTGATGGTAAAATGGGAGTAGAGCCACAGTCGGAAACTGTGTGGAGACAAGCGGATAAATACAATGTTCCAAGAGTATGTTTTATAAATAAAATAAATCAAACGGGTGGAGATTTTTATAAAAGTCTTGAGTCTATTCACAAAAGACTCTCGGAAAATGCGTTTCCCATCCAGATACCTCTGGGACATGAAAAAGAAATACGTGGGGTGGTGGATTTGGTTAAAATGAAAGCTTACACGTACAAAGATTTTTCCGATAAGAATTTAGTAGAGGAGGAAATTCCCGATGACATGAAAGAAAAAGCCAAGGAGTATAGAGATAAGCTCACGGAAAAAGTGGTAGAGTCAGATGATAAATTGATGGAAAAATACCTTGCTGGAACGCCACTAACGGAAGAAGAACTGGTCTCGGCGATTCGAAAAAGCACTTTGACGGCCAAGTTTTTCCCGGTACTTGGTGGTGACGGCCGAGGCGTGATTGTTCAAAAGGTTTTAGACGCGGTAATTTCCTATCTTCCGGCGCCGACTGATTTACCTCCTGTAAAAGCGACAAAAGATAAAACTGGAGAGGAATTATTACTTCCCGCCTCGGATGAAGGCCCGCTGGCCGCGCTTGCTTTTAAGATTGCGACAGATCCTTTTGTCGGCAAATTGGCTTTTTTCCGCGTTTATTCCGGCGTGTTTAAGACTGGTGGCTATGTACTGAATCCACGAAGTGGCAACAAGGAAAGAGTAGGCAGAATCGTAAGACTTCACGCCGACAAAAGAGAAGAAGTCAAAGAAGTATACTCTGGCGACATCGCCGCGTTGGTGGGGCCGAAAGAAACCATTACCGGAGATACGTTGTGTAGCGAAGAAAATCCATTGATTTTGGAAAAAATTACTTTTCCGGAACCGGTTATTTCTATCGCTATTGAGCCAAAGACGAAAGCAGATCAAGAGAAAATGGGAATTGCTTTAAACAAGCTCGCTGAAGAAGATCCCACATTCAAAATCACATCCAACGAAGAGACAGCGCAGACTATTATTTCCGGCATGGGCGAGTTGCATTTGGAGATTTTGGTTGACCGTATGAAAAGAGAATTCAAGGTTGAGGCGAACACGGGCAATCCGCAGGTAGCCTTTAAAGAAACCATAACTACCAAGATAGAAGTGGAAAATAAATACATCAGGCAGTCAGGTGGTCGCGGTCAGTATGGACACGTCTGGTTGCGCCTGGAGCCTTTAGAGCGCGGAAGCGGAATTGTATTTGAAGATGAACTGGTCGGTGGTGTGATTCCAAAGGAATATGTTCAAGCCATACAAAAAGGTGTTAAAGAAACCGCGCAGTCCGGAGTGGTTGCCGGTTTCCCCGTGGTAGATGTAAAAGCAACTGTGTACGATGGTTCTTACCACGAGGTGGACTCTTCGGAAATCGCTTTCAAAATTGCGTCGAGCAAGGCTTTTTCGGACGGAGTGCGTAGAGCCAATCCTATTTTGTTGGAGCCCGTCATGAAAGTCGAGGTGACAATTCCTGAGGAATTTATGGGCGCGGTGGTAGGAGACCTAAATGCCAAGAGGGCCAGAATAGAAAGAATGGAAGATATCAATAACAGAAAAGTCGTAGACGCTTTGGTGCCCTTGGCCGAAATGTTTGGTTACTCTACCTCATTACGATCGATGACCCAGGGTCAAGCTACATTTACCATGGAATTCTCAAGCTATGAGCAAGTTCCAAAAAGTGTTCAGGAGAAAATTATCGAAGGCGCCGGTAAGGTGCGAGTGGGACAAAGGAATTAAGGAATCAGTGTTTTTTTAATTGAGCGCAGAAAATAATATGAGCAGTTTGGAAAAAATAATAAAACTGGCAAAAGATGAAAATGGCAAGTTTTTTATCATGGATGAAAAAGGCGACCCGAAATTGGTTGTGATGAGCATGGCTGAATACGTCGCCTTGAAAAATCAGCCATCTTTTTCTGCGCTTGCCGGACGGTTGCAGGAATTATCAGAACAAACCGACATTCTAAACAAAAAAATTATTGAAGTTCAGAAAGACGAAATTGATGATGATGAAGTTGATGATATTGATTACAATTTGGATTCAGCCGAAATTTCCTCAGAACTCGATAATGAAAATATCTACATTGAGCCTATTGAGGACTAAGTCAGTGCTTGTTGGTAGTCCGTGTTTGACATATTGATGGTACAATAGTACAATACGAAAAGTGAGCTTTACTGAAATTTATTTGACAGGGAGTTCGATAATCTATATAATTGAAGTTAATCAATTAAATTAATTAATTTTATAAAACATGGCAGAGAAATTTGATCGAAAGAAACCGCATGTTAACATTGGTACCATTGGTCACGTCGACCACGGTAAAACCACTTTGACAACCGCGATTACTAAAGTTTTGTCCAAGAAAGGCTTGGCTAAAGAACGTAGCTTTGATTCTATTGATAATGCTCCTGAAGAAAAAGCTCGTGGAATCACAATCAATACTTCGCACGTCGAATACGAGTCGGAAAAAAGACACTACGCTCATATTGACGCTCCCGGACATGCCGACTACATTAAGAACATGATCACAGGCGCCGCTCAAATGGATGGCGCTATATTGGTGGTGTCTGCGGCAGATGGCCCAATGCCTCAAACTCGAGAGCATATTCTTTTGGCTCGCCAAGTAGGAGTTCCAAAAATAGTTGTATTTTTAAACAAAGTAGATACTGTTTCCGACAAAGAACTCATTGACTTGGTCGAAGAAGAGGTACGAGAACTTTTGGACAAGTATGAATATTCCGGAAAGGAAACTCCTATTATTCGAGGATCAGCCTTGAAAGCAATCGAAGGTGATGCGGAAGCTGAAAAATCGATCGAGGAATTGATTGCCAAGGTTGACGAATTTATCCCGGAACCGGTCCGAGATACAGAGAAGCCTTATTTGATGCCTATCGAAGATATATTTACGATTGAAGGACGCGGTACTGTAGTAACCGGTAGAGTAGAGAGAGGTATAGTCAAGGTCAATGACGAAGTAGAAATCGTTGGAATAAGGGCAACCGCAAAGACTGTTGTGACAGGAATAGAGATGTTCAACAAAGAACTGGATGAAGGACGAGCTGGAGATAACGCTGGAGTGCTATTGCGTGGCACTAAGAAAGACGAAGTCGAGCGAGGACAGGTTTTGGCCAAGCCAGGATCCATCACTCCTCACACGGAATTTGAAGGTGAGATATATATCTTGACCAAAGAAGAAGGTGGAAGACATACCCCATTTTTCTCCGGCTATAAGCCTCAATTTTATATTCGAACGACTGATGTTACAGGTGATGTAAAGTTGCCAGAAGGACAAGAAATGGTCATGCCGGGTGACACGGTAAAACTTGGTGTCAAGCTTATTACTCCCATTGCCTTGGAAGAAAAACAGAGATTTGCTATCCGCGAAGGCGGACATACAGTAGGCGCGGGAGTGGTGCTGAAAATCACAAAATAGTTATTGCTAAAGCTTCCGAGAGTAAGTTTTTCTTCAAGAAATCAAAAATTTACATGTCAGAAAATAAAGTCACAAACGAAGACTTGGTAGAGATAATCAAGAAGGGTTTTGATGGTGTTGATGAAAAGTTTAAGGTCGTTGATGAGAAATTCAAAAGTGTTGATGGTCGCTTGGATTCGCTTGATAAAAACTTTAAAACTTTAGAAATTGGACAGGAAGATATTAAGCTTCGGCTAGATAACGTCGCTCATCGGTTTGAAGTGGTGGCTTTGGAAAAGCGTGTTGATGCTTTGGAAGATAAGGTTGGTCTGAAGCCTTACAAAATAAATTAGAGCATAATCAACAAAAAGGCCCCGAAAAATTGGGGTCTTTTTTGTTGCCATAAGTCCCTTGCGGGCGAATCCGCCTCAAGTGGGGAAGGCGAGAGCCTACTTCGCCGAAGTGGCTACGAAGGCTGAATTCAGGATCCATGTCGACTTCCTCTTGAGTACTGGATCCCGGCTCGTGGGCCGGGATGACAGAGTTTAAAAAAAAAGCCCATAAGTTCCAAAAGAACTTGGGGCGGTGTGTGAAGCAGAGCAAAGAGAAAACCGATAAAGCATATGACGAAGGTAAGGTCTAAAGCGTCCGAGACCCTCGCCTGATACGCGTAATTCAGATAAGCGATGTAAAAGACGCTTAGCGCGACATGTAGCGTTGAATAGTCCAACTTACCTGTATTAAGAATGCTATCAGAAATGAAGTATGAACCAATGGCAATGTTTGCAACAGAGAAAAATAAGAGGACGATAGCGTAATGGCGTTTATCTATTAGGAGCGCTTCTAAAACAGTGAACATTTTTCCTCTTGGTAAGAAAGCTGGCGCGATCAGATTATACTATTTTTAACACTTGTTATCAAATTCTGTATCATAACTCGCTTTTCAGCTTCGTTACACCGTACCTGCCTCGCCGGCAGGCAAGTATAGTGTATCGGTGAGAAAGAAAAAAATGACTTATTCTGTCTTCCGATGAGACGAGCTTTTGTAAAAAAAAATGAGAGCTGGTCAGGCTCCCTCGCATTGGATGATGCGTTTTTTTAAGACCGATTTCCAGTTGCTCTCCTACGCAACGAACTTGCTGTGGACTTTATCCGCCAGGTTGCGTACGCGTTCCTGCTGCTCCGGTGTCATCTCAGAGTACTCCTGGTCGAGGACCTGGTCGATCAAGACCGAGACCTTCCCGGACTCGACAGCGTGCTCGATCACAGTGCTCCGAAATACCTCGGGACCGTTCAACAAGCGCCGCATCTGCGTGACACTCAAAGATTCCAGAAAGATTCTGGTTTCCTTTTGTTCTTCCGTCATCTCTCTCGTCATGGCTTATACCTCCTTTTGGTTTTTTCGCCAAAAAGTAGTATAACGGATTAATATGGTTTTGTCAAGGGCTATTTGACATATATGCTTATTCAGTATAGAATTATGCGGTAATTAAATGTGAGTACTTTTGGGCTAATTTTAGCCTTTTTAAAATCGAATGGCCGAAGATCTGGTACCTAGTCAAAAAATCCGAATCAAGATTCTTGCGTACGATCACAAACTGATTGACCAAAGCGCAAGACAGATTGTTGATACGGCCAAAAGAAGTGGAGCTACCATTTCCGGGCCAGTTCCTTTGCCAACAGCGAAAAAGAAATTCACCGTACTAAAGTCAACTTTTATAAACAAAGATTCCCGCGACCAGTTCGAAATGAGGACTCATAAGAGGTTGATAGATATTTTCAATCTAACTCCAAAAACGATTGATTCTCTTACAAATCTGAATTTGCCAGCCGGGGTAGACGTAGAGATCAAAATGGCATAGCTGGAAGAGCATTTGACGACTAACATTTGACCTTTGACGAAAAACCAATTGTCAATTGTTAGTAGTTAA
>Ga0209541_10016993_pt1 | contig 10703 bp, 9 predicted proteins | sample RifCSPlowO2_01_FD_184027 | JGI IMG/M metagenome (GOLD analysis project Ga0209541, IMG submission 184027) | Groundwater microbial communities from Rifle, Colorado - Rifle CSP2_plank lowO2_0.1 (SPAdes) (version 2) | ecosystem: Environmental > Aquatic > Deep subsurface > Groundwater | place: Rifle... | reverse complement strand
GCATCCCAATTGCTCACAGATAGCAACTTCCGGGGTGTTATTATGCTGCCGATCGCCGCCGTTTGCAAAAATATGTGGCCGAAGCTTCAGCAACTCTCTGCATACGCTCATATCCCGCGGCGTCTTTTCGTGGCTTGTGAAAATCACTTCATCAACCGGCTCCAATGCCTCTAAAATCTCTTTGCGTTCATTTTGTGGCATAAAAATATTCCCCTTTTTCGCTTTAAGCCAGTTGTCATTATTTAAGATAACTACCAGTTTATCACCTAATTTTTTCGCTTCTTTAAACATCCTCACATGTCCTCTGTGGACAGGATCAAAACCGCCGCTTACAGCAATGATTTTTTGTGATGGCCTTCTTTTGTTAATTAAACGCATAGCTAAATAAATTTGATTAATATGGGCGATATAGGACTCGATCACGAGTTACAAATTCGCTACGCCCACAAGTACTCGCGACCCAGCCTCCCCCATGAGATTAAGCTCGCAAGCTCGCTATCTTACGAGGTCCAGCTTTCTCGTCCTCTCCCGACGAAAAACACTAGTCGCCCCATACTCCGTATGTGTCTCCTTTGTTTTGTGGGCGGTAGAGGACTCGAACCTCTGACCCTTCGCACGTCAAGCGAATGCTCTACCAACTGAGCTAACCGCCCCTCTTTTAACCTTAACTGTTTTAACTTCAACAATGATACCTGCCAAAACAGCTAATAATCTTTTTACATATCACTACAAAATGTAACACATCCTATTTCCATGTGGTAACAATCAAATGATGTCAATTTTTGTATTATAATGTAAAAATGTCATTAAGCAATAAAACCGAGAAAATTGTCTTCGGTGGCGGATGTTTTTGGTGCACAGAAGCAATTTTTGAATCACTAAGAGGGGTCGTCTATGTAATTTCAGGCTATTCTGGTGGAAATCTGCCTCCGCCAGTTGACAGAGGCAGAAAAAGACCAACCTATGAAGATGTAAGCACTGGAAAAACGGGTCATGCAGAAGTTGTGAAAATAGAATACGATCCTCAACAAATTTCATTCAATGATCTGCTTACGGTTTTCTTCGCAACCCATGACCCGACAACCCCCAATCGGCAAAGCGCAGATGCGGGAACACAATATCGTTCAGCTATATTCTACACAACCAAAGAGCAGAAAAAAGAGAGCGAGGCATTCATCAAAAACTTAAATATCTCCAAACTAAAAGTTATAACTGACGTGCGGCCTCTTGAGAAATTTTACGAAGCGGAGAAATACCACCAAAAATACCATCAAAAAAATATTTCAGCTCCGTATTGCGAGATTGTTATCAATCCAAAACTCGAAAAATTGAAAGAACGGTTCAATAAACTTTTAAAACCATGACAAGGCCTATTAAACGAGATGATGAGTTATCTTCTGAACTACGACATGTCGCACGCGGGGGTGACACCGAAGCGCCGTTTACGGGAAAATACTGGGATACCAACGAGAAAGGAACGTATACATGCGCAATATGCGGCACCGAACTTTTCTCATCAGACACAAAGTTTGATTCTGGGACTGGGTGGCCTTCATTCACCAAGCCCGTAAATATGGAGCACGTGACGTTGCGGGAAGACACTAGCCACAGCGTACACAGGACCGAGGTAGTCTGCAAAAATTGCGACGCGCATTTGGGTCATATATTTGATGACGGGCCACAGCAAAAGGGAGGAAAAAGATACTGTATAAATTCCGTCTGTCTTGGGTTTGAAAAAAATAATTGACTTTTCAGAAAAGTCAGCCTATTCTTCATAATAGACGCGATGTTTCGGAAAACAGCATGACTCCAAAAAATTTGAACGATACGGCGTTAAGAGAAAAAGCGCGAGAGCTTGTCTTGCGAAAAGTAACGCGTTTCCAATTCACACTCCTCAAAAAAAATGCCGAGAACAAAAGGGGTGAACTTGCGAGCCTCAACAGCTCCGAACTTGATCAACTGGCAATATTTTTTGAAGAAGAAATGAAAAGGATATATGGAAAACGCTAAATACACTACATTCTCATGATTATACGCCGCCTTACCAGAGGCGGTGTTTTTAAAAACATGGCGACGCTCAATATTCACAAACAAATTTACACATGACGCCATCTGTCTCAATAATCCGCCTTCCGCCGTTGAAGAACAATGTTAGCTATATCTGTAGCCACTCTAAAAAGTAAGCCCGGGGGCATTAATCAAAGTAAAAATCCGTCAACGGGTTGTGGCAAATTTTATCTTGGCTTTGTAAATTTTAAAATTGTTGCCTGATAGATTGTTGCTATTGTGAGAATGGTTCCCATAACAACAAAAAGGGCATCAAATGAAAATCGATCAGCAATAAATCCGCCGACGATAAGCGCAACACCAGAGGCGACATATCCCATGCCTGTGGCAAGGCCCCAGATATATCCGCCATTTTTTCCATCACCCCTGAAATAGTCATAGAGAGCAAACCACGTTGGCTGCATAAGAGCAAGAGAGACTCCCTGGAGAACTTGAATAATAAGAAGATCTATTGTCGTTGTGACAAATAAATATCCAAATGTCGCGATGGCGCTTAATCCATACCCTGAGATCATAAACCACTCATCCCCAATTTTGTCAGCAAGTTTTCCCACAAGGATAATTCCCATTCCTGTAACAATAAGATATGTCGCGTACACCCACGAAACATCAAGAATATCTCCGCCAATATCTTCAACGAAAATGGCAAACAGCGGCCCGAGCATTCCTGCCCCAAATTGCCACAAATTACTGCCCCATAATAAAATTTTTCCCGGCGTACTCATATTTATATATTATCATGTTCCACACAGTCCCGTCATTTACTCGTGAATACACTGGGTGATACGAGCATATCTTCGGTCCCGTGGAGGTGAGTCAACTCCAACCAGTTCGAATCTTATCCATTTTGCTCAATTCTGCCACTCGACGGACCTTCAAAAAATATTGCAAACAAAGACCGCTCGGTCTCTCTAATGTGCGCTCGATCATGCGACGTATTTTTTTAAAGACAGCTCTTTGATTTCAAAAATCCCTTCAAAATCAGGGGCCTCGCCCAAAAACCGAATTCTGAAAATTGGCGGGTTTACTTCACAATTCATGCCTATATCAAAATAGTGTATACTATACAAAGCAGCACGCATTATTCATGATAAATAAAAATAAACAAAAAAAACCACTTCCTAATCATAAACCAGAAGAAGACAAAAAATTTCTTAAGGGAAACATTAAGCATCTTGAGCCCTTGTTGGCAAGTATCCGCGAGGCGATTATTATTACCAACAAAAATGGAAAGATTCTCCTCGCAAATCCTGCAACTGAGCTTATTACAGGGGTGCTTCCGGGAGACCTTGTCGGGAAGAACATCTCAAATGCAATTAGTTTTGAGTGCACAAAGATCAATCCAGGATGGTTTCTCAAAGAGGCTCTTTCTGGTTCGCGAGTCGTCAAACTACCCGAAGAATGTTTTATAGTCGGGCGTGATGAAACGAAAACACCCGTTATGGCTATCGGCGCACCACTTTACTCACCTGAAGGAGAGTATGAGGGGGTTGTCTTCACCGTCCATGATCTAATTGAAGAGGTCAGAGCGCGAAACCGTGAGTATGAATTTCTTTCCTATATTTCACACCAAATCCGCCAGCCACTTGCACTTTTCAGGTGGAGCATTGAGGCAATGCTCCGAGAAAAAGAAAAACTCGATCCCCGCCACGAAGATATGCTTCATGATTTATACAGTTCATCAAACCGTTTTAAGGGATTCATCAACGATCTTATTGACATTTCTCGCCTGCAAATTGGAAAAATTAAATTTAATATCACGGAGGTTGATATAAGAAAAATTGTTGAGAGGGCGGTCAACGAAACAAAAACAATTGCCATAACGCACAATGTGACCGTGATTCAATTCCCAGAAGCAGAGCCGGGAGGATTTTTTTTCGTACGCGGAGACAGTGATCGACTCTATGACGTTTTTTTAAATCTTATCACTAATGCAATTCTTTATAACCGGCCCGACGGAACAGTAACAATTAACGCAAAATTTGAAAATGAAGAAGCTATCGGATATCTGGCACTCAAGGGACATGGGGGTGAAAACATATCTGAATATTTTCAAAGTGTACCCGAGCAAAAAATTGAAAAAAAATCCTTTTTGCTTGTTTCGATTGTCGATACCGGGCTTGGAATCCCCGAGGAACAACAAAATAAGGCGTTTGGGAGTTTTTTTCGAGGAGATAATGTGGTGCAAAAAGGCATAAGTGGTACAGGTCTTGGTCTTTTTATTGTTAAAATAATCGTAGAAAGTCTCGGCGGAAAAATATTTTTTCAGTCAAAGGAAAACGTGGGAACAACATTTTACATAGTGTTTCCGATAGTGTAATATTTTTTAAAATAATACTAAATGTTTGAAAAAAAGATAAAAAAAGTTTTGCTCATAGAAGATGACCCCGCGATGCTTAAAATTTTGCAATCGCACTTTCCAGGTGAAAATACGGAATTCTCAATTGCCATATTGCCAGATGAGGGAATCCGGAAAGTGGGAGAAAGTCTTCCAGATCTTGTTATTTTGGACATGATGCTTCCGGGAAAATCTGGGCTTGAGATATTGAACACAATACGAGCAAATTCAAAAACAAAAAAAATTCCTGTTCTTGTCCTTTCTATCGTGAGCGAACCAAATACCATTGCGAAAGCAAAAAAACTTGGAATCATTGATTACATTATTAAAGGAACAATTTCTTTGGATGAACTCGAGAAAAGAATTAAGGACGCGCTTCAATAGAAAAATTACAATGGCACTTCTATGAAAAAATTTTTACAAAAAATTATGCATGGATTTCATTCTAAGACAGGCCGTGCGTCGAACATTCCAGATGCAGGGCTTGAGATGACATTCCAGGAGCAAATCAAAAAACTGGAGGCAGAAAACGCTTCGTTGAAGCAAATCTCCAGATCAAAAGACGAATTCATCCGTATGACAAGTCATGAAATTCGAACGCCGCTTGACGTAATGCGCGGAAATATTCACATGGTGTTAAACGGGGAAACCGGTACAATTACCAAACAGACAGAGGATTATTTGAAAGATGCCTTGCTCGGAGCAGACAGACTCCTACGGCTCGTAAGCGACATGCTCGACATCGCAAGAATAGAAACCGGGCACATGAAATTCACCCTCGAAGACATAGACCTCGCAAGGTTAATCAAAACATTTGAAAAAGAATACTCCTCTTTTACCAGAGGCAAACAATTAAAACTCTCTGTAGAAATTGAAGAAAATCTTCCCCATGTCTATTCGGATAACTTAAAGGTATTACAGATTCTTGCAAATCTTATCGGCAATGCGCTTAAATTTACCCCGAGCGGCGGCTATATTACGATCCGGGCAAGTGTTTCTGAAGATACCGTTGCCGTTTCCATTGAAGATTCCGGGATTGGCATTGCTCATAAAGATATTGATAAACTCTTTAAGCGATTTCCTGAAATTGATTCGAGTACAGCTGGACCCGTCAAAGGTACTGGCCTTGGCCTATTTCTCTCAAAACAAATTGCTGATAAATTGGGTGGTGGCATAAAGGCTGAATCTCTGGGTGTGGATAAAGGATCAACCTTTACGTTTTGGCTCCCTATTTCAGGAACAAAACGAGCGCAAGCCCTGCAACACTTCCACAGCATACTGCATGAAACTTCTTGAAGATTTATAAATAGATTTATATAATAAAGGGTATTGACCTGGGGCAGAGCTCCGGTAAGCGGGACCTGCTTCGCGAGCACAATTTCGCAGCAAAGCCACAAGGTATTAATCCTGTATTAACTCCTCGGCCCCCTTCGGTGGCCTGAGCGCAGGCCCCCTCAGTGGAAAGTCGAGGGCGGGAATGAAAAAGTAAGCTTTTGCATTTCACTCTCCGCTAGCCGGCGGATGGCAGACTACGTCGCTAATTAGAAATGACTCTTTAAATTATGGCAAAAATACTTCTTGTAGAAGATGATCCACTGATGATTCGTATGTATCAACGCAAGCTTCTTAACGATGGCTTTGATGTTGATGTCGCTGTAAATGGCGAGGAAGGGCTACTCAAGGTTCGCTCGTTTGTGCCGGATCTTATGCTTCTTGATGTCATGATGCCGAAATTAAACGGGCTCCAGGTGCTTGAACGCATGAAATCAGACCCTGCTCTTGCAAAAATACCGGTCATCATTTTGACAAACCTTGGCGGTTCGCAAGAGGACATAGAGCGTGGATTAGAACTTGGGGCAGTTGCCTACTTGGTAAAATCTGCCTATCGACCTGATCAGGTACTCTCAAAGGTAAAAGAGGTTTTAGCCGGATACACCCGCTCAAAAGAGATTCCAAAAGCATCGTCCGCCGATGCTGCACAGAAAGTCACGGAGGCAACATCCTGGGAAAAAGAGCAATTTAAACGTCCGAAACCACCACCCATTTCCAGGGAGTCTGGCGAAGATACGGTATCACAAATAAGAACGATGCTCGGAGATCGAGTGTCGTCTGGAGATCTTGACGCGTCCACACCGCCACCGAAAGCAAAAGGAGATGACATTGTTTCAAAATTGAAAGAACTTCTGGCGGGACAAGCTTCCTCGTTCGGCGCTAATTCAATACCCTCAAAAACTTATACTCAAGAGCCAAAACAAGAAGAAAGCGAGATCGTTAAAAAACTAAGGGAACTTCTTGAGAGCCAAGGATCTGCTTCGCGGGCACCAAAGCCGCCGCCAGAACCTGCTCCTAACTCAACACAGTTATCCGACGAGGAGCTTTTAGAGACCTTAAAATCACTTATTGAAAAACAAAAGAGATAATCTAACAAAATAACCAGCTTCAACTGGTTGTTTTGTTTTTAGATCTTTTGGTGATAGGCGATAAATCGCGCAGTCCACCATAGCGCAAAAAGCGCAACGATCATCAAAAGAATAGAAACCACAAAAGTCAATTGCATTGTTTCCCCCGCAGCTGCAAGAATAGACGCATGAGACCGCCCAGTAAAGAACATGCCAATTTCTGTTTCTTCAACGTCTTTAATCGGGATATATGCCGCCAGGAATGATTGGTTAATAACTTTTGTTGTACCCGTAAATGATTCTCCTCTTCGTAGCACCGTATCAAGAATTTCTTCATTAACTTCTTGAGTACCAATGAGACGAAATTGGCTTTCTGGTATAACCAAGGTTGTTGCCGAACGAATATTATCTGAAAATATCGTAATTTCGAGCCCAGTAATTTTTTTCATCCCATCGACAAATGCTGTATCAAGTAAAAATCCGGTAATAACCGCACCGATTATTTCAGGGTCTCCGGCCTCAGATGTGTCAACTATTGGGCTTGCGGCGCGTATTGAAACAGTAGGAACCGTCACGCCCTGTGTCGCAACAGTAGTAACAACAGCCTTTCCGTCAAGCGCCCTCCAAACAATCGGATCATCCGCAATACTATCTCCATACCGTTCTCGATCTTCTGCACGCATCAAAATTTCCCCCCCCGTGTTCACCACGAGCATAAAATCTGTTTCGTTTTCAAAAACTAAAGCATTTAAGTTTTGGTATAACGCATCTTTGTCGTCTCTGCGTACCGCTTCTTTGAGTTGCGGATTGATTGAGGCGATCCGAGCGGCAAGAACAGCGGAATCTTTAACCTTGCTTAATGCGAAATCAACAGTTTTAATATTTGTTGCCATGCTAATGACTGCGTCATCCTGCATTCTTTTCAAAAGAAAACCGGTGTAGATAATGGTCGTCGACATAAAAATAATAAACGTAAACGCAACAAAACTTGAAAGAATCTGCGGAAAAAGACGAAATCGAATAAACCCCCACGCCCATACACCCAAAAGTACGGCACCAACAAGTTTTAGCAGGTGCTCCAAGATCCAAACAGCGTGAAAGGGTGCCAAAAGTTCTCGTACAGCAACATTAGATGAGTCCTGCCAAAGCGAGGTAAGCGATAATGCTAGAGCAATAGATATCCAAAGAAATCCTCGATAAAAGTATTTCCATTCGCTCTGTATACCCCTTATGTAATGAAGCCAGAGTAGAATCGTAATGATGATAGAAAAAATAAGCATCCATAATTTTGGTTCGATTAGAATTTTTAGAAAAATGATCGCAATTGGAAATAAAAACAAGAAAATATTTTCTGCCATGGACCTGATATTTCCGCTTACATTTGAGAGGGTGCCAAACATACCAATTGCCGCAACGCCCCCGGGAGGAAATTTTTTTTTCTCTTTAATTTTTTTGAGTAATATTTTCCCTTTTTGCGCAATGGTCAAAAAAAATGAAAGCCCTTTGCTCGTTGTTCCCGCGATTTCTTGTGAGAGTGGCGGTGGTGGAGCGACTTTTTGGTTTTTATTTCGAATTTTTGAAAGAAACTTCTTCCACGTTTCGGAAACTTCAAAGAAAAAATCGACCGGCTTAGTATTTGGCTTTACGGGTATCGGATCGATCAAAAGACTTAAAAGAATCAGACCAAATCCTAAAATTCCGCTGATGTTTAAAAGCCGCTCAACAAGAGCAAATTGTTCTGCTGAAAGCGTACTAAACGGAATTGCTCCCAAAAAAGCCCAGATGGTGAGGATAAAAAAACCGAGAGACCGAAGAAACGTTTTTGCCTTCCTCTCAAGAAACCACCCATCAAGATATATCCAACAGGCCGTTATCATCCAAAAGGCGATAAAAACCTGAATAACGTAATTTATGTTTTGAATCCAAAATTGTTCCCACATAGGAAAAATATAGGCTTCCTGCACAAAGAGTCGCAGGGTAATCTCGGTGCTCGTCAGACTCGCGCAAATGCGCGGCAGTTCGCTACCCGTCGACTGGCTGGTGACGGAAGCGCGATATTAAACTCGTATTGGCTCCTCGGATCGAAAATGCGAAAGCAGAGCTTTTGCATTTCTTTCGCCACATGTCGCTAATAATTTTTTCTTGTTGCTAATTATAACACACTCATAACATCTTGAGCTTTTCCTCAAGCGCCTCTTTATTCAAGAAACCGACATAAATATCCTTTAAAATTCCCTTTCTATCAATAAAGAAGTGCTGCGGAATTGTAAGTATTGGATATAACTCTGTTAATTTCCCCTCGCGATCAACAACGCTTTGAATTTCATACCCTCCCCTTCGTAAATACGTTTCAACTAACCCTGGACTTTCTTGAATAGCAAGTAAAAGTATGCGCACGTCATCCTCTCTCTCCCTTCTCTCTCTCTGAAGTGAATCGAGGACAGGAAGCTGAATTTGCGCAAGCGGTGACCACGTAGCCCAGGTAGTAAGAATCGTTTTTTTGCCTCGTAAATATCGAATATCAAGCGCATCCCCGATTGGAGTAGGAAATTCAAAAATAGGGGCCTCTTTTCCTAAAAGCGCTTGTACGTTTGCCGGCAGTGTCACTCCTTTCTTAGAAACAACATCAACGCGGCTCATACCAAAGAAATCTGGCAGATGGGGAAGCGATATATGCGTGAGTCCACCAATTGACACCGGGAGTTTAATGGCAGGGCTAGCAAGAAGTGGGAGTTTTAAGTTAACCGTCTGGTGGCTTTCAAAGTTTAAGATATCAGTGAAAAACTTTCGATATCCCTCTTTTTCAACAGTAGTGTAATAGGTCCCCGGGGGCAAAAGAAATCGATACGTTCCATTTTCTCCGGTAATCTGTGGATTCGCTTGGTTATAAAACTCCCCAGGCCACAAGAGAAAACTATTTGCTTCTTCAGAAAATTGAAATACGGTTACTTTGGCACCCGAGATTGGGTTGTCTGTTTTTGCATCCACTATCTCCCCCGGCACATGAACGGAAAATGGATTAAGAGAGCGCTTTGAGGTTCTCCCCGCGCCGTCTGTCGCGTGAACAAATAACTCATAATCCCCTGCTTTCTCAAAGACAACATCTCCTGTCCACAAATCACTTGATTTTAGATATGTAAGCGGAAAAACAATTTCATCGCTTGAAGGAACACCGAACAATTCATTTATTTTTCTTCGCGTAGGCACATCTATTACTCCGCCTAGATCGGCTGGTTTCTCTGAGCCCCAGATTTGAGATGCATATTTTTCTTGCAACCGTATAACCGCTTCCTTTGTCAGATTTCCAAAATAACCTGTCACAAATTCCTTATCGTAAACCCCCTCTTTCACTAAAAGTTCTTGAAATCGGGTGACCTCTTCTCCGCGAGAGCCTACAGCAATTTCGCCAACAATGCCTTTTATACCCTCTTTTGTATCTTTTAATCCGTCCTGAGCAGCATGAGTTGTGTCAACATCTTTCTTTTCGGCCGCAATAAATACCGACGTTGCTCCGCCAACAGCAGAAATAACTAATCGATGCGACAAACCGGTAAGAGTTGAGATGGTGCCAAATGTTTCTGGAAGAAGAGATTGATTGCCTAGAAAAAATATGTTAGCGCCTGTCGCGGGTGGTTTAATATCAACAACCAAAACCCGTGTCTCTGATTTACTCACATTGCCTGAATTATCTCTCGCGCGGAAAAGAATCGGGTAATTACCATCTTGTAGGTTTGGTATTTTTGCAGAAAATTGCGCGACCGAAGAACCAATTCCTGATATATCCGTGATTGGGTGCCAACTTGAACCATTATCAGTTGAATAAGCAACGGAGGCAATCACACCGCGTCTATCAAGAGCTCTGCCGCGAATTGTGGGAGACGTATTTTCTGTCGGATTTT
>Ga0209541_10016992_pt1 | contig 10704 bp, 12 predicted proteins | sample RifCSPlowO2_01_FD_184027 | JGI IMG/M metagenome (GOLD analysis project Ga0209541, IMG submission 184027) | Groundwater microbial communities from Rifle, Colorado - Rifle CSP2_plank lowO2_0.1 (SPAdes) (version 2) | ecosystem: Environmental > Aquatic > Deep subsurface > Groundwater | place... | reverse complement strand
GAGACCCCTTCTCAATCCTTCTTTTCTGATAAGTTCAGAGATGTCCATAGAAACAAGTTTTATCTCTTGTGTTTATATACCTCACGCGTATATGTCCAGTGGCCAGTGGATGCCAGTTTTTTGGTTTTAGGCGGTGGGTGGTTGGTTTTGTTGGTTTATGGCTTGTCCAGTGGTTCTATCCGTCTGCATAACGCAGGTATTACTCAACAATAGTCACGAAAAACACAGTTATGACACGAAGAATTCAGACGATATACCTCTTTTAACGGTAAAATATGCAAGGATGCGCATATATACTGTTAGACGAAATATTTTTCAGGGGCTAGCCGAAGCATTTATATAAACTGTGCAATAATCAAAATAGTATGACTGATAAAAAATTCAAAGATTGGTTTCAAAAGCTAGGTGAAGCTTGGACAGAACGCGACCCTCATCAAGCCGCAAATCTTTTTTCAAAAGACGTTGAATATTATGAATCTGTTTTTGATTCTCCTTGTGAGAACTGGGATAAAGTTTTGAATTTATGGAAAGTCGTTCCTACAAACCAAAAAGATGTCACTTTTGATTTTGAGATTATTGCCACAAAAAATGATTTAGCGGTTGCGAACTGGAAAGTTACAAGAACACTTTTACCAACGAATCAAAAACAGATAATTGAGGGTATATTTGTCATAAAATTAAATGATGAGGGTCGCTGTAATTATTTCAAGCAATGGAGAGCAGTGAAGGAAGCATAACGAACGCCCCTGAAAAATACTCAAGGGGACGCTGCGCTTTGCTTCCGCTACGCTCCAGCAACCCTCGCCTAACACGGGTTCTATTCAATAATTTCAGGGGCTAACGAAAGGGGCAATTTTTACGAAAACTATATGTGGGGGCGAACGAAAAAGAATAATTTATAAATCTGTTAATAGATTGCTTATAATATGGCACTGTTCAAGATAAAAAATTCAAATGTAACTAAACTATCAACAATTGATTTAGAGAAAGAGAAGAACATTCAAACACTTTTTGAGCAAAATCTTTTAACTATATTGAATGTGAATTTTTTAGCAACTGAATACAGCACGAGTTTTGGAGGTAGAATTGACACATTAGGAATTGATAAAAGTGGTTCTCCAGTCATTATAGAATACAAAAGAAACCAAAACGATAATGTAATCAATCAGGGTTTATCTTATTTAAGATGGTTATTAGACCATAAAGCGGATTTTGAAATTCTGTGCAGAAATAACAAAATAGATATTGAGATTGATTGGACTTCTCCAAGAGTTATTTGTGTTGCTGAAAGCTATAATAGATTTGATTTAGACACTGTTGAAATTTTGCCTATTAAAATTGAACTTTTAAAATATAGAATTTATGAAGATGATATTCTTCTTGTAGAATCAGACTCTCAAAGAACAGTAAAAATTAGCACCACTAAGATATTTGAAAAAGGAAACAAGGAAAAAGAGAAAGAAATCAAATTGCAAAAAGATTATTCTGTAGAAGGACATTTGCAAGGTGGTTCAAAAGAGGTTAAGGAACTTTTTATGCAACTTAAAGAGATGATAACAAGTTTAGATGATTCCATCACAGAAGAAGCCAAAGCTAAATACATCGCTTACAAGCTAACCACAAATTTTGTAGATGTAGTTATTCAAAAAAATGCGATTAAGGCATTTTTGAATGTTCCTAGTGGGAAATTAAATGATTCATTTGACATAGCAAGAGATTTAACCAAACCTAAAGTTATCGGGCATTGGGGTAATGGCGACTATGAGGTATTAATAAAAAATAAAGATGAATTATTAAAATTGTTTGAATTGATAAGACAATCTTACAATTATAACAAGTGATTTATATTAAAAATGACTAATGATAAACCAAAATATTACATTGAACACTTTACTGAGAATTCTGAAAAAGTTAAAACCGAGACATTAAGTAATTATTTTCATGAAGTTGATCATTTATCCTCTCTTTTTCATAATTTGGTTAGTTGTATTGATATTAAATGGAATGAAGAACAAAATAGAAAATTAAATCCATATTTTGAGCAAATAATCGAGGAAAGTTTCCTTGAAATAGCAAAAGAATGTGAGAATTTTATTTGTCTTCTAATTAATGGCTTTTATGACGGAGCCATAAAATCTTTAAGACATATACTTGAAAACTTCATCATTCATTATTATTTTTCTATTTTAGAAAAAGAAGGTAATTTGAAAACGTTTTATGTCAGAAATGCTGAATTCTATAAATTGCCAGAACAGCTAACCGAAGAAGAGAACACTAAAGTTAAGAAATACAAAGAAGAAAAAAAGTTTCCTTTTGGGGAACTTCCTATATATGAAGCAGATGCATTTTTTTGTTGGAAACAAGGAAAACAATACTTGGAGGGATATAATTTTATTACAAATAAACCAATATTGAAAGATTTCCCAAAGTTTAAGGAATCCTTAGATCTAATTTTCAAACAAGAAGATTTTAAGAATAATTTGAAGCTAAAAGAAGAAATCAATACCTTATACAAAGAATTCAGCAAAATTTTACACAATAGAAATACAATTTCCAGGTATAAAACCACATCTAGCTTTCTAAATAATTTTTTTAATAAAGATGACTTGGAAAAATCAATACGATTGTATAAACAAATAGAAGAGCTGATATCTATATTATTGCTATTTGGTAATTTCCCTAATTTTAACAAGGTTAGTTTTACATATATTCCTAACTATAAAAAATACAAAGAAGAATTGGAAAAAGAAAAAACAACGCCCCCACAAACCAAGACGAACTGAAAATTGCCCCTTGATACTTATTCTTGATGGCTCACTGTGCTCGCTTGATAGAATACGCCCCTGAAATTACTTTGATTTTTTGCTCTTCGAGCATCGTTGCACTAAAAATCAATCCCTCCAAGTATTCGGGAGAATAGAACAGGAATTATATTCAATCGGGGGTCGTTTTGGGGTATTAATTTTAAGCTCAATTTTCAGCACACACTGGCGGCTCGACGGTCAAATTCTGCGGAATTTGCCCTACTCGGCACCCCGTAGGGGGCAACCTCCGCCTCGCCGAGCGCCAGTGCTGAAAATTCACTGATTTTACTCCAAAAACGACAAGCCCCGACTTTTCCCTTCGGGAAACCCTCCCGATGGTCGGGGAATATAACAGGAATTAGTTTCAATTTTTACATTGCCTCAAGAGGTTCTTTCCTTTGGAAAACCGATGCTTTTTGACGGGACTGACGTAGTTTTTACTTTCTTAATAACGAGGGGGAGTTCCATCACTAACGATCAAAACGACCTTCATTAAATTCTTTGATTGCTTCTAATTCGAGCGGACTTAATCCTGGCATTATCGGCTTCACATGCTTTGTCGTATTTCCAGGAAGTTCACACATTTTCAAAAAATATTTTGTCGCTAATTCTCTAATTTTTCCATTGGGATGAGTTAACGGTGAGGGAAGTGCTGTAAAATCTAATGACTGAAATGCTTCCGGATGTCCTAACAAACTTTCAACTGCACCTAAATGCTCAGGACTTCTCCAACCATTGTTCCCTGGAATAAAATCTTTGGAAACATGAGGGCGAGGAACTGCCCCATATGCTCCTACACCCATTCTGGTTACTTGATACGCAGCTCCAAGAGATTCTTCTGTATCTGCTGTCGTGTGTCCAAAAACCATTAATATCTCTGGTGTCATCCCAAAATCTTCTCTGGTTGACCTAATCGCTTCTAAACATCTCTCTTCTGTATTATGTCCTTTCTTAACTGCTGTCCATACTTCTTTAGTCCAACCATCAACACCAAAACCAACTGTATTAAAACCAGCATTCACTAATTCTTCTATACTATTAGGCATATTTTCTCTTGCTCGCAAAAATGAATCAACCGTAGCCAAACCACGAAGAGCAATCTTAAAATCTGGATTTTCTCGTTGAACTTCCTGCACAGCATACGCAAAACTGAGCAATTGAGTGGGTGTTTGGAATACGTCAAGATTTGACACATACAGTTGCAGTTCACCTAAACCAAAAGATTTTGCTTTTCCTACTAAATACGATAAATCTGCTTGAATAATACTCGGATCTCTGTATGACTCTTTTACTTTTGTAGTTTGTCCTGTTGCTGGATCTCTGTAGGTTCTTACAGCAGCACAGAAATCGCAGAAAAACTTGCATCCTTGAGAGACATAAAGAGAAAATTCTCTGGAAAGATATTCTTTCATAGCCTCATCACCTAACCGTTCATATGCTGGAATAAGTGAAGTTTTCTCCGGTGAAACCAATGCTTTTTCATCTATACCAAGAACTTTCGCTAACGTAGAATCATCATTTCCGTTATGGGTTGAAGTACCAAGTAATCGCTCTAATTGGTTCTGGCTTAACCCGGAAACAACTTGCCCGCCAACAAGAAACGTTTTCTCTCCTTGTTCTTGCCTGATTTTTTCTTGTAATTTTATCACTTCCGGAATATACGGAGCACCCAATAGATTAAATCCCACATAATCAGAAGATACTTCCAGAGGTTTTATATTTTCATCATGAAATGTAACCTCTGCTCCAGCATTGAGTAGTCTAGCTCCTACTGTAAGCAGAGAGGTCGGCATATAGATATGTCCTACTCCCTCTTTGGGTGCATAATTGTGTCTTGGTTGTACTAAATCTATTTTCATAACTATTACATAGTAAAACAATATATAATAAACTTCTTTTAGAATTTTGACCGTTTTATAGAAATATTTATATAGAAATACAACTTATGGCTATAAAATGGAGAAAGTTAAGCTAGATTTGACTGATAAGAAGATATTAGCCGAGCTAGATAAGAATTGTCGTATTTCTAATTCTGCGCTAGCCAAAAAAGTGAACAAGTCCAGAGAAGCAGTAAAATATAGGATTCAACAATTACAAAAAAGAGGCGTAATTGAGAAGTTTATTACTTCGATCAACCCCAACAAATTAGGATACTATATGTTTAAAGTCTACCTTAAGTTAGAAAACATCCCTGAAGAACGAGAGAAATTTTTTGAGGAACTTAAAAAAAGTCCCGATATTTACTGGATGGGAATTTCGGATGGGGCTTTTGATCTTGTTTTTGCTATCTTATCAAAAAGCATTCCAGAATATTTTACAAAAATAAATTATCTTCTTTCAAAGTGGCAGCATCTGGTTGTAAGTAAGATTTTAGGAACAATGGTTGACACTCGACAATATAATAAAAAATTCTTTACAGATACAAAAGATAGCCAATATGTTATTTTTGGAGGAGATGTTATTCAAAATGAAATTGACGAGTTGGACTCAAAGATATTGAACATTTTGGCAAATGACGCAAGAATCCCCCTAGCTGAATTAGCAAGAAAAGTCAATTCTACTATTGAAATTGTGCGGGGGAGAATTAGAAAGTTAGAACAAAAAGAGATTATTTTATCCTATAGAATAGCAGTTGACTTAAACAAATTAGGGTTAGAATTTTTCAAAGCAATAATCTACTTTAGAACATTGTCGGAGAAAGATGAAAAAGCATTATTTGAATGGATGAAGCGACATCCTAACTCTTTGTATTATATTAGAAGTTTAGCTCCTTGGGAGGTTGAATTTGAATTTGCAGTTGAAAGTTACCAACATTTTAATAAGATAATTAATGATCTCAGACAGCACTTCCCTCATGTAATCAGAAACTACGAACACCTCATTATGGCATATGAAACGTGGATGCCGGCGTATCAAGAGATGTTAAAAGCGGTCAATTAAGCAAAAGATTTATAAAGTTGGTATTCCAACTGTGTAGTTGGTGAAACAACTTGATAACCAAAAACGAGACTGAAATACTATCTTGCTTTTTTCCGAGATTAGTTGATCTTACCGCAAAAGATATTGAAACAAAAACCGGTTTCTCACACGAAACGACCTTTCGGCTTCTTAAAAAGTTAGTTCAAGAAAAACATCTCAAAGAAAAGAAAGTCGGCAGGACCAATGTCTATGAATTTATAAAAGATGATTTGACATATCAGATTTTTGTCTATTATGTTACAAAAAGAAGACTGGCTTTCAAAGAGAAACATCTTTTAATCTATAAGAGACTTCATGAGTTCCTTAATGAGTTGTCTCCTGATGGACCAGTGATTATTTTTGGTTCTTATGCCAAGAGTACGGAAACAAAAAAAAGTGATATTGATTTATTATGTGTAACCACAAAAAATAATGTAGGGAAATTGACCCAAGAATTCAAGACTAAATATGATTTAAATATTCAAGCCCTAACAGTAAAGCCATCAGATTTTAAAAATATAAAGAGAGACAATCCCATATTTTGGAGTGATTTAATAGAATACGGAATTGTTTTGAATGGATTAGATGATTATTTCAAAGAGGTGTATAAACATGATTGAGACTTTCATAAAAAGAGAACAGCTAGTAAGAGATTCAACGGCAAAAAATCTTGCTGAGCCTTACCTCAAAAAATCGTGGTCAAATCTTGTGACTATGGAATTATTGAGTAAAGCTGAGAAATTCAAAGATGTACTTGCACTTCCCACAGATCATACAACTGATGAGTGGGTTGTCGTCACGGCTTATTATGCAATGTATATGTCTGCATTAAGCTTACTTGCAAAATTAGGATTTCGAAGCAAATCTCATACCGCAACAGCTATAGCTTTGGAGGAGCTTTTTGTCAAAAGAAAATTACTCGATAAAAGTCATTTTGAAAACTTTGAAAATCTCAGAATACAAAAAGAAGAGATTGAGATGTTACGTGAGGTCAGAGATAGAAGAGAAATTGCCCAGTATTCTGTAACCAAAAAAACAACCAAAGACATTGCAGAGAAAACAAAATCCGATGCACGCAAGTTTGTAGATAGGGCAGAGGAAATATTTGAAAATCTATAACAAAAACAGAACTCCCCATAACCTAACAATAGTCTGCTATGCAGTAAACCATAACAATTAAGAAAGTAAAAACTACGTCAGTCCCTAAAGTCCTCAGAAACATCGTTTCTGGGATGCAAGAAATCCCTGATTTCTCCGCACATCGGCAATGTAAAAACTCTTCGTCGTTACACTCCTCGTCCTCCCCACTCCGCTCGGAGATTCTATTAACGATAATTCTAGTCCTCGCTCGTAGGTCGGAGAAACTAACAGGAATTATGCAAGATTTTGCTATCGCAAAACCCAACTCTGATGAGTTGCCCTTAGCAGGGTCGCATAACGTTAAACTCAACTCCTTATCTCGGCACGCTCGCAATAAACATCCGTTCTTTTAATTCATATACATCATCAACGATTGATCAAATCCCTGTTTGAATTTGAATCGAATAGTTTTAACTTTGAGAACATGCTGATAATTCACCACGGCATCGCGCAGATGCGGGTAGTCGGTTAATCTCTTATTTTCCAACAACAATTCTGGCCTTAATTTCATGCAACACCTCTTCTTTCTTTTGTTGATTCAGCTTTTCTTGAGGATGATGTTGTGCTCTTTATCCAACTCAATCTTCAGGTTGAGACCGCGCACCCAGCCAATTGCCTCAATCACTTTTTTCGGCAGGGTAATCGTATACTGTTTCTGATTCTCAAATTGGAGTTTGACCACTGGTCAGGTTCACCCCTGTTCATCCCTTTAAATATACATAAAAATAGTAATAGAAGTATACATCTTATATATAAAGGTTGCGGTTTTTGGGTTTTTCACCAAAAACTGATTATATCAGTAAGGTATAACGTATCCTGGTGAGATTATGGAAGATGCCTTAGAGAAAGCATGGCAAGAATATGATAAAGGAAAATTTATAAAAAAATCTCAAGAAGAATTTCTCAAGGAGTTGCGAGCATGTTAACAGTAGAACATTGAGAGAATTATCATAAATATGAGCAATAGATTTTGCATTTTTTTATTACTGCCTCTCCTTCTTCACCTTCAAACCCACTGCCGGCAGTGCCCGAATAACCACATCCAAATCAGCGTTTGTTTCCAGCAGTTTCTTCACCAACTTTGCAGTTTCAGAAGGCTTTGCCTGTTCATCTTTTTCAAGAACAACGGACTTCACGCAGTTTTTCTTGACCGCACTCTTAGGACCGCACATGATTTTGCCTTCTTTCGTGATGCCGATAGCGAGGTCAAAAGAAGGATACACATAATTTGTTTTTCCCCGGATCACGAAGGCACCTTTAGTAAGATATTCTCCTGTATTTGCTTCTTTGGTCACTTGGTCAGGCCGTACCCAGAAGACACTGGAGGTTGACAAACCTAATTTCACAGCGCGGGAAAAGGTAAAGGTTGCATTCGCAGCTTCCTGCAAACTCGCTTCTCCAGGTGCACCTGTACTATCATTGCCCGACACTTTAATGACCAAGAATGGTGAACCCGCCATATCGGTGTGAAACACAATATCATTTTTTTCTGCATGCTTCTTGATAATAATCTCGTTGGAAGTGGCATCTCTTCCGCCGACGACAAGGAAACCTTCGCTGGTGATGAACCATCGAAATTTTTCATACCATTGCTCTTTGGTCCGCTCGTGTTTTTGCTGCTTGATTTTCTCAATTTCTGCCTGATCATATTGATCCATGAGATCTTCTTCCAGCATCTTTTTGCGCTTTTGCTGGGAAATTTGAAGGATGTTCAAGGTGCCTTCCAGTTTCTTCTTGGCTTTCTTGGCTTTTTCAAAATAGACTGCTGCATTTTGCTCAAGGGTTTTATTGAGGGAGAGCGAAATTTTCGTCACGGTTCACGCCTCGGTAATTCAAGTCTATCAAAATCTTTATCGTATGAAACAAATACTGAACATTGATGAAGCATCGCAGTTGTGTAGTGAATAAGATCAAACATGCTCAGAGGGTATCTGTCTATCCGTTTGAGTGCCTCAAAGAAGATGATTTCGTCAATAGCGATAATCTTTGCATCGCTCCTCAATACAGATTTAATACATTGTGATGCATCTTTTTTACCAAGTATATTGGATAAGGAAACTGCAGCTTCTGCTAAACAGAGTGTATTCGTAATGAAAGGGTGTAAAAGAACCTTCCCGCATTTTCCCTTCTCCGGATTGTCGGTAAAGGCTTTGATAATAACGTTTGCGTCTACAAAGAGGTGCATTATTCACCCCTGAGGCTGTGACTCATGACAATGATCTCTTCAGTGGTGTATTTACGCTTTTGCTTGAGCGTATCAGTATAACGAAACATCTCTTGAAGACTGGGCACCTCCTCAAATGCGAAAACCCTGTGCAGGACAGCGTCGTAGCTCTCTCGAGGATGTATTTTTTTCTGCTCAAGTTTCTTTCTTGTTTCTTCTGAGATCTGAATAGTTGTGAAGTGGACCATAGTTGTTATAATAAGTTATAGGTACTTATAAATATTGTGGTTTTTACAACGTTTGCTGAGTTGAACAGAAGAAATGAAGAAAACCTTGTTAATCAATCACCTGGACTCCTTCCAATCCGCAAAAGTCGCTATCCTGTGTTATTAATTCTGATGAGGTTGCGAGGGCGCTTGCGTAAATCAAAGCGTCCATTGCTCCCAATTTTTTCTCGACTGCAAGTTGTGCAGCACGTTCTGCAATGGCTGTTGCAGGAACAATAATGCTCCCTCGTTGTTTTACTAAACTCAGGAATGGATGCGCGTCTTTTTTAAGTTTAAGCAGTCTTTTTTTTATTTCAAAGAGGGTGAGTGACGATGTTACAATAGTATACTCTCCTTTTTCAACCAGTTCTTTAACAAAAAGACTGTCTCCAAAATAGTAAGCAAGCCAAGCAGAACTATCTAAGCACTTAATACCTATCACTTTTGTCCCTCAGATCTTTCATAAGATCGGCCCTGTCAATCTTGCCTCCTGCCCCGTACATTGATTTGGTCGGCTTCGTTGCTTTTTTCAAGAGAACCTTGAGGAGCTCCTCATAGGTTTCTACCTCAAATTGCTCTCGCGCGAGTTTCAGACGCTGAAGCATAGGTTCACTTACTTGTATGGTCGTGCTCATAACTATAGCACTATAGCACTATAGTATATAAAGGTTTTGGCAGATATTGGGGTTTTTAACCGTGCATACCCAAATTAATATATATCACCTTTTTATTCTTCGAACCATGGCTGAACCTGCTGAAAGACTTGTTGAAAGAAAAATTAGGTTGGATTATGTTATTGTATCACCAGGCCCATCTCCCTTAAGAATGTTTACGGGAAGAGCAGATGTTTCTCTTACCCCACCTGTGGCCGATGTCGTTGTCCTGGGTGTCTATGATTCTGGCATGGTTCCTGAGGATACTATTCCGGACATTCAAACACTTACTGCCAGAAATATTCCTGTTTTCGGAGTCAGACAAACCTTATTTGTATCAGGCTTATCGGCTGTTCTTGATGATGGAAGAAAGCCTTTTGAAGAAACCTATGTCATGCAACCTGAAGTTCTTCGTGCAGGATTGACTCCCTTGCAAGTCTATCCACGAGATCTTCTTGAACTTGCTGACGTTGCAGAAAGACTTGTTGCCAGGTATGGCTACCTTTTACAAGGGCAAACGGTTGTTCCTGTTGGCTTGCGCGAGTCAGATATTGATCTGTATCTTGCTGATCCTCATCACCCTCTTGGTTTTGAAACTGAACGACAAGGCGCTATGCTTGTTCAACTCAACGCTGGTAAAGTACTGGAGTATGTTATTGACGGCCTCACAGAAATCTGCCGCACCCATCCTAATTATGAAGGACGTGTCCATGCAGCGC
>Ga0209541_10016991_pt1 | contig 10704 bp, 9 predicted proteins | sample RifCSPlowO2_01_FD_184027 | JGI IMG/M metagenome (GOLD analysis project Ga0209541, IMG submission 184027) | Groundwater microbial communities from Rifle, Colorado - Rifle CSP2_plank lowO2_0.1 (SPAdes) (version 2) | ecosystem: Environmental > Aquatic > Deep subsurface > Groundwater | place: Rifle... | reverse complement strand
CCTGGATTTGGCAAAGCAGATGTGGTAGAAGAATATATAAGAACATACGAAAATTATGCTGGACATTTTCGAAGATATAATAAAGCACAGGGCGGATTATTTACGAGCTGAAACCGGCGAGCATTTTGAAGACAGGTTTGAACGCAGGCTTCGTTCGGCTGGTTATTCGCCAATATTAAAACGGGACATTTCTGCCGATGATTTTCGTGTTATTAAAAATTTTTTCGTCCAAAAACAAAATGTGGACTTTTTAGTTTTTAAGAAATATTCAAAGTCATTTATTCGCGGACCATTCGGTTCTCAGAATTACCCCGACTTCATTGTTTTTACCGGAACTACAAAAACATAAATAAAAATTATGAATAAAAATATCACCCTAGGTTTAGCGGCAGCGGTTATAATCGGAATTACAGTGTTTTTTATTGTTTATAATAAAAATCAAGAGCAACAATCGGATAAAATTAATAATTTACCAAATATGACTGAATTTGTTAAAAACGGCGTACAAATAGAAATAATAAAAAAAGGAGCGGGCACCGAAGCCAAAAACGGCGACACGGTTGCCGTCCACTATACCGGAGTTTTAGAAAATGGGGCGAAGTTTGATTCCAGTGTTGACCGGGGAATTCCTTTTGAATTTACTTTGGGCGCCGGTCAAGTTATTTCGGGCTGGGATATTGGCGTTCTAGGAATGAAAATAGGCGAGAAAAGAAAACTTACGATTCCGTCCGATTTAGCGTATGGCTCGCGTGGCGCCGGCGGTGTTATTCCGCCAAACGCCACTCTAATTTTTGAAGTGGAGTTGCTTGGCATAACAAAACCTTGAAATCCTTAAAAAGGATTTCTTTGTTGGTGCCGTAGACGGCGACGGCGGGATGGTAGAGGGGGATTATTTTTATCTCGCCGTAAGAAGTTTTGGCAGTAAAAACTTTGCCATGGATTATACTTATGGATTTTAATTCTGATTCCAGGTCGAATTTTTTCATTATATAAGCCATGGAGAATCTGCCAAGCGTGGCAATTATATCCGGTTTTATTATTTCAATCTGCCGGTCTAAAAACGGCGCGTAAAATTCAATTTCGTTGGGCATTGGATCGCGATTTTCCGGCGGCCGGTCTTTGACGACGTTGGTTATATAAACTTCTTTTCGATCTATTCTGATTGAAGCCAGAAGCTCATCTAAAACTCTTCCCGACGCACCGCAAAAAGGCCGGCCGGTTTCGGCTTCATTTTTCCCCGGCGCTTCGCCTATAAATATTATCTTGGCATTATGGCTTCCTTCGCCGATAACCGGAAAATATTTGTTTTTGACACGATAATCATAAAGCGGCGAATCATTAGCATTTATCACTTCATCTTTTATTTTTTTCATTTGTTCTGTGCGATTTTCCATTTTATAGTCATTATATCAAATTTCATTTAATCTGCCATTTTTATTTGATATAACTCTTGTATCACAATCTCCCTATAGGGAAGTTATGATACAAAAATAAATAAATTAAGTTAACACTGACTTTTAAAGGTAAAATTTTACCATTGACATGATTTATAAATTTATGTTAGTTCATAGCTACTTTAGATTTTTGTTCTTTAATCATATATAATCGGAGACCAAAAAATGAGCGATGGATCTAGCGATATTGCAAGAGATGAAGAGCGCGGAATGCTTTTTGAGTTTTTTTTGCTTAAAGTAAAGGAATATGTTGAAAATCCTAATCCGGATACTTTAAAAGTTGCCGTTGATTCGGCGGAAGAAGTTGATTCTGTGGGGCGCGGATACTGGGGCGGTAGAACTAATTTAGGAGATAATGCCGAGAATCGTTTGCAAAGATTAGTTGCGAGTGACGCGGTGGTTAAAGAAGCAGAATGGGCAAAACTTTTAGGATTGGCGATTAATAGCAACTACAGATTCAAAGAATTGAAAGCGCTATCTCCTTTCGCTGATAAACTTGTTGTTTTTGTTGATTATGGGATGGGTTTCGTTAATATCACTGGTTTTGAATTTTTTAAGGGCTTAATTTCCGAAGCGATAAAAAAACAAGACATGAAAACTTATGATTGCGATGATTATTTAGTTATTATGCCGCCGATTGAAATTAAATTGGAAGAAATTAAAGCAATTTGGCTTCGTTGCGGGATTTCAGGAGTTAATGGCCCTAGAAAACCAAACGAAAGATAAGTTAAAATTCACCGCCAATAGGCGGTTTTTTATTTTTAAATTTGACAATTTACCAAGATTTGTTATAATCTAAGGTAATTAAATAAATCACTTACCCCCAGTGTTTTAAAACTGGGGCGTTTGGCTATATGTCAAAATTTAAACTTGTATCACAATTTAAACCCGCTGGCGATCAACCGAAAGCCATAAAAGCATTGGTTGAAAGTTTAAAAAACGAAAATCGCTATCAGACGCTACAAGGCGTTACCGGAAGCGGCAAGACGTTTATTATGGCAAACGTTATAGAAAAAATCGGCAAGCCAACTTTGGTTATTGCGCCCAATAAAACTTTAGCCGCCCAGCTCTATTCCGAATACAAAAATTTTTTTCCAAAAAATAAGGTTTGTTATTTTGTTTCTTATTACGATTATTACCAGCCAGAGGCCTATATTCCCGTAACTGACACATATATAGATAAAGAAGCGATGATAAATGAAGAAATTGACCGCCTGCGCCACTTTGCCACAAGCGCCCTAATGACCCGTAAAGATGTTATTATTGTCGCTTCCGTTTCTTGTATTTACAACCTCGGTGTTCCGGAAACATATTTTGGTGCGACGCTTAACTTACAAATAGATAAGCCGATTACGAGAGGCGATTTAATCCGCCAACTCGTAAAAATGCATTTTGAAAGAACGCGTCTGTCGCTAAAACGCGGCACTTTTCGCGTACGCGGCGATGTTTTTGAAATAATGCCGGCCAGTGAAGAAGTTAATTACCGTATTGAGCTTAAAGAGCAAAAAATTAGCAACATTGCTACGGTTGATTATTTTGCTAAAGATGGCAGTAAGTTTGTTCCCCGTAAAGAGTTAATTATTTTTCCGCCAAAACACTTTATTTCCACTGAACCGGAACGAGAGCGGGCGATGAAAGAAATTAAGGCGGAACTTAAGGAAAGATTATTGCATCTTACAAAATCAGAGCTATTTCTTGAAGCCGAGCGTCTTGAAAGGCGCACCAAATACGATTTAGAAATAATAAAGACTATTGGTTACTGCCATGGCATTGAAAATTATTCTCGCCACTTGGCCGGAAAATTGCCCGGAGAATCGCCTTCAACGCTTTTGGAATATTTCGGCGCGCCAGAAGGATTTTTGACGATTATAGACGAATCGCATATTGCCGTACCGCAGATTCGGGGAATGTACGCAGGCGATCAGAGCCGCAAGCAAGTTTTGGTCCAGCACGGCTTTAGATTGCCTAGCGCTTTAGACAATCGCCCGCTTAATTTTAAAGAGTTTAAAGAGCGCACCGGCCAAATAATTTTTACATCGGCGACTCCAGGCGATTTTGAGTTTGAAAATTCCACAAAAGTTGTTGAAGCGGTCATTAGGCCGACCGGCTTGGTTGACCCCGAGATTGAAATTCGTCCAGTCTTCAACATTAAAAATAAAATAAGTCAGATTAACGATTTAGTGAAAGAAATTCTAAAGCGTGTTGTTTTAAAAGAAAGGGTCCTGGCGCTTACGCTTACCAAAAAAATGTCGGAAGAACTTAGCGAATTTTTACTTGCGCGCGGCATCAAAGCAAAATATCTCCATAGCGATATAAAAACTCTTGAACGCGCCAAAATTTTAACTGACTTCAGAAAAGGCGATTTTGATGTTTTAGTTGGTATTAATCTTTTGCGCGAGGGTTTGGATTTGCCGGAAGTATCGCTTGTAGCAATTTTAGATGCCGATAAAGAAGGATTCTTGCGTTCCGATGTTTCACTTATCCAAACAATGGGCCGCGCTGCAAGGAATATTAACGGCAAAGTAATTCTATATGCCGATACTCTTACCGGATCGCTTAAAGAGGCGATAAGGCAAACTAATTATCGTCGGAACATTCAGGTGGCTTACAATAAAAAACACAGTATAATTCCCAGATCTATTATTAAAGATATTCAATCGCTAATTGATATCGATTCCAAACCCAATTCGGAGTCGGACTCCGAAGGAAAAGTGGATAAGGTGGGGATAACTTTTAAGAAAATATACAGAAATATAAGAAGATATGAATGATAAAATAATAATAAAGGGGGCTAAAGTTCATAATTTAAAAAATATTGATCTTGAGCTGCCGAAGAATAAGTTGATAGTTTTTACCGGTGTTTCGGGAAGTGGCAAATCGTCGCTAGCTTTTGATACGATTTTTGCCGAAGGCCAGAGAAGATATGTGGAATCGCTTTCACCTTACGCGAGGCAGTTTTTGGGCCAAATGGACGCGCCCGACGTTGAAGAAATCACCGGACTTTCACCGGCTATTGCTATTGATCAAAAAGGACATTCGCATAATCCGCGTTCAACGGTGGCGACGCTTACCGAAATTTATGATTATATGCGGGTCTTATTCGCGCGAATAGGAAAACCGTTTTGTCCAAATTGCGGTGGCGAAATTAAAAAGCTTTCTCCGCAGGAAATAATTGATACTATCATTGAATCGGCTGGCAAAAAACCGGTTACCATACTGGCGCCGGTTGTTCGCGGCAGAAAAGGTGAATATTATCAATTGCTTTATGATTTTATTTCAGACGGGTTTTCTAAAGCGCGGATTGACGGAAAATTTCATTCTCTTCACGAGCGGATAAATCTGTCTCGGTATAAAACCCACAACATTGATTTAGTAGTAGATAAAGTTTTACCTTCTGATGTATCGCGGCTTTCCGAAGCGGTTGATACGGCTCTTGAATATGGCGAAGGATTGGTTGGCGCTATTTTTGCTGTCCCCGATGGGGGCGAACCTCGCCATAGAAGGCGGGATGGAGGTAGAGAAATTCTTTTATCTTCAAAATGGTCTTGCCCTAAAGACGATTTTTCATTTCAAGAAATAGAACCGCGGCTTTTTTCTTTTAATAGCCCATATGGCGCCTGCGAAAATTGCCACGGCCTCGGTAGGGAATTTATATACAGTGAAGAACCTTGTTTAGTTTGCGACGGAAGACGGCTCAAGAAAGAGGCGCTATCTGTAAAAATTATAAATAAAAATATCGCCGAAGTGGCGGATTTAACCATTGATAGGGCCTATGAATTTTTTATTGAACTGGAAGATAAACTTAAAGCAAACGAAAAAGAAATTGCCAAAACGGTTTTAAAAGAAATTATTTCCCGACTTGGTTTTTTGCTTGAAGTGGGCCTTGATTACATCGCTTTAAGCCGCGAGGCTGGGAGTTTATCGGGTGGAGAGTCGCAAAGGATTCGTCTTGCGTCGCAGATCGGTTCAAAACTTTCCGGAACATTATATGTTTTAGATGAGCCAACCATCGGCCTTCATGAAAGAGACAATGAACGGCTTATTAAAACCTTAAAAGATTTGAGAGATATGGGTAATACGGTTATTGTGGTGGAGCACGACGAGAAAACAATACGCGACTGCGATTATCTTGTTGATTTGGGACCGGGGCCCGGACGCCATGGCGGTGAAATCGTCGTAGCCGATGAAACTAATGTCTTGCTCAAGAAAAATTCCAAAACCGATTCTTTGACTTTAAAATACCTTAAAGGCGAGGAAAAAATTGCTATTCCGGAACTCCGGAGAACGAACTCAAATGAAAAAATAAAAATAATTGGCGCGACGGCGAATAATTTAAAAAATATAAATGTTGATATTCCGTTAAGGCGATTAGTTTGCGTTACCGGCGTATCGGGCAGCGGAAAATCAACTTTGGTTTTTGATATTTTAAAGAAAGGCACAAGAAGAGGAATTGATCATGTCAGTAAGGAAACGGAAGGCGTTGCGAAAGTTTTTGGATTTGAATATTTAGATGGGGTTATAGAAGTGGATCAGTCGCCAATTGGCCGGACGCCACGCTCAAATCCTGCAACTTATACCGGAATTTTTTCTCCTATTCGCGACCTATTTGCTTCACTACCGGAAGCCAAGGAAAGGGGATATGGAATTTCGCGGTTTTCGTTTAACCGTACGGGCGGGCGATGCGAATCCTGCGAAGGCGCCGGCCATAAATTGATTGAAATGCATTTTTTGCCGCCGGTTTTGGTTACTTGCGACGTTTGTCGCGGAAAAAGATTTAACAATGAAACGCTTGAAGTAAAATACAAAAGTAAAAATATTTCCGGCGTCTTGGACATGACCGTTGAGGAAGCGTTGAAAATTTTTGAAGATATTTACATGATTGCCGATAAACTCAAGGTATTAAATCAAGTGGGTTTGGGATATATTAAGCTTGGACAATCGGCGACAACGCTTTCCGGAGGCGAAGCGCAAAGAATCAAGCTTGCTAAGCATTTGGCTCGCCCAATGCATCGCCGTTCGCTTTTTCTTTTGGACGAGCCGACGACCGGACTTCACTTTGAAGACATTAAAATGCTGTTAAAAGTTTTGGACGAACTGATCAAAAGAGGCAACACCGTTATAGTTATTGAACATAATTTGCATGTTATAAAATGCGCGGATTATATTATTGATTTGGGGCCGGAAGGGGGGAACAAGGGCGGCAAGCTTGTTGCTTGCGGAACGCCAGAAGAAGTCGCTAAAAACAAACATTCTTATACCGGCCAGTATCTTAAAAAAGTTTTGTCATAAATGCCAATATTAAATAAAATCATCAAAAAAGCGAAATCTTTCCCGAATCAGCCGGGTATTTATTGGTTTTCTAAAAAGGGGAAGAGAATTTATGTCGGAAAAGCGGCTTCGCTAAGAAAACGGATTTCAAGTTATTTCAGAAATAAAGATTTGCGCATTAACGTAATGATAAACGAAGCCGATAATATTTCATTTAAAAAAACCGCGAGCGTTCTTGAGGCGGTTATTTTGGAAGCCAATGCGATTAAGAAATATCTGCCGAAATATAATATTAAAGAAAAAGATGATCGTTCTTTTGTTTATTTAGTGATTCCTAAAGAAGATTTTGCCCGTCCATTTATTGCCCGCGGCAGAGAAGTTGAAAAATATATTTATCCGCACATGATTCCTCGAGGACAGATATGCGGACATTTGGTATTTGGGCCGTATCAGAGTTATAGAACATTGAAGATTGCGTTAAATTTGGCAAGAAAAATATTTCCGTTTAGTAATTGCCAGTCAGACAAAAACAAACCTTGTTTTGATTATCAAATCGGTTTGTGTCCGGGGATTTGCGTTGGCGCAATTTCTAAAAAAGATTATCAAAAAAACATCAAAAACCTTATTTTATTTTTCAGGGGCGAACACAAACGGCTTTTAAAGAAGTTAAAAAAAGAAAATTCCGAAAAGATTTTTGCTTTGAATCATGTTAATGATATCGCTTTAATAAATAACTCAAAATTTGCCTCCCTTAGGGAAATTTCCCGCAGGGGAAGAAATTTCGCGCAGCGGATAGAAGGTTACGATATTTCCCATTTCGGCGGGGAAAAACCGGTTGGAGCGATGATAGTATTTTCAAACAGTAAAGCTGATAATAGTCAGTATCGTCTTTTTAAGATAAAAAGCGTAAAAAATAATTTTGACGATCTAGCTATGCTCGAAGAAATTTTGCAAAGGCGTTTTCACCACAAGGAATGGCCGATGCCGGACGTTATTTTAATCGACGGCGGGAAAAATCAAATTGCGCGCGTCAAAAAAGTTTTATCCGAACTCAATATTTTTGTTCCGATTGTGGGAATTGCCAAAACTTTAGGACACAGCGGACGCGCTTACAGCGGTGATAAGTTGTTTTTTGCAAATATGAAACCTTCCATTAAAAAACTATTAATTTCTTCCAAAATAATTCTTCAACAAGTCCGAAACGAAGCCCATCGATTCGCGATCTCTTTTCAAAAAAAGAGAAGAAAAATTTAGTTATCAACATAATGTTTGTAAAAAATTTTGCTAATTTATTTTTTTGTTGTAAAATGAAAATAGATTTTATAAAAATTTTAATGAAAGAACAAAACTCAACAACCGAAAAAAATATTGCCGGTCAAAACGACAACGGCCATGTGAATGGTAACGACAAAATTATTGAACCGAAGAAATTTTTATTTGTTGCGCTTGAAGCATTAAGCGGTGATTTGGCGTGGCAACTTAAAAAAGAGGGCCATGAGGTTAAGATGTATATGAAAGCAAAAAGCGTTGCCGATGTTTACAATGGCTTTATTGATAAAGTCGATAATTGGGAATCCTATAAGGATTGGGCCGATGTTATTGTTTTTGATGATATGGAATTTGGTGAGATTGCCGACAAGTTAAGAAAAAACGGCAAACTGGTTATTGGCGGAAGCGTTTATACCGATAGGTTAGAAATGGATCGCGATTTTGGACAGACGGAGCTTAAAAAATATGGAATTAATATTTTACCGCAATGGCAGTTTACGAATTACGACGAAGCCATTGATTTTATAGAGAAAAATCCCGAACGCTACGTATTCAAGCCTGGTGGTAATGTGCCTTCAAGCGGCAAGGAGCTTTCTTTTTTGGGTCAGGAGGAAGACGGTAAGGATTTATTAGAATTTTTAAAGCAGAACCAGAATGTTTTGGCAAAAAAAGTTCCATTTTTCCAACTTCAGAAATTCGTTTCTGGCGTGGAAATTGCCGTTGGCGCTTTCTTTAACGGTAAAGACTTTATTTTGCCAATCAATGTTAATTTTGAACACAAACGGATTTTTCCAGGAGATATCGGTCCACTTTCCGGCGAGATGGGAACGTTAATGTTCTGGAGCGAACCGAATAAATTATTTAAAATGACTCTTGAAAAAATGAAACCGGTTTTAATCGAATCGGGCTATATTGGCTATATTGATATAAATTGCATTGTAAATGGCAAGGGTATTTATCCTCTTGAATGGACAACTCGATTCGGTTACCCGACTATCCAAATCCAATCAGAGGGTATAATGATGCCTACGGGCGAATGGCTATATAAATTGGCCAGAGGCGAAAGCTTTGAGCTTAAAACAAAAAAAGGTTTTCAAGTAGGTGTAAGGATTATGGTTCCGACTGTTTTTGCCAGTGCGAAAGACAAAGAATTGATTGAAATATATCGAGATTTGCCTATTTTATTCAAAAAATTAGGAAATTTAGACGGGGTTCATATTGAAGATGTAAAAATGGAAGATGGCGTATGGCGTATTGCCGGAGATTCAGGCTGCCTCCTGGTTGTTACCGGATCGGGAACGACCGTTGCCGAAGCGAGACAGCAGGCATATACCCGTATAAAAAATATTATGGTTCAAAATATGTTTTATCGCACCGATATTGGATTAAAATGGCACACGGACAGCGATAAGCTTCAGACATGGGGATATCTATACTAAATTTTCAATTTCTAATTTTCAATTTTCAATAAAATGATAAAATCACTAATAGACTTAACAGAAAAAGAACTTTACGGGAAAAAAGTTTTGCTCCGGGTTGATTTTAACGTGCCGGTTTTAAATAGGGAAATTTCCGAGTATTACAGGATAGAAGCCATTCAAGAAACGATTGATTATCTTTTAAATCGAAACGCTATTGTTGCGATTTTAAGCCATATTACGGCAATAAAAAGTTTTGAACCGATTTTTGTTAAAATAAGGGAGATAATTGGCAAAGATTTGAAATTTTTATCGGATTGCATTGGCGATGCGGTAAAAGAAAGTCTTTCCAAAGCTATTTCTGGCGATATTTTTCTTCTGGAAAATGTCCGCCGATATGATGGTGAAGAAAATAATGATGAAAAATTTGCCGAAAAACTTGCTGTAAATTTTGATATTTATGTAAACGATGCCTTCGCGGTTTGCCATCGCGAGCACGCTTCTGTTTCGGCGGTGACAAAATTTTTGCCTTCTTATGCCGGATTTTTGTTTGTGAAAGAAATTGAAAATTTAAATAAAATCATAAAATCGCCGAAAGAGGGGAAAACCTTGATTTTAGGCGGAGCTAAAATTAACACTAAATTTCCGGTAATAAAAAACTTTTTAGATAAAGCAGAAAATATTTTAATTGGCGGAGCCGTTGCCAACGTTTTTCTTAAAGCAAGCGGCGTTGATATCAAAAAATCTTTAACTGACGATAATTTTTCAGAAGATGCTAAAAATCTTCTGAAAGAAGAAAACTTGATTATTCCCAACGACTACAAGGTTTCAAATGATATGATTTTGGATATCGGAGAAAAGACCGCGGATAAATTTGTTGAAACTATCAATAAGTCAAAAATAGTGATCTGGAATGGCCCTCTTGGCAAAACAGAAATTCCCGAATTTTCACATAGCAGCGAAAAAATAGCTAAAGCTGTCACTAATTTCGGCGTATTTTCTGTTGTTGGAGGTGGCGACACCATCGCTTTTTTAGAGAAAAACGGGTTGCTTGATAAATTTAGTTACATTTCCACCGGCGGAGGAGCGATGCTCGAATTTTTAGCCGGAAAAACACTTCCCGGTCTATTAGCACTCGGTTATATTAGTTGATTATGCCAAATCTTTATTTAATTTTTTAATTAATAAATGATATAATTTAATTTGTATAATTTAATTGCGAAAAATGAAAAATATTGAACCAAGAGTTGCGCGGCAAAGATTAATAATAGAAGCACGGTATTCTGTTATTGTTG
>Ga0209541_10016989_pt1 | contig 10705 bp, 9 predicted proteins | sample RifCSPlowO2_01_FD_184027 | JGI IMG/M metagenome (GOLD analysis project Ga0209541, IMG submission 184027) | Groundwater microbial communities from Rifle, Colorado - Rifle CSP2_plank lowO2_0.1 (SPAdes) (version 2) | ecosystem: Environmental > Aquatic > Deep subsurface > Groundwater | place: Rifle... | reverse complement strand
ATGGTTATGTGAGCAAATAAGGAACATTCCCGCGGATTGCGGGCCTTATTGAACTGTTTTTTTAGAAGAACAGCTACCAGTAGCGTAGCATATATAGTTATCTATGTCAATCCACCACCCCGTAACTCTCCACACCTGCAGAAGAATGGCTTTAATTCTCCCTTTTCTAAAGGGAGCACTGCCGTCTTCGGCAGGAGGGATTTCCAAATCCCCCGCCTTTCAGGCAACCCCTTTAAGAAAGGGGGAATTAAGAGGTGTGGAGGGTTACACCACCCCTCATATCCCCCTCCTTGTCCGCCGAAGAACGGATCCGCCTCTGGCGGAGAAAGGGAGGGAGGAGCCGTGCGCTTTGGCAGCATATTTGCTATTCCATACGCCGCAAAGGTCAGAATGAGTGCGTTGACCGGAAAGCGGAAGCGGGCGTTGACCGAGAGACCGACCGCTATGGTGGTGAGCGCGAAATACAAGATAATGAGTAGAATAAAGATGCCTTTGGCGCGGTGTCCCGGAGTTTTGAGGAATTGAACCGCACCAATGATGAAGAGAAGGGAAATAAATATCCACAGAATCCGTCCCAGAATCACAAAGAGCGCCGGACTTGCGAGTAACGGGTGTACAAAATCCCCTGCTCTTTGCGGGGATTCCAAAAGCAAAGTAAACGCTGGTCGTTCCAATTGAATAGATGGTGCGATATCTAATCTGCGCAGAATGTCAAAATACCCATCGTGCGTGAAGAAAGTGAGAAAGGTGACCCCGATTGACTTGATAAGTCCGACAGGATGTTTTCTGAGGATTTCGGCTGCGCGCTCCCTGTAGAACGGCGCGTTTGACAAGGTAATATCTCCAACGCTTTTTATGTTTCCTTCTCCCTCATAAAATTGTGTGAGGGCATCCATAAAGCCAATGTTCTTTTCAAGCGCAAGCGCCGAAGGGATGAGATAGCCGTACGGAACGCTCGCGTACTGAACCGAAAGCGCGGGATTTCCGAACCGCACAAAATTGCGTATGCTCCACGGGGCGAGAATCAGAAAGAAGACCGCCGTCACAATAAGAGAGTGGCGGACGGCGCGTCCGCTATTTCCTTTTGCCAGAAAGAACACGACAAAAATAAAGAGGAGCGGCAGGAGTTGAATGGTGGGTCGCGCAAGTATCGCGAGCGCGAAAAAGGCAGTTGCGTATATGAGTGCGCGCTTGTGCTGAATGCGTATGTAATCTAAGAACAGAGTGGTGCCGACAAGGAAAAGAACGGTAAAAAATGTTTCCGATACTAACTTTGTCGCGAAATGGATTGAGAGTGGTTCAAGCACGCTGAAAACAGCGACGAGTGTCGCGACTCGTTCGCGCGCAGTAATTTGCAGAGCAATACGGTAGGCGAGAAGCGGAAGGGCACTTCCGAGAATAATCTGTGCGATAAGAATCGCGTAGTAACTATGAAAAATATAAACAAACGCGGCTATAAAGAGCGGATATAAAGGCGTTCGCTCGTCGTCAATAACAAAAGGGGGAGCGCTCGATTGTGAAAATCCATTTCCCGCAAGCAGATTCTCTGCGATTTCATAATATCCGTCAAACCCATGGAATGCGGTCAGAAAGTTTCCATCCGCTTGAATCAATATGCCCGAAGAAAAGAGTACCCGTATAAGGAGCGCCCACCAAAAGATGCGCCAAAGTTTTCGAGACATAACCAAGATTTTCACTCTCAAATGGTAAGTTTTTACATAAGAAACACCATCTTGCAAACCGTTTTACTTTTTTCAGCGGACACTCTATAATCTCCGCATGTCGCTTTTGGAAAAGAAACCAATGATTGTTGGAGTGATACCTGCGTACAACTGCGCGCACCTTCTTCGGCGCGCTTTTGCGCAAGTTCCCCCAAAGTATTTCAATGCTATCATCATCGTGGACGACGGGTCAACGGACGACACCTTTGCGGTCGCAAAGACGCTTGGCGTTCCCGCATTCACCCACCCACATTCCGGATACGGCGGAAACATCAAGTACGCGATTGTGAAGGCATTGGAGCTCGGTGCGGATTATATGATTGAGATTCACGGGGACGGACAGTATGACCCCGGAAATATCCCCGCGGCGATTGAAAAAATAAAAACCGAACGACCCGATTTTCTCCTCGGTTCGCGTTTTACGAGAATTCTCGGACCTCTGCGAGATAAAATGCCTCTCGCGCGCTACCTCGCGAACCTCGGCATGAGCGCCATTGACCGGCTTATTATGCAGCTACCACTTACTGAGTTTCATCAAGGGTTCCGCGTGTATAGCCGCGCTCTCATTGAGACCGTGGGGCTGGACGGAACAAGCGATGACCATCTTTTCAGTTTTCAGATTATCGCCAAAGCTGCGTATTGCCGCATGAAAGTGGCGGAAATCCCGGTCCGCTGCAATTATGCGGACGAGCACACTTCCATCAGCTTAAGACGGTCGGTTGTGTACGCGCTGTTCACTTTCGGCGTCCTCGCGCAGTATATTTGCGCGCGGCTCGGATTCCAAACGCGCCTTTTCCATTGCACGGAGAAAAAGCGGGGAATGATATGAGTGCGGTACTTACCCACAAATCGGCGTGTCGGGTCTGCCGCGGCGCGGCGATGACAAAAGTTCTCTCTTTTGGTCCAACGCCTTTGGCGAACGCATTTCTTCGCGCGGATGCGCCCCATGAATCCGAACCATATTTCCCGCTTGACGCGTACCTATGCAAAGAGTGCGGATTGCTCCAACTCTGCGATGTGGTCTCGCCTGAGGTCTTGTTTAAGGACTATGTCTATGTGTCTTCCACTTCTCCGGTCTTCGTCGCGCATTTTCGCGAGTTTGCGGAGAAAATATGCGCTCGGTTTGGCTTGAACCGCGATTCACTGGTCGTGGATATTGGGTCTAACGATGGGATTCTCCTCAAACCGTTTCGGGAAAGAGGCACGAAAGTGCTCGGCGTGGAGCCGGACCGGACGATTGCGGCAATCGCGCGAAAAAACGGAGTGGAAACCGTGTCGGAGTTCTTCAGTCCCGCCGTGGCCGAGAAAATAGCGAGAAAGCACGGTGCAGCCGATGTTATCACCGCGACAAATGTCTTCGCACACATTGACGATATTCATGCGTTTGCGCGCGGGGTAAAGCATCTCCTTAAGAAAGGCGGTGTCTTCATTATTGAAGTTCCCTACCTTGTTGATTTCCTGGAGAAAAATCTTTTTGACACGGTGTATCACGAGCATCTTTCCTATTTTGGACTCTCTGCTCTTGACGCTTTTTTCAAACGCTCCGGCATGACAGTGATTGACGCGGAGCGTATTCCAACCCACGGCGGGTCGCTCCGGGTCTTCGCGCAGAAGAAAGATACCTCGCGCCAAGCATCGGCAATGGTGCGGCGGCTTATTGCTGCGGAGAAGAAACGAAAAATTCATGAAGAAAAGACCTATCACGCATACGCGCTCCGCATTCAGAAAAACAGAGCGAAACTTCTCGCCCTGCTTGCGAGTTTGAAGGAGAAGGGAAAGAGCATCGCGGGCTACGGCGCGCCGGCAAAAGGAAACACCCTGCTCAATTATTTCTCTATCGGAAGCGAGATTCTTAACTACATTGTGGACGACAGTCCGCATAAGCAAGGGAAGCATACGCCGGGGAAGCGGATTCCGGTCGTGTCCGCGGAAGAACTTCGCGCAAACCCTCCGGATTATCTTCTGATTTTGGCGTGGAACTTCGCGGAGTCCATTATGAGGAAAAACGAGTTGTTCAGAAAAAACGGTGGAAAGTTTATTATTCCCGTTCCGTATCCGCGAGTTGTATGAAGTCCTTGATTGTAGAGCAAGATATAGAGACCGTCATTGCTTCGCTGGGGGCATCCGTAAAGATGCTTGAGGGAAGGACCGTACTTATCTCCGGCGGTTCCGGTTTCTTGGGGAGTCATTTCCTTGCCGTCCTCGCGCGGCTCAACAAAAAGACATTTAAGAAACCGTGCCGAGTCATTACATTGGATAATTATGTGACGGGTACGCGCAAAAACCCGCTCGGGCGCATTACGGACCCGAATTTCACATTCCTCAAAGGCGATATCTGCACCCCGCTGCATCTCAAAGGATCGGTTGACTACATTATTCATATGGCGGGCATTGCTTCACCGGTCTATTACATCAAGTATCCTCTTGAAACCATACATACAGCAACAATCGGCACGGAAAACCTGCTTGCACTTGCGCGGGAGAAAAAGTCAAGGAAATTCTTATTCTTCAGTTCCAGCGAGATTTATGGAGACCCGGCGCCTGAATTCGTGCCGACTCCGGAGGACTATCGCGGGAATGTCTCCTCCACCGGTCCGCGCGCCTGCTATGATGAAAGCAAGCGTCTCGGCGAGACGCTCTGCATGATGTATCACTCGCTGTATAGAGTGCCCACTGTTATCGCGCGTCCTTTTAATGTGTATGGTCCGGGCATGAAGCGAAACGACCGGCGCGTCATTCCGCAGTTTCTCTCCTGCGCATTTGCGAAGAAGCCCTTGCCCATTCACGGCAGCGGACTCCAGACCAGAACCTATTGCTACACGACTGACGCGCTTGTCGGCTTTTTAAAAGCGCTTCTTTCCAAAAAGAGCGGCGAGGTCTACAATATCGGCAATCAGCGGGGTGAGATTAATTTGATTGACCTTGCGAAGCTCATAGCGGAATTACTGGAAATACATGTTACCATCGCAAAGATCCCCTATCCCAAAGAGTATCCGTCCGACGAGCCAACGCGACGTTGTCCTAGCATGAATAAGGCGATAAAGCAATTAAGATTTTTTCCAACCGTTGACTTACAGACCGGCATCCAACGGATGCTCTCGTGGTTCAAAGGTCACTACGGGTTTTAGAAATCCTTTCACACTTTTTCTGTACTGCATATTGAGAACAAAACGTGGGTGAGGCGAGTTTTATTTGAGATGGGTTTTAAGAATGAAAGCATACATGCCGCGCATAGAAATATGAAAGGAGTCATTTTAGCAGGGGGCGACGCAACGCGGTTGCGACCGCTTACACTGGTAACCAATAAGCATCTACTGCCGGTTTACAAAAAACCGCTTATTTACTATGGAATTGAGAAGTTGGTGGAGGCGGGAATAGACCGAATAATGGTTGTTACCTCTCCGCGCCATGTTGAGAACTTTGTCGGTTTGCTCGGCTCGGGACAGAGCTTCGCCTCAAAACGAGACGGCAAGCAAATTCAAATCGTCTACGGCATCCAAAACGGTCCCTCGGGCATCGCTGACGGTCTCTACATCGCAAAGGACTACATGGGGGACGACAATTGTGTGCTTTATCTCGGCGACAACATTGTGGAGGACGATTTGAGCGAACCCGTTGCGCGGTTCAAGAAAGGAGCCACGGTGTTTTTAAAAGAAGTCGCTGACCCGCAGCGGTTCGGTGTCGCGGAAGTTGACAAGACGGGGAGGGTGATTAGTATTGAAGAGAAGCCCCAAAAGCCCAAGTCCAATCTTGCCGTTGTCGGGGTCTACATCTATGACAATTCGGTCTTTACAAAGATGATTGACCAGCCGATGTCGGAACGGGGCGAGTACGAAATCACTTATCTCAATAACAAATACATCGCGGAAGGGACGCTCCAGTCCACCCTTCTCAAGAAGGCATGGTTTGACGCAGGGACAGCGGACAGATTGCTTGAGGCGGGGAATTTTATGAAGAAGAAGTTTCAAAAATGATTATATCGGCGCGCCCCCCTTCGCTTTCCATCTTTTTTCCTTGCTACAACGATAAGGGAACTATCGCGACGCTTATCCTGGATGCCCAACGGGTGGCGAAAACATTGACAGACGATTTTGAAGTCATCGTTATTGACGACGGTTCGCAAGACGGTAGCCGCGAGCTCCTTATGGATGTAAAGCTCAAAAATGAAGTGCCGCAATTCAAGCTCATCATGCATGAGAAAAACAAAGGATACGGTTCGGTGCTCCAGAGCGGCTTTAAAACGGCTACGAAAGAATGGGTATTCTATACCGACGGCGACGGTCAGTACGATGTACGCGAACTCCCGCGCCTTTGGAATAAGATGACGCCGGAGACGGACATCGTGAACGGATTTAAAATAAAACGTCATGACCCCCTTTTTCGCATCATCGTTGGCTACCTCTACCAATACATCATGCAGTGGGCGTTTTGGCTCCCTGTCACGGATGTTGACTGCGACTTCCGACTCATTCGCCGCAAGGTGTTTGATACCGTGAATCTGGCGAGCACCACTGGCACCGTTACGATAGAACTTGTGAAGAAAGTCCAGCAGGCGGGGTTCCGATTCGCCGAGGTGGGCGTATCGCACCATTTCCGCACATACGGGCGGTCGCAATTCTTCAACTTCCGCCGCATACTCAAGACACTGTGGAAACTCATCTTTCTCTGGTTTGAACTTATCGCGCTCCACGCGCTCTTGCGACCGTCGGTGTCTCTCCTGCTGCGAAAGATATTAGAGGGAAACTTTCGGACGCAGAAACGCATCATACAAAAACATTTTCTGCCGGCGACGGGAGAGCAGGGAAAGGTGCTTGATTTCGGCTGTGGCGCGGGGGAGTTCTCCACGCTCTTCGCGAGGGAACGCTATGTCGGCATTGATATTGACGCCGCGAATGTCGCCTATGCGAAGGCGCGTTACCCAGACAAGGAATTCAAGCGTGAAGACGGACGAAAACTCTCTTTCGCGGACAATTCATTCCCTGCCGCTCTCGTCGTCGGCGTTCTCCATCATCTTGACGACGACAATTGCCGCCGCGCATTTTCAGAACTGCGGCGAGTGCTCCGAAAAGGCGGCACACTCATTGTCATTGAGGACACCGTTGCGGACTCTTTGGTGTCGCGCGTCCTCCGCGCTCTTGACCGGGGAAGCCATATCCGCAATTATGATGTGTGGAGTCGCTTGCTCACGGCCGCGTTTACGCGGACGGCTGCGTGGAGATTTACAACTGGCGTCGGCTGCCCGTATTCGGGATTCATGCTCACCAATGAAAAAATCTGACATAAAAAGACGAGACGCAAGAAAACAAGATGTTCCGGAGCACGATGTGTCGCCGGGCAAGCTCTTGCGCTGTCAGATTACAGGTTCAGCGAATCTATCTGAGGTCATTGATCTCGGTTATCAGCCGCCCTGCGATTCTCTTCTTTCCCGGAACGCTCTCGATAAGCCGGAAACGCACTACCCGCTGCGATTGTTTCTCTGTCCCGATTCAGGACTCGCTCAGCTTGACTATGTGGTTGACGGTTCCGTTATCTACTATCCGGAGTACCCGTACCGCAGTGGCATTTCAAAGCCGCTTAAGGAGTATCAGCGGGTCTTTGCCGATGGGGTTGTTCGCAAACTCGGCACTCCCGCGGGTTCGCTTGTTATTGACATAGGCTCAAACGACGGGACTCTCCTCACCGGCTTCAAGAGAAACGGTATGAAAACTCTTGGCGTTGAACCGACTAATATCGCCAAAATTGCGCAGTCGGAAAACGAAGTTGACACCATTCAGAGTTTCTTTACCGCAATTGTTGCCGCCGACATCGTTGCAAAGTACGGACCGGCGAAGATTGTCACAATGACCAATGTATTCGCGCATATGGCCTCCTTAGGCGAAGTAATGCGCGGACTCGCGCGGCTCCTCGACAAAGACGGAGTGTTCATTACCGAGAGCCAGTATCTTTTGGATGTGCTTGAAAAAAACCAGTTTGACGGGATTTACCACGAACACATACGCACCTACAGCCTCAAGTCGCTCACGACCCTCTTCCCGTACTACGATATGGAGGTCTTTGATGCGGAACGAGGGAGCCGTTACGGCGGCAACATCCGCACATACGCCGCGCGCGCAGGCATCCGACCCGTGTCAAAAAGCGTTGGGAGATTGCTTGCGCATGAAGAAAAGGTTGGATTGTATCGCCCCGAGACATGGACAATATGGAAAAAACGGGTGGAGGAGAATCGTTACCGTTTTATGGAGTTTATGTATGACGCAAAACGGAAAGGCAAACGGCTTGTCGGCAATTCCTGTCCGGGTCGGGCGGCAACACTTCTTCATTATTACGGCATTGATACGGCGCTCATGCCCTATGTGGCGGAACTGCCGAACGGACTCAAGGTGGGCAAGTACCTGCCGGGGAAACACATCCCCGTCGTCTCCAATGAGATTCTTTTCAAAGAACAGCCGGAGTATGTGGTACTGCTCGCGTGGCATTACAGCGCGTACATGATCAAGGACTTGCGCGCGCGCGGACTGAAGTCGCGATTCGTCGTTCCGCTCCCGGAGTTTACCGTTGTATCATAGCGACATGGAACACGAAGTGTACAAACACCTGTATGAAGCGCAGCAGCGCTTTTGGTGGCATAAAGGCATGCGCGAATTCTTTGATGTCTTTCTTTCTTCCCATGTTGGGACCGCGCGCAAAAATACGAATGCCATTCTTGATTCTTGACATCGGATGCGGCACCGGTGCGCTCTTTCCCGCGCTTGAACGATACGGGAGTGTTTCCGGCATTGATATCTCTGCGGAAGCCGTTGCTTACGCGCGTCGGCGCGGCGGGGTAACGGTGCGACAAGGAGAAGCGTCACGCTTGCCGTACGACGGGAACACTTTTGATGTCGTGGCATGCTCAGACCTTCTCTATCATGCGCAGGTTGCAGATGACGGGGCAGTGCTTGCCGAGATATATCGCGTCCTCAAGCCGGGAGGAGCGCTTATCATAAAGGAAGCCGCATATAACTGGCTCCGTAGCCGCATGGATGAATTGGTACACACCAAGCGCCGCTATACTGTTTGGGAACTGAAGCGTAAGATAGAAAGCGCGCACCTGCGCGTTGAGCGAATCACCTACTGTATGAGTATACTCTTCCCGCTCGCGCTTACGGTCCGGCTTTTTGAACGGTTGCACCCCCCGTCCTACCAAGCGACCGAGTTGTTTACCTTCCCTTCGGTTTTGAACGCACTCTTTGCGGCTATAGCGCGCGCGGAGGCGTTCCTGTTACGCCGCCTTAATTTTCCGTTCGGACTTTCCATAATCGCCGCTGCCAGAAAGCCGCAGGCACTCATTGCGTTATGATTCCTTTTTACGACTTAAAAAGAGTGAACACCCGTTATCGCGCCCAGCTCGTGAAGGCGGCTACGCGCATCATTGATTCGGGATGGTATATCTTGGGTGAAGAAGTACTCGCCTTTGAGCAAGAATTTGCTCGATACTGTGGGACGAAGTATGTTATTGGTACAGGAAATGGTCTTGAGGCGCTGGCTCTGATCATCCGGGCATATAAGGAACTCGATATTTTCAAAGAGGGGGATGAAATACTGGTACCCGCGAATACTTATATTGCCTCAATTCTTGCGATTACCGAGAACCGACTTAAGCCAATATTGATTGAACCGGATATCCGCACTTATAATCTTGATTCCAATCAGATTGAAGCGCGCATTACCGATAAGACAAAGGCAATACTCACGGTGCATCTCTACGGCAGAGTGAGTTATTCTGGGGTGATGCATTCTATCGCGGATAGATACGGTCTTAAAATTATTGAAGACGCGGCACAAGCGCACGGGGCTGTGTATCAGGGAAAAAGAACCGGAAATCTCGGAGACGCCGCGGGTTTCAGTTTTTATCCTTCAAAGCCTCTCGGTGCTTTGGGAGACGGGGGCGCCGTGACGACGAGTGATTCAAAACTTGCGGAAGTTATTGTCGCGCTCCGCAACTACGGAAGTCAAGAGAAGTACCACAACCTCTACCGGGGTATCAATAGCCGCCTGGATGAACTTCAGGCAGCGTTTCTTCAAGTGAAGCTCCGGCATCTTGATAGCGATAATCAAAAACGGCGAGACATTGTGCATCGGTACCTCCGAGAGATACGAAACAAAGAATTGATTCTGCCGGAGGAGGGAGCGCCCGAAGGGCATGTATGGCATATTTTTGTCGTACGGACAGAGAAGCGCGATGCGCTGCAAAAGTATCTTTCAGAGAAAGGGGTAGAAACTCTCATTCATTATCCCACCCCTCCGCACAAACAGCCAGCATTTCGGGAATGGAACACCCGGAGTTTCCCTCGTTCAGAAGAGATACACAAAACCGCACTGTCGCTTCCCTTAAGCTCCGTCATGACGGAGGAGGAAGTGGATGCCGTTATAGACGCATGCAACAATTACCGAACATGACCGCGCGCGCCGTTTTCGCAAGAATTGCGCGCGCGGCTCGGCGCCACCAGGCCGCGCTTCTTGCCGCTTTTCTTGTGGGAGGACTCTACATCGCGCCGCATGTATGGTTCATTGTGTCGCTGGGAGACGAGTACAAAGGAATCCCGTTGCTTCAAACGCAAAATGAAGATTATTATTTAGCGCGCATACGGGAAGTGATTGAGGGTCATTACTCAATCGGTTCGTTTACTTTTTACGAGTATAAAGACGCGCCGCCGCTGACGCCGCCGACGATAGAGTTTTTATATGCGTTACCCAGCTTTATATTCGAGATTTCTCCGTTCACGACCGCTATAGTCAGCAGGTTTTTCTTGCCCGGACTGCTGTTTTTGCTCGTGTATTCCCTGATTTTGCGGCTTACCGTATCACCCCGCACCTCTCTTCCCAGACATGCCCGGGAGAAGACGGCTCCGGAGAACATATCTTCCTTTTCAATTGAAGGAAGGGAAGGGGAAAACGCCCCCCCTCCTTCTCTCTCTTCTCCGCACGAGGGGTGGAGGTGGAAG
>Ga0209541_10016987_pt1 | contig 10706 bp, 10 predicted proteins | sample RifCSPlowO2_01_FD_184027 | JGI IMG/M metagenome (GOLD analysis project Ga0209541, IMG submission 184027) | Groundwater microbial communities from Rifle, Colorado - Rifle CSP2_plank lowO2_0.1 (SPAdes) (version 2) | ecosystem: Environmental > Aquatic > Deep subsurface > Groundwater | place... | reverse complement strand
CCCGCAGATACGACAGGATCAGAGAAGATGCTCTGAACGAATTTTTCAGGAAAATTGCTGAGCTTGCATCTCAGGCATTCTTGCAGGAAAAAAATATCAAGGGTGTGATAATCGGCGGACCGGGCCCGATAAAAGAAATGTTCTACAAAGGAAACTACCTCCATTACGAAATCCAAAACAAAGTTTTGGGAGTGAAAGATACGAGTTATACAGACGAGACTGGGTTGGAGGAGATTGTTCATAGGTCAGAAGACTTGTTGAAGGAAACTTCAATCGCCAAAGAGAGGGAACTTTTGAACGCATTTTTCACTGAACTCCAAAAAGACGGAAAGATTACTTATGGGTTGAAGGAGGTAGAGAAGGCCCTTGAGATGGGGGCTGTGGAGACTCTTTTGATTTCTGAGGAATTCGACAAAATAAGAGGAAAGTTCATCTGCCAGAACGAGCATGAGTTTGAAAAAGACGCGAAGAAGGATATGGATGTTAAATGTCCAGAATGTCTTGCACCTGCTAAACTCCATCAATTCAAAGATCTCAATGAATATCTGATCGAACGTGCGAAAACTTTAGGCGCGAAGGTCGAAGTGATCTCGACCCAAACTGGTGAAGGAAAACAATTCAAAGAACTTGGCGGAATAGCTGCTTTTCTGAGGTACAAAATCTAGACTTTCTGATAGACTCGATACTTTGGCCTTTTCCATTTGTCGTAGAGTTTCTTCCAATCGTCTTTCTTCCTCTTGAATATGAAGAAGAACACGAACAGGGGAATCAATACTACAATCAACACGATAGCAAGAATCAATCCCCATGGGAATTCGTTACCTGTTTCCTGTGGAGTAGTTGTACTTATCTCCTGGCAGTTGTTCGCAACGCATTCAAATCCATCTGAGCAGGACTTGTCAAAGAAAGAGTCTTCATTCTGGCAGCAGTCAAATTGACAATCTTGTTTAGAAATAGTTGTGGTTGTTGGAGTGGGAGTTGAAGTTGTAGTCGTAGTGACAATCAACGGTGCTTGGCAGATTCCATTAACACATTGAAGACCGGGGCAGCAGATACTGAAAGCGGTGCACACATTTCCAAGCGGACGGCAACTGATACCTCCGCCACCGCCACCACCTCCTCCGCTAGTCGTTGCTGTAGTCGTTCCAGAAGTGGTTGCTGTAGTCGTAGATGTTGTTGGAGCTGATGATACGCTAACTGAGCTGCAGGAAGTGACTATTGATGTGTTGTCGCAGAAAGGTTTAGCGTAAAAGGTTCCAGTTGAAGACGGGTACCATGTCGCAGATCCAGAAGTGATGTAAGGGTTGTCAGAAGGCGGACCTGAACATGTATTTGTAGGATAAATGAGAAGTTTTCCAGAAGAACAATCTGATACAGTGCAATTGCATGAATTGGTGTCGCATGTCGAGCATGAGACTGAACCGTAGACTGCCGAAGGGATGAAGAGTAAAAATGCGGCGATAATTATAATTTTTTTCATACCATCAACAGGTCAAAGTTTTGTCTTGTGAAGTTGTGGAATATGCAATCGGAGTTGTCAAGTCAGTGTCGCTCTTCTTGTAGGCAATCCATGAGATCTTGTATGTCCCGGTTCCGTATGTCGAGCAGTAGAAGTTGAAGATTAGAATGTCTCCCAATGTGGAAGTCGCCCCTCCGCTGCTGATTATTTTGCTTTTTGAATTTGAGACAAGGAACAGGACGTTGATACTCTCCAGATAGTTGGAGTTGAAGTCGAACATGCACTGGTAACCTATCGAGAGCGGCGAGCATGTGAAGTTCAGAGGAACTATACTCTGCAATACATTGATTTTGAAGTTGGCAAATCCGGAATGTGAGGAATCACCTGAGTCCGAAGCGGTTGCGTTCAGTGTGTAGTTGCTTGGTAATGCGAAGTTGGTATGGTAGCTGAAATTCACCAATCTCGACTGGCCAGGTGCAAGATTGAAAGTGCTGGAATCAGACGTGATGTCGAACATGTTGAATGATCGATTGAATAAAGTGAACGATTCTTGGGAAGTGTTGAAAATGAATTGGGTGCTGCCGCAGGCCGTGTCGTCCATGTTTGTGACATTGGCTGTGAAGTTGACAGTCTCTCCGAGTTTAAGGGTGGCAGAAGTAGGATTGACGGTTATATCTGGTTTATTTCTTATACAGCCTGGTTGAGAAGTTGTAGTGGTGGTGGTTGTTCCACAAGCTCCAGGGCATGACTGAATAGCTGCTCCAAATTGATTACAACTAACATTTAGTAGAAAACAATTCGCAGAAGGTGCTGTTGGACATCCGCCTGAAGAAATCAAACAACAACAGAACTGTTCAGTACCAGTGGTTGTGGTGGTTGTCGTAGTTGTTGTGGTGCTTGTCGTAGTAGTTGTGGTGGTCGTGGTTGTACTTTTAATTTGAATCAGAGGGCTGCCTTCCTTAGTTTGAATCAGAGGGCTGCCTTCTTTGATGATCATCAATGGGCTGCCCTCCTTCTCTATAATCAGAGGGCTGCCTTCCTTAATTTGGATTAAGGGACTGCCTTCCTTAATTTGGATTAAGGGACTGCCTTCCTTAATTTGAATCAGAGGGCTTCCCTCTAATATCATACCTAGTTGAGGTCCACGCTCGATATAATTCGAGATAAATGAATAATTTGACACAACAACAGCGACTGCAAAAATAGCAATCAGAATAATTACATATGTAATAAAAGGCTGCATATTAAAAAATTGGTTTTCAAGATTATAAATCTGCTATTTTAAGGGTTCATGTAATTAACTTTGAACAAATTAATCGCAATACTGGCCCTTAAAGTTGTCAATATTCTATATCTACCGTCAGATCCGATATTCCAACTGCCGTCAGCGTTCTGTACTGCCAATATTTTTCCTGCCAAATCCTGCAAGAAAGTTTTATCTTCGTAACCACTTTTCGCAAGGGAGTAAAGAGAGTTGTGGTATACATCGAGGGGATATCTAAGTTTTCCGTTTTTGATTTGATCGACAATGTAAGATTTCGTGAATTGAATCAGGTCAAAATATTCTGAAATGTCATAGCCATAGCTTTCCAGTCTGTCAAACATAAGTAGAATGTGATTCCCGGCAATGATTTTCCTGTCCAAATAGTCAGAACTGTTTATATAGGAAATGAACTCTTTTGATTTTAAATCAACTTGTTGTTTTAATACTTTCTCGTCCTCGTGATTTTCTGCAAGTAGAGAAATGCACCAGGTCTCATCAATGACTTTTCTCCAAAACTGGGTTTCGTTGGGATTCGTCCAGCCATAGGGTTTTAGTTCATTCCTGATTATTCTGTAAACACTAGTATCATTGTAAGTCCAACCAAGAATACAATAAAGATCTAATGCAAAATCTCCGGGCTCCCTGCTTTTGTCAATATAACTATAATCGATTGAGCGATTTGGAAGGATTCTGAGCACTCCTCTTAAAAATGAGTTAGCATCATCAATCTTTCTCTCAAGGCCAGAAGTACTAAAATTTTCATCCTTCAAAAAAACAAAGTCTAGACTGGCGTCGATTCTCTTATATATGTATGTCCCATCAGGGACCGTGCATTTTGATTCGTCTTTCAAGCAATCTTCATAGGCGTTTCCCAGAATATCCTTATCCAGATTTTGGTTTACTAAGAAAACCTTTGCTTTTATCAAAGAATTATCAATACGCTCATTCAGAGGTTTGGGTAACAGGACAATTATCGAAATCACAACAAAGGCTATCGGAATAGCTCTGCTCAAAATGAATTTTGTCAAATCCTTTTTCCGTGGCATAACATATAGAATTTGTTACTAGAGAATAAAAAGAGTCTAAACAACAAATGTTAAAAATAGAATTGTTAATAAAGAAAAGATCGATAACAGAGCGACAAGGAGTTTGTCTGAAACATTTTCCAATTTTCTGGCCTTTGCAGAATCGAATCCTTTTCTTAACAAATTAATTGCAATTGGGGATAATAAAATAAAGTAGATTCCCCATAAAATCCAAAGGATCAATTCATAAAAGATTTGATTGTTTATGTGGAATACTATTTGGAAGGATGAAATTACGTTGACCAGTAGATGTGTCGTAATTGTCAAGAAAATATTTTTTGTGTAATAGAATAATATTGCTAGAAACATTGAATACGCTAGCACTGTAAATAAAATTATAAGAAAACTCGTCAGGTCTACATAGAAAAACCAGCCGAAATGAATGAGTGCGAAATTTGTTATTGTTATGTAAATTGCCCATCTGTCGCTAAAAACAGACGAAAGTTTACTTTGCAACAAGGATCTCATTCCAATTTCTTCGACAACGATAGCTATAGGGATTGAAAAAATTAGGAAGGTTGACAAATTCTGATAATCTAATCCCAAAGACTTGGCATAGAAAATGTCAAAATTAGGAAAGAAGACCCTGCTGATTATTGAGATGGGAAAAAATAGAGCTAATAAAACAAAAGCCAATTTTATATCGTTTTTATTTGGCTTCTTTATACCATAGTAATTAAGCTTCTTTTTAGACAGAACAGAATCGAAAATAACTAGTCCGAAAAGGAGAAATGCCAAAAGATATTCATTGAAGGGGGAATTGAAGAAATTTCGTATTAAAAAAAGTCCGAGTCCAGAAACAATTGCATTATAGAACAGAATTCTGATTATCTGGTTATTCATCAAATTTCTTCCTGACATTTATATCACTTTTCTCGAATAAAAGATGAAATTTAAAAAAATCAACTGAAAAATTTATTTGGATTCTCTTCATATATTTTCCTCAGGGTCTCCTCTGGTAAATTTAAACCGTCAAGGAGAGTTGAAGGCTCTAAAAAGCAATAAAACTTTTTCATTTCTAACAAATCCAAATGGCATTTCAGAAAATTGAAAATTTGCTTTTCATCTTGGCTTCCAATAACAATGTCAGAACCCCACATTATCCTGTCTTGATATCTCAGGATAAATTCTCTGAAACTTTTCGTATCTTTTGTGGCGAAAGTGCCAACTCTTTGCCATGCACTTATATCCGTGTATAGATTTGGATACCTATCAAAAAGATTTCCAAGAACTTGCAAATTCCTTTCAACTGTGCAAAAATGGGCGCAAATGAATTTAATATTTGGGAATTCCTTTAAAACATCTTCGAATTCATCAAGTTGGTATGTCGATGACTCCACATGAATGATCACAGGCAATCTTGCTTTTCCGGCAATTTTAAAGACTTCTTTCATTTGAGAAGAATTGATCGGTCCGTACAAAGAAGTTATATTATATTTACCTTCCCAAAAATCCAGGGTTTTCGAGAGGTTTTCCTCATTAGTTTTTTCCCAAATGACGCCATGATAAAATTTAAGTCCGTCAATTCCTTGTGAAATTCTTTCGTTTAACATTTCAAGAGAGTCTGGGAGATTGGGGTCCAATGTGTAAAAAACTAAAAATCGGTCAGGATATTCTTCCTTGATTCTTAAAAGATCGTCCATGTTTTCCTCATTCACGGATGAATCTGACAAGGAATTCAGTAAAACCATTTTTGAAATTTTCAAAGAATTCATGACATTGATAATTTGCGGGATTTCAGAACGGTTTAAAAGATGTTCATGAACATCGATAATGGAGAATTTTCTTTTCAATAGCCATCCTTGGTTTGAGAGAAATATGGAAATGGCAAACATTGAAACTACAAGTAAAATCGCAAAGTTTGTTTTATTCATTATTTAATATTAGAAATTTTATTTATAAACTAAGATTTTAATTCCAGACGAAGTACCTTCTTGGCGTTCTCAGTAGTGATTCTATCAACTTCCTCGAATGTTGTGTTTCTCAACTCGGCAATCTTCTTTATAGTCAGTTCGACGTTCTGAGGGACATTGGTCTGGTTAGGAATTGGAGAGGAAAATGGAGAGTCAGTTTCGGTGAGAAGATTATCCAGAGGAAATTTCCTTGCTATGTCCTTCAAATTGCTGGAATGATCTAAAGTCGTTGGGACCGAGATATAGTAATTTTTCTCTACTATTTGTTTTGCCAAAGAGATGTTTCCTGAATAATAATGAAAAATCACGTCCTTCATTCCTTGCTCGACTACAGTATCGAATCCCTCTTGCTCGGCTTTTCTCAAGTGGAGGACTACAGGTTTGTCAATCTCCTTCGCCAACTCCAGTCCCTGTATGAAGACTTCCTTGAATCTATCCAAGTCTTTCTCTTCATTAAACCATTTCTTCTCTAGTCCAATCTCACCGACAGCCACGATCTCATCAGCATGGCTTCTTATCACATCAAAATAATCTTGGACCTGCCTGTCTGTCATTTCCTTTATGTCAATCGGATGTAGACCTATTGTAAGAAAAACAAATCCGTGAAATTTCTTCGCCAACTCGAGATTCTTTTCCCAATCCTTAGGATAGCCACATGTGACTACAGCGTCCATCTTCTTTTTTGCATCGTTTAGAACTCTGTCAGTATCCCCTATTCCTTCATAAACCATGTGGCAGTGAACGTCAATCATTATTTCTTATTCTGCTGGGGAAAATATATAAGATGTAGAGATTGAGGAATCTAACCCATTCACTGAAAAGCCTATATCATCTCACTTCTTCTCTTCGACTATTGAGACAGATATTTCATTTTGATCCGAATAAACTTTTAAAGAAATCGATAATCTTCTGCATTAAATCTGCACTAATACATTTTCCATCTACACATACATTTGAAGAACATTCAAAATTATTTTCGCATGCCCCATCTGCTTTTAATTGTTCTGTAAACATTCCATTGTCTGAACAGAATTTACCTTCTTTTCTATACCCAAATGGATAGCATTTTCCTTCTGACGGACAGCTATCTTTGCAAAACAAAGTTTTTTCTTCGCTTGATAGAACTCCTCCTTCCTCTGAAGGAAGCGGGACTGGCTGAACTGGAACTGCCGGAATTTGAGACGGAGAAATGAAAACTGCTTGTCCAGATCCAGCCTCGACATAACATTCATTCGAAACGCTGAAGGAATTTACTCCACACTTGCCTGTCTCCGATGAACAGTGACTACTGCAAGATCCCTTAGCAACATCCTGCCAAATTTCTGAAGATTTGCATGGAGCATCCGCGTTCAGTGCAGTTTTAGTTTCAGTTCCGTCATAGCATTGCCAATACGCATACCTAAACCCTTTTCCGCTGATTTGCTCTGCTGTAACATTTGTTGAGGGAGTACATTTGAACTCTACCTTCTCATGGCCTCCATCGATAACGCTGTAGGCGTAACCACCGCAGCTGCTCTTCCACGTCAGCTTCTGGCCCCTGTTTCCAGAAACTTCTGATAAGCAATCAGGATATCTATATCCAGTCTCGTCAGTTACCACGCCACCATCCCAAACGCATTCAAACTTTCCATCGTCTGTATAACATTTTTCTGTTGATGTGTGAGGATTAATGAGAACATCTGAATTATGAAATATACATATTACCTGCTCTCTAATTCCCTCGCCGTAGAGCACTTCCCCTTCCGCCTTCACGCATGCACCATCCTTACAGATGTTGCTCGGACATCTTCCAACTGCTGCTTGGGCTGTTTGAGAGGATGAGCACGATCCTTCAAGCACCCAGCAGTTTTGCCCGCTGCAGTCAGCCGTGTCGTAGTAGTCTGTGTTCGAGTTTATCACCCTGCAAGTGTCATAATCTTTGCGCACAAGGGCGCCGCCATATTGAGTTTCGACATATCCTTTCACATAGTAGTTAAGTCCGTCAGAATCAGTACATGTTTGAGCTGGAGTAGATGTTTGAAGTGTTGTACCAACTTGGATTTCAGCCTTGCTAGGAGTTGCAGTTGAAATTTGTCCACACTTGAATTCAGCATACTCACTTTTGCCGTCCATAATTGTGTAGGCGTAACCACCGCAAGTGCTCTTCCAAGTAATCATCCTACCTTTTTCCGCAGATATTTCAGCCACGCAGCTCCCAACACCCGAACAGGTTGCACCTTCTGAACTGCTGCACCTTTGGACTGAATCCGAATTTACAAAAATGCATTTAACCTGTTCGTTTATAATTTCAGCAGGAGTTGTTGCAGTGACAGTTTGAGTTGCTGCTTGCGCAGTCGGCTGAGGAGTCATGCACTTAAATGCAAGATATTTGGTGTTGCCATCAATCGTAGTTTCTGCATAACCTCCATCGGGGCAAGAGCTTTTCCATACAATTCTCGTTCCCAAGCCATAACATCCAAATCTCCCCTCGTTGCCATAGCACTTTTGCTCTGAAGACGTGTCAGTAAAAACACATTTCACCTGCTCTTTGACAGAAGGTTGTGTTGTTGTAACTTCTGTAGTTGTTGTGGTTTGCTCTGGTATTGGAGCAGGTTCAGAATTGCAATAGCCATTGGTGCAGCCGTACTTGCAGGTGGTAGATATAACCCAGTTGCCATTAATGCATTCTGCAATGACATCTGCAAGACATTTTCTACTCGCCTCTGTGCATACTGCAGCAGTTGTTGTGGTAGTTTCATTCTCAAGAACCTGATAGCCAGTAATTTTGAAAATGTTTGATACCCAAGAAACAAAATCTTCAAAGGAATATGCATAAGCAGAAGAACTAAAAATTAATAGCAAAGAACATAAGAAAAAAGTTACAAGAACATTAAATTTCATTTTTATCTATTATATATTTCGTTATTAATAAGAATAACGGTATCTATCTAATTTATTTTGCTTTCTCTAAAATAATTGCAGAAACAGTTCCGTGTTGAGAAGGTCGTGAGGTAATTCTTGCATTTCCCAATTCAGTTTTAATTATCGTTCCTTTGGTAATAATTTTTCTTCTGACCCACTGAGGGTTTGCTGGGTTCTGTAAGACATCTAAAATCTTGACTTTCTTAATCTGTCTTGAGGAAGGGTCCAAAACATTGACCATCTGTGTCTGGAAGGTTTTTACTTTGATGCCTCCGCCTTTGGTTCTTGCAATCTTCCTCTCTTCTTTCTCTATCCTCGTGTGGACTGGAGGACTTCCTAATTCGGACTTCCTCTTCTTCCTGTTAATCTTAATCAGGCCTCCTGTGTGTTTTCTTCCTTTTTCACCATGCCATACTGACATAAAATCACTTATATTCTTTCAATGGATTCGGATTTATATGCTTTTGTTATTTCTGTTTCCAGAAAGGAGCTCCTGCCAAAGTCGTGCTCTCGATCTTTCCATATTTTTCTAGAGCTTCAAGTTTCTTTTTTGCTTCTTCAGTTTTCAAATCGAACACTCGCGAGACTTCCATGAGCGGAGTCGGACCATGTTCTTTCAAATATCCGAGTATGTCCGACGGTTTGTTTTTCTTCAATTTCCCGCCAGCAATATAATCAATTGCCTCTTCTACAATCTTTGGATTAAACGCATGGTCGAGTAGGACCACTCTGTTTGCTCCGTCAGTAACGACAATATTATAAAAGTTCAGAGGAAGATGATGAGGAAATTCCTCCTGCTGGTGTTCATAATCATGATGTCTTGCTTTTTTGTCAGCGAAATCTTTTTTGAACTTTGCAACATCAAGACCGGCAGATTTTGCAGCCTCAAACAAAACCTTGTCCTGTGAAATGTCCTGCATCTCTACATTGCATCTCCTTAAAGTTTCCCTGGACATTCTCTCGGCTTTCTCGTGACCCTGAAGCATGGCTGCCATAACAGCAATCGATGCGGGCATAGCAGTCTTCGGAATTTGATCCCTCTTTTGATTTGTCTCGAATGGAATTTTCATCAAATCAAAGGCTTCTTTTGCCCAATCTAAAAACTCTTTCCAACTTTTTATTTCGTATTTTTCCATCCAGTCATTGAAATCTTCATACACGCAGAGTGTGAGAAGACGAATGTCGATTTGATTACCATAAACAAGTCTCAGTTTGTTCAGAACAGACTCATATCCCCAGGACCACCAGCAAGTCGGAGCGGTGGCATGAAGGACAATCACCTTATTTGAATGTTCGTGCGGCATAAATTTCTTAGAAATATCTTGATTTTAACCGCTTATATATCTAAACTCAAATACGATTTTCTACCTGAGATAAACCTTATAAATGCTACTGTACTATAAGTAATGAAGTGAATTCAATGACCGATAGACCAATAGACGCACTAGACAGAGCCAAGGGCAAAAGAATTATGGTCAAGCTGAAGAACGGTGAGGAAATCACTGGAATTCTGAAAGCTCTTGACCTGCATTTGAACCTGTGGTTAGACGAAGCTGAAGTTCAGAAATCAGAAACCAAGGTAAGAATGGGAACAGTCCTCGTGAGAGGAGATACAATAGTCTACGCTTCTCCTGTGTAAGCCAACTTTAAGTTTAATAAAGTCCAAAATCTAAACAGAAGAGTGGTCGGATGACAAAAGGAACTCCATCGATGGGTAAGAAGAGGAAAATTACCCATATAAGATGCAGAAGGTGCGGAAGACACTCCTACAGACTCGACAAGAAATACTGCTCAGCATGCCATTACGGATTGACTACTAAAATCAGGAAATACGCATGGCAGACTCATGACGTGAATAGGAACAGAATCAGATAGGTGCGTCGTATTAAACACGAATACTAATCTAAATCTTCTTCTTGAACCAAACTTTAGTTTTACAAATCCCAAATTAATTTGGAGGGCCGTTAGCTCAGCATGGTAGATGAAATCAGCCAAAAGCAGCTGGCTTTTAAAGTTGATTTAAAAGCTTTGATGCCAACTGAGGACACCAGAGTAGAAATACGGTGAATTGGTCACGGGTTCAA
>Ga0209541_10016985_pt1 | contig 10707 bp, 11 predicted proteins | sample RifCSPlowO2_01_FD_184027 | JGI IMG/M metagenome (GOLD analysis project Ga0209541, IMG submission 184027) | Groundwater microbial communities from Rifle, Colorado - Rifle CSP2_plank lowO2_0.1 (SPAdes) (version 2) | ecosystem: Environmental > Aquatic > Deep subsurface > Groundwater | place... | reverse complement strand
TTTATGCCGTCGGAGAAATTATGCGCCAAGACGGCTATGGCTACGATTGCGCCGACCGCGGCGGAAACCTGAAAAGCCAATCCGACGGCGATGCCGTCTAAAAAACTGTGGATAGAAAGGCTGCCCACTCCCAGGACGCCCTTGTGGCCATGGCCGTTCTCATCGGTATGGGCATGCAATGTGATGACCCTGTCAAGAAAAAGATACGCGACAAAGCCAAGCGCCGCGGCGCTTGTGATTGTCGCCACGCCGAAACTCCCTCCGGCAAGCTCCAAGGACTCGGGCAGTAAATCAAAAAAGGCGACGCCGATGACCGAGCCTGCGCTGAATCCCAATATCAGATGCAATCTGTCGCTGAAGCGTAAAGCGAACACCCCCCCAAGAAAAGTGGTAACGAAGGCGGCGGCCGCGATTAAAGCCAGCATCGGTGAACTATATCAGACGCCGCATACGTCAAGAAGCGGTCACGTTGATATTCGCCAAGAAAGAATGTAAACTCAAAACACATGGAAAAAGCTAAGAATCTCGTTCTAAAATGGCCTTGGATTACAGGCCTTATTATCGCGGTCGGGATGATCATTTGGGGCGGTATTAAGTATGTCACTGCTGGGGGTAACCAAGAAAAGGCCGGCGAGGGCGCCAAAATTGTTGGCTACTCTTTGTTGGGCGTGGCGATCATGGTGCTAGCTTTCGCATTAGTAAATATCGTGGCGTCAATCTTCAACGCCGATACGACAAGCGTTATTGGTGGTTAGTGTCTAAGAAAAACAATCGCCGCGGTGGTGGAATTGGCAGACACGCCAGGCTTAGGACCTGGTTCCGCTTTCGCGGATTGAGCGTTCGAGTCGCTCCCGCGGCATGAGAGCCGTCTTTGGGGGGAGTGGCCTAACTAAAAAAGCGCGTCCGTACGGGCGCTTTTTTAGTATGCGCCCTTGGCGCATACTAAAAGCACCAAATCTCAAGCACCAAGCTCCAAATAAATCTCAAGCACCAATCACCGAAATATCAAACATTGCGGTTTGGGTTTTGGAATTTGAGATTTGTTTGTAATTTGTCATTTGTAATTTGGAATTTCACTCTAGGGGGTTTCGAATCACCGGGAAAAGCGCCGGCGATTTGTAGACCGAATAAAAGGTCTTCTTGGCCATTGATATGCCGGCGGCGTCAAAGATTTCTTGGGTCAGCGTCGCCTTCAGACTGCCGTCGGGTTGCTGGTCGTAAACGTTGGGCCCGGTTAGCTTGACGGTGCGGCCGTCGCCGGTGCCGAAAATTTGGAAGGTAATTTTTGTGCCTTGAATATTGCTTTGCAAGTAAAGATGCCCCGGCGTCGTGTTTTCAAATTTTAAATCGGTATAGGGTGGGTAAATAGTAGCGTCAAAACCGGTGGGGCTGTAATAGCGCACCGCGTAAGAATGGCTACGGCGTTCGGTAATCTTAAGCCCCGAATACACCGCCGCCCGAAAAAGCGTGGTGGACACTTGGCAAAGCCCGCCGCCGTATTCGGGAATGGTCTTGTCTTCTTTAATCACCAACTCCGGCAAGTAGCCCTGTTCGGCGCCCACTTCGCCCAGGCGCTCGTTGAATGAAAAAATCTGGCCGGGTTTTATAAGTACGCCGTTAAACTTAGCCGCGCCCACGCCAATATTATGACTCCGGCTCGCGGGCGAACCCTTAAAATCAGTGGTACCCGCAGCCAGAAGGTGAGTCAGACCCAATTCATCAAGATTGTCAACCCGCACTTCGGCCGGCTGATGAATGACCGCCGCTTGGGGATTACCTGAACCCGGAGTCAAGAGCGCGTTGTAAATCGCGGCGGTCGTGGCGGTAATGTCAATCATCAGGCCGTCGTTGTCAGCTTTTTGAACTTTCGCCAGGTTTTCAGCGGCGCCCAAAATCGCGTTTTGCGGCTGGGTTGAAACCGAGGGCGCCAGTGTGGTTATTAAATCCGCGATTTTGGTTTGGTCGATGCGCCAGCGGATCGTTTCGCTAATAGGAAAATCAAGCCATTGAATCAGGGTCTCGCGCGGCACTTGCCAAGGCACTGTGCCGTTGACCTTGATATTTAAGGGCGCCTTGGCCAGTAGGGCCTGACCGGCGGCTAGGGCCGCTTGGGCCTCGGCGTTGGTAATGGCGGGTGCCATGACCTTAAGCGGCACTTTAATCGGGGATTGGGCGTGGCCAGCGAGCGCTGTTGACAGGTTGTTTAATAATTCCGCGGCATCAATCAGGGCGCCGTCAGCCGCGGGCTTGGCAATTAAGTTATTATTCTGAACTAAAATTTTCGCGTCCACAACCGGCGTTTCAAAGGCCGCGAGGTATTTTTGGGTAAAATCCGCGACCCGCTCCGGGTATTTTTTAACCACGACCGGGACGCTGACCCCGCGGGTCAGGGCTTGCCACTGCTCGGCCAAAGCCACCAGAAAATTGGCCGCGCGCCCGACCTTAAAAGCGGCCTCGCTACTGGCCCTAAAGTCCAGTTGGGCGGGCAGGTCATTTAGCGCGACGCGGACTTCTTGAAGCCCGTTGGTAAAAGTAACGCTTTGGGGCAGGTTTTTAAAGCTTTGGGTAATTAGCGCCTCGGCTTCACCGGGGCGCTTGGTGGCCACATTAATTGAGCCGTCAATCGTGACGCCCGGCAGTACAAAGGGCAAGGCCTGAATTAAAAAACTGGCCGTGGCCAAAAGGCCCAATAAAACAAAAATCGCCAAAGGCCAAGTCAGCCGTGGCGACTTTTTAGGGCGTCGGTGTTTCTTCATACGATCAGTTACTCGGCTCGGATTTCGACTTTCTTAATCGTTTCGCGCTTAATTTTGGGCAACCGGACGGTCAAAATGCCATTTTTGAGCGAGGCCCGGACTTTATCGGCCTCAACTTCGGTGGGCAAAATGACGGAGCGGGAGAAGGGGCCCCAATATAGTTCCTGGAAATAAAAATCGTCGTCGGGGATACGCTCGTCATTTTCGCGGCGGCCCTTGATGGTAATCATGTCATTGGAAATACTGACATCCAAATCGTCGGAGCTGACACCCGCGACCGGGGATTTAATTACGATCTCGTTTTCGGTCTGGTAAACATCAATGGTCAGCTGGCCTTCTTCTTCGGCGGCCAGTTCTTCATGGGTAAAAGGGCCGTTCTTGGCGGGCTTAATCACGTCGCGCTTTTGAGGTCCGGGCATTTCCGTTTGCTTTAGGTCCTTTTTAAAGGCCACCGATTCCTCCTTGTCAGTATCTTGGGTCGTAATTTTTTCTTCCGGCTGACTGCTGCCGGTCAAGAGTTCAAAAAATGATTTTTTGCGGGGAGCGTTCATAGATTGGGTAAGTTAACGAATGACAAATATCGCGCGTTGGAGTTTTTTAAAATCAATGAAGACCGCGGTCATGCCGATAATCAGTAACGCCAGGGTCGCCACGACATAAATTTGATTTGTTAAATTATTGCTCAAATTTACAAAAAGGTTAAAACCGGCATGAGTCAGGGTGGCGGCGATTAGCCCCAGAATTAAAACGTGGTGCGCCGCCCGGCCGTGTTTGATCACGTGGAAATATCCAAGGGCCAAGTAGTACCCCAACATCCCGGCCGCCAAGGTGTGCAGTAAAGTCGCGCCCACAAAACGCAACACCAGTAGCGCCATCAGCGAGCCGTCGGCTGCCAGCCACGAGGCCCCGCTGATGAGGCCGCTATTTTGAGCAATGTTCAACGCCGCAAAGACATTTTCGCTGGCCGCGAAACCCAGCGCGGCGACAATTAAATATACCATTGTGTCCACCGGCTCGTCAAATTCGCGGCGCGGCACCGCGGCAAAACGAGCAATTAAAAACTTGGCCAATTCTTCAAGCGCGGCCACAATCAAGAAGAACACGACCCAGCCGGTTAAACTGTTATTGGCTAAGCCGAAAAATTCGGGCAACCGAAACTCCTGACACAGTTGGCTGGGCGGCGTAACGTTGATATTCAAAGCCGTACCCAACGGATTGTTTAGGCAAAGTTCCAGCCAGCCGATGAGCGGGGTGGCCAAGAACCCAAGTAAAAAGACAATCACCAAAAGGCGCCGCGGCTCGGGGTGCCGGTCGCGCTTCAAATAAAACCAAAGCCAAATCAAGCTTGGCAATAAGCCCAATAAAACGATTTGCGCGGTTTTAAACACCTCCATGAGTTTGGTAAGTTGGACTTTATAATCCGGCCAGCGCGTTATTCAGGGTTTCCACCAGTTTTTCAATATCGGTAATTTCGGTTTCAATTTTTTTAATCACTTCAGCCGGCGCCTTGGCCTTAAAATCCTTTTTCTTAAGCAGAGCCGCTTTGGCCTTTAGTCGCTTGGCCGTCTCGGCACGCTGGCCGGTGAGTCGCTTTTTAAGCGCGGTGGCTTGGCCTTGGGCTGTTTGCAATACCAGTATACCATAATCGCCCACGCTCTTAAGGCCCTTGGCTAAGCGGTCGGTTTGGGTTTCAACCTTGAGCGTTTTGGCCCGCGCCAGCGGTAAAAAGATTTTTTGTTCTTGGTCAACGACCGCCGCAAACTGCTGGCTGGGCGCCAAGGCAAAGTCGGCCGCCTCGTTTTGGGGCAATTGGGCCAGTTGTTTTAGACCCCGGGCCGCGGTAACTAATTGTTTAAACTGTTCAAAGGCCAGCGCCTTTGGTTCTAAGTCGGCCACTACCTCGGCTTTGGGCCAAGTCGCGGTAATCAGCAGGGGGTGGTCAGTGTGGCTATAAAGCTCTTGCCACAAGGCCTCGGTCACAAACGGCATAAACGGGTGCAGGAGGACCAGCAGGTTTCTAAATGCCCAATGGGCATAACCAAAGGCCCGGTCGTGGCTACGAATTTTCGCGACCTCCAAATTCCAATCCGCAAACTCGTTCCACACAAAGTTGTAAAGCGTTTCCAAAGCCCGGCCCGGAGCTAGGGCCAGCAAGTCCTTTGTCACCGAATCAATGGTTTTGTTCACGTAAAACACCAGCCAAGCGTCAATATAGCTTTCGGGTTTAGGTAGGGCGCTTAAGTCCGCGGGGTGCGTTTTTAAAAAGCGGCCCATATTCCAAAGCTTGTTACTAAAGTTCCGGCCGGCGGTGGCTAGCTGGGGGCTGAATTTTAAATCATTACCCGGGGTGGTGCCGTGGACTAGCGCAAAGCGTAAACTGTCGGCGCCAATTTTTTGAACCACCGACAAAGGGTCAACGACATTGCCCTTGGATTTAGACATCTTGCGACCCGCGCTGTCGCGCACCAAGCCGTGCAGATACACGGTTTTAAAGGGCACCTCGCCGGTGACATAAAGCCCCAGCATGAGCATGCGCGCCACCCACATAAACAAAATATCATAGCCCGTTTCCATAACCGACGTGGGGTAAAAGCGTTTGTACTCCGGCGGGTTATGATCGCCGTCGTCAAACGGGTCGCGCCCCAAAACGTTAAAAGGCCACTGACCTGACGAGAACCAAGTATCTAAAGTATCCGGATCGCGCACCAGCTGGGAACTTTTGCATTTAGGGCAGGCCTCCGGCGTTTCGACTGATATAATAACCTCGCCGCAACCCGGGACTTCCGGCAGGCGGTTAAGGGCTTTTTGTAACGGGCTTAGGGGACCGGAGCCGCAATACCAAACCGGCAGTTGGTGACCCCACCAAAGCTGGCGCGACACGCACCAGTCCTCAATATTATCCAGCCAGCGCGCAAATTCTTTCGTAAAGCGAGGCGGCGTAAAAACAACCCGCTTTTGAGCCACGGCGTCTTTGGCCACTTGAGCCAAGGGCTTAGTGCGTACGAACCACTGCAAAGATATTTGGGGCTCAATGACGGTGCCACAGCGCTCACAAGCGCCGAGATTATTTTCAAATGTCTCCTCTTTAACGATCAGGTCTTGGTTCTTTAAATCGGTCAGAATGGTCTGACGCGCTTCGGTGAACAGCTGTCCCTCGTATGGTCCGGCCAGTTTGGTCATCCGGCCGTCAAAACCAATCACTTGCAGGGCGCCCAAGTGATGGCGCCCGGCCAGCGCCAAGTCAAAGGCGTCATGAGCCGGCGTGACCTTAACCGCGCCGGTCCCAAAGGTTATGTCTACCGCCGGGTCAGTGACAACGGGAATGGCGCGTTTTAATAAGGGTAATATGACTTGCTGGCCAATTAGCTTTTGCCAGCGCGGGTCATCGGGGTGCACGGCCACCGCCGTATCGCCCAGCATGGTCTCGGGCCGGGTGGTGGCGACCACAATTTTGTTTTTACCGTCAGTCGTCAGATAAGCAATATGCCAAAGTGTGGCGGCTTGGGTTTCATGTTTGACCTCAAGGTCCGACAAAGCCGTCTGACACCGACTGCACCAATTAACCAATCGTTCACCGCGGTACATTAATTTGTCGTTATAAAGTTTTTTAAAGGTGGCGTTAATGGGGGCGTCAAAGCGCGGCTCAAGCGTAAAGGCCTTTTGCGACCAGTCGCAACTGGCGCCGAGGCGCCGCAATTGGTCTTCCATGCGGCCGCGGTGCTTGAGCGTAAATTCGTATAAATTGGCCACAAAATGTTCGCGGCCCAATTCAAAGCGGGTCTGGCCGGTTTTCTCAAGTTCGCGTTCATAAACCACCTGCGTCAAAATGCCGGCGTGATCCGCGCCCGGCACCCACATGGTGGCCTCGCCCAATAGCCGGTGAAAACGCACCAAAATGTCTTCTAGGGTTACAAAAAGCGCGTGACCGATGTGTAAATTACCATTGGCATTGGGCGGCGGCATGATAACGCAAAAGTTTTTTTGCGCCCGCTGGCCGCTGGGCATGGGTTGAAACGCTTGGCTGTCTTCCCAGGCCTTGTAAAGCGCCGGTTCGCCCGAATGATTGTACGTTTTGTCCATGAGTTTTTTAGTTAAAATCGCTAAAATGCCCCAAGTCCGGGTCTTTATAGAGTTTGGGCAACATCATTTCCGGCCGCCATTGTTTTTTTATTTCCCTAAGTTCCTCACTGCTTTGGTACTTGCCTTTGCGGGCGTAAAAGTCGGCATCGGCCACGGGCGTGGTGGCGTGAAAAATAAACTGCGCTACTCTAAGGCCCACCGGCAGGGCAATGGTGGCGTTACTAAAGTTCGTAATTTCCATGGTCCAGCGGTTAATGTAGCCAATATCGCCCCAGCCGGCGCATTTGCACACCGCAATACCAATGCGGCCCATAGAGCTTCGGGCGCGCATTTCAGTGGTCACGGCCGGCAGTTTAAGGGCCGGGTCGCCGTTCAAGCCGCCCAAAAATTCCAAAGTATGGGCTAAAATGGTCTCATTGGGCGCGACTAAAATAACGCGGTCCTGCGGTTTTAAATTTTCCAAAGGATTTTGTTTGGATTTAATTTCGCTCACCGCCACGGCTTCTTCGGCTTTCTGGTAAAACTGGCGCGTCGAGGCCTCGGAAAACGGGTTAAACATCTGGCCGTGCAACATGCCCGATTGCCGATAATAATAAGGCCCAAGGCGCACGTCGTAGCTCGTATTAGCGACATTCGCTTCGTTAAACGGGTCAATAATAATATTGCCGGCCTTTAAGTGCTTTAAAATTTCGGGTTTAGACAGGACCATATGTTACAAATCCTAGCAGAAGCAGCGCTTGGCGGCAACTTTACTTTTGGCGCCTGCTTAGATAGACCATGGTGTCGTACCCTTGGGCCACGCGGTCGGATTCGTTGATGCCGAGGGATTTAAGAAACGCCCAAAGTTCGGCTTGGATTTTTAGGGCGTCGTCTTGGTCCGTGGCGTTTTTTTCAACTTCAATTAAGCAAATTTGATAATCGCGGTATTGCTGTGATCAAACTTTTCGTAAAGGTTGTTGTACTCGGCAATCAGGGCCGGGCTGACAGGCCAGCCGGTGAGCTCGGCGTAAGTACTGTAGCGCAACTGATCGCGCCGCGCGGCATCAATAAAAGCCAGCGTGGCACTAAAATCAAACCAGAGGTGTTTAATGTTTTGGGGCATGCCTTAATATAACTTTGGATTTTTGAAAGGGACAAGCGCGAGAATCACCGCTTCGACATAGTATTTTATTCTATCAATTATATCATGGGTTAATATCCCGACGGATCCATTTTCTTGCTTTGAGTTTGTTCTCCCAAAGACAATGTCATCGGCTTCGCCCAACTCTTTGCCCTGCTTAATAAGTTCAGCGACTTTCGGAGGTAAGAAAAAAGTTCCCGTTCGGCTTTTGCCGAATTTTTTGTTTGTCGATTTAATGACAACCCACGCAAAAATTTCCATATCAAGCCCTCGCAATTCAAGCCCGCCCTCAATACCCACCCAAAAGTCCGCATCAGGTACTTGGGTTGATGCATTTTTAACCCGATTGAGCGCGCCGGTGAAAGTTTGGGTGTCGTTCATTGGCTGGTCGCTCACGCCCGAAGGCACCGAGACCCCCAAGACCTCAAACTTTTCTTTCGGAAACATCTTTTGAAAACCAAGCAGAGCGGCGTTGATTTTGACGGGATTTTTTGAAGCGACAATGATTTTTTCCATATTCATTTGTTTCGAGCCACCACTTTAATTTGAGTCACTTCGTGAAAGCCGTCTGGCCCGTGTTCGCGGCCGAAGCCCGATTTTTTGTAACCACCAAACGGATTTTGGGGCCTGATGTAGCTGACGCCATTAATACTGACCATCCCGGTTTGGATTAGGCCGGCAACTTTGCTGGCGCGTTCTTTGCTTTGGGTATAAAGATACGCGCCCAGGCCATAGCCGGTGTCGTTGGCCAAATCAATGGTCTCTTGGTCGGTTTTAAATTTTACAATGGGCATGACAGGACCAAAAACTTCCTCATTCCAAACGCGCATTCTATTAGTCACCCCGGTAATTATGGTGGGCTCAAAAAACGCGCCGCCCAATTTTTTCTCCAACGAATGGCCGCCGGTAACAATGGTGGCCCCGTGGAACGTGGCGTCATTAACTTGAGCTTCAATCAAATCAAGTTGGCGCTTAGCCACGAGCGGCCCCATTTGGGTCGCTGGGTCTTCGGCCGGCCCGATTTTTTTGGCGGCAAAGTTGGCCGTCGCCATTTTAACCACGGCGTCAAAAACTTTCTCATGAACGATTAAGCGCTTGAGGCCATCGCAACACTGGCCCTGATTAGCTAGGCGATTGGCGCAGGCGTTATTAAGGGTCAAATCAAGGTTCGCGTCGTCAAAAATAATCCCGGGCGCGGAGCCGCCCAATTCCATGATGGCCTTGATAAATCTTTTTCCAGCCAACTCATACAGTTGCTGGCCGGTTTTAGTGCTGCCGGTAAAAGCAATTAAGTTTATGCTTTCGTTAGCCAGCATCTGACCAATTTGGCCGCCGCCATAGATCTCGCTAAATACGCCTTGGGGCAGGTGGTGGATTAGGATTTCTTCAATAATTTTGCCAAACAAGGGAGTTTCTTCGGAGCATTTGTAAATAATGGTATTGCCGGCGATTAAACTTTGCAAAGTGCCCCAAACAAAATTTCCAAAACGGGAAATTCCACGGCGTAATCACCGCCGCCACGCCGTAGGGTTCGTAAAACACTTGGTGAATTTCTTGGTCGTTTTCAAAAGTCACTTCTGGTTTTAAATATTTTTGAGCGTTGTCAAAATACCAACGGGCGTAATCCAGCGTGCCATCAAAATCCGGGTCGGCTTCAGCCAGCGGCATGCCCATTTCCCGGGCTTCGAGTAAAACCAACTCGGCCTTGCGACTACGAAATTCCTCAAAAGCCCTCTGGAGCAAAGCCACGCGCCCGGCCACGCCCAATTGACGCCACGACTCTTGCGCTCCGCGGGCCCGCTTAACTTTTTGGGCCACTTCTTTGGGCGTAGATACTTCGGCCTCACCCAAAACTTCGTAATTTGAAGGATTGATAGATTTAAGTTTGGGCATTTTGGTATGGCAAAACTCTCCAATTTCTATTTTTTCTTAAACAGACAGATATAGGGCCTTGGCTTCTCGCCATGCGTTTGAAGGGTGACGAGTTTAATGTTTTCAGTATAAAAATCATGATCGAATGTCTTTTGAAGGTCCGTTTTAGAAAATTGGTGTGGACCCTTGGCAGTTTCGTGGCTGCTAGAAACGACTAGAAAGAATGTCCCGCCGCTTCTTAGCCACCTGCAAAGATTTTTTAAATATACCCCACGATCTTTTGGGTCTAGAAAATGGAAACACGCCCGGTCTAGAACAAGGTCAAATGTTCTGTCGATTGGCGCTGTCAGTATATCTGAAACGATAAAATCACACTTTACGCCCGCTTTACTGGCTCTCAACCCCGCCTCCTTTGTTGCGTTTTGTGATATGTCTACTCCAATGACTTCAAATCCGCGTTGCGCCAAAAAAATTGCCTCATTGCCAGTACCGCAACCCAGATCAAGGGCGGCACATGGTTGGATTACGCCCTCTTTAATAATTGAAACAAAGTGCGGGTCGGGAGATTCGGCATCCCACGGGGTTCTGTGTTCTGTATAAATTTTTTCCCACTGTTCCTTTGTTCTTAGCATAGATTTTGAACGAGTATTAAATTCAGCCGATATTTTGTTTGTTGAAGCTTAGGGCGGAGGGGGCGAGATTCGAACTCGCGAGAACCGTTAGGCCCTAACAGTTTTCCCGCCACAGCGCGGAGAGGGTGGGACTCGAACCCACATGCCCTTGCGGGCGCTGGTTTTCAAGACCAGTTCCTTAGCCGTTCGGAGCACCTCTCCGCGCTAGGGCGGACTAAGCGATTGTAACACTCGCCCCCGCTCGTTA
>Ga0209541_10016983_pt1 | contig 10708 bp, 8 predicted proteins | sample RifCSPlowO2_01_FD_184027 | JGI IMG/M metagenome (GOLD analysis project Ga0209541, IMG submission 184027) | Groundwater microbial communities from Rifle, Colorado - Rifle CSP2_plank lowO2_0.1 (SPAdes) (version 2) | ecosystem: Environmental > Aquatic > Deep subsurface > Groundwater | place: Rifle... | reverse complement strand
AAGATACAGCATTCTGTTTAAAAAAATCCCTCATTTCACCGTACAACTGTCCTGCAAGTGTTTTGTTATGTGAAATAATGAGTGTTGGTAGTTGGGATTTCTCTATTACCTGTGCCATCGTGAATGTCTTACCCGAACCTGTCACGCCAAGCAATACTTGATCTTTAATCTTCCGTTTTAACCCGCCAAGGATCTTTTCTGTGGCCTTTTTTTGCTCATCTATAGGAATGAAATCTGATGTTATGGTAAACATGACGCATCAATTGTACTCGAATAGGTATCTTTTTGCTACAATAGGGCATGTTAACGATAATCGCAAGCCCTATAGGATCTGTAGAGGAAACATCACTTCAGGTCACAAAGAGTCTCACATCCTCAGATATTATTTTGTGTGAAGACACGCGTACATTTGTCCCATTCTATAAAAGAATACAAGAATTATTTAAGATAAACGCTCACGCTAATCAGAAGGTTTTGTCATATTACAAGGTCAATGAGTTTAAGGAATTACCTAAAGTAGTTGCGTACTTAGAAGAAAATAAAGACGTTGCTCTTATTTCTGAGGCTGGAACTCCCCTGCTATCTGACCCAGGGCGACTTCTCATTGAAACATGTCAAAAGCGCGGTATTGCTTATACGTCTATTCCTGGTTCTTCAGCTATTACAAATGCAGGTGTACTCTCGGGATGTCGATTTGAAAACTTTTTATTTGTTGGTTTTCTGCCTAAGAAATCTTCCCAACTTGAGAAACAACTACTTGTGTATAAAAATCTCGCAAAAACATTAAAGCATCTTGAAATTTGTTTTTTTGAGTCCCCAAACAGAATACAAGAAACACTTAACGTCTTAAGCGCACTGTTACCTGAAGTTACGGTTTGTGTTTGTCGTGAGATGAATAAGAAGTTTGAAGAGGTTACTATAGGTTTACCTAAAAACCTTGCCAACCACACGTACAAAGGCGAGCTTACCATCATAATTATCTTTTAAGAGCTTGCATTTTGTATTTTTTGTATTGCATACTAAGAGGGTATGTATGATTTAGTATGCATAGGAGATGTTGTCGTTGATCTCTACTTCAAAGGAGAATCATTAACGCAAGATAAAGATCGGTTTTCACTTGCAATAGGTGGTAAATATCAAGCTGACGCTTTTTATCAAGGATTGGGTGGAGGAGCCGCAAATGTGGCAATAGATGCGACATCTTTTGAGCTTGACTCGGCAGTATGTGCATTGGTTGGTGAAAATGTTTTTAAGCAAATCATCATCCAACACTTAGTTAAGAAAAATGTATCAACTGAACTTTTGATATTTGTTCCCGACTTTTACAATATTTCTACAATTCTTCTTGCAAAAAACGGCGAGAGGACTGTTATACACTATCCCACGCAAACTGCTTCCTTTACAATAGCTAGCCATATGCTTCCAATTTTATCTGAGGCTAAGTCGTACTTCTTCGCTAATATTCCACAAGCTAGTATTTCAGAGAAATTTAAACTTCTTACTACAATTAATGGATATAATAAACCAATATTTTTAAACCTAAGTTTGGACGATTGCAAACATCCTCTTGCTGAAATAAAACCATTACTGTCTTTAGCAGATGGGATTATTTTAAACTCTTATGAATTTGCAGAATTATCTAAAAAGAAGCATGAGAACATTGATTTAAATAAGAATGTCGCAAAACTCATAGGCTGTGAAAATTCCTTACTCGTCATAACTGATGGGGCTAAGGGTAGTTATGCATATCATAAAAATGAAGTATTTTTTCAAAAGGCAGAAAATGTTGAAAATATTATTGACACTACGGGAGTTGGAGACGCATATACGTCAGCATTTATATCCTCATTTATAAAAGAACCAGATATACCAAAATCAATGGAAATTGCCACCAAATTTGCTGCAAAAAAACTTACACGACTTGGGGCTAATTAATGGAGTTTTTGTAAAAGATCTTTCCCGATCATGCTTTTGGGCTTTTCAATTCCCATATGAGCTAATATTGTTGGTGCAACATCACAGAGCGTTCCCACTTGAATGCTCTTTTTTATCTTGTAAAGTAATGAGTCAACAACAATAAAAGGAACGGGATTATTAGTATGCTCCGTAGAAATTTGTTTTGAAATGGGGTTTATTTTCTCCTCAGCATTACCATGATCACCCGTTATATAAACGGTCCATTTATTTTTCAAAGCTTGTTTTGTTATGGAGTCAATACAATCGTCAAGTACCTTTATAGCTTCAATTGTAGCCTTTTTAATTCCTGTATGACCTACCATATCAGCATTTGCAAAGTTAACTACAATAAAGCCATAATTGCCTTCAATGATTGCCTCATTTACAGATTTTGTAATTGACAAAGCCGACATTTCAGGTTTAAGATCATATGTTGCAACTCTTGGTGAAGGAATAATAACATTATCTTCACCTTTGAATGATTTATCATGAAGGCCATTAAAATATATTGTTACAAAACGCTCTTTTTCACTTTCAGCAATTCGTAGCTGTTGTATGTTATTCTTTTCAAGAACGGATCCCAATGTGTCATGTATGGGATGTTGTGTAAATGCAATATGTACAGGAAGATTTCTTTGATAATCAGTCATCGTTACAAAATAAAGGTCCTTTAGCTTCTGACCACGATTAAAAGTATCATGTGATGGAAAATTTTCAATTACAAATGTTTCAGTTAGTTCACGTGGTCTGTCAATTCTATAATTAAAAAAGATAACTGCATCTCCATCTTCAACTAACCCAATAGGCTTTCCATCTCGAATGATTGAAGTGGGTTGAATAAATTCGTCTGATTTACCTTCATTATACGAGGAATTAATTGCCTCGTACCAATTATTAGCTTTCACTCCGCTTCCCTCAGTCAAGCATTCGTAAGCTTTGCTTATCCGCTCCCAATGTTGATCGCGATCCATCGCATAATATCGGCCCATTATTGTGGAAATCGTTCCAACATTAAGACTTTTTACGAGTTCGTCAACTTGTGGTAACAATTTCAGTGCAGCCTTTGGAGGAGAATCACGACCGTCTGTGATAATATGAAGAAAACTATTCTCAATAGAATGCTCGCGACAAAAATATAAAAGGGCAAAGAGATGATCTGTACTTGCATGCACGTGATGTTCACCAATAAGCCCAATCAAATGAAGTTTTCCATGTGTCTTTTTAATGTGCGCAATTGCGCCTAAAAATGCCTTATTTTTATAGAATGAGGAGTCTGCAATGCTCGTATTAATTCGTGGCAAGCTTTGTAAAATAACACGACCAGCTCCCAATGATAAGTGTCCTACCTCAGTATTCCCTACCTCGCCATAGGGTAATCCTACAGCCTCGCCTGATGCAGATAGCGTTGTTGAAGGAAAATCGCGCATTAGACGGTGCATGCAAACAGGATTTGAAAGTTCAATTGCGTTTCCTGGTCCAGATGGCGCAACCCCATATCCATCAAGGATTACAAGTACACATGGTCGAATATTTTTACGCTTTTGCATTAATTTCGGCTTGAATTGCAAGAAGTCTATTATATTTTACGATTCGCTCACCCCTATTTATTGAACCAAATTTTACAAAATCAGCCTGTATTCCAACAGCAAGATCGGCAATTAAACTGTCATTTGTTTCCCCAAACCGCTGTGACATTATAATTTTTGCACCACCCATTTTTAAAGCTGAAATTACTTCAAACATTTCAGAAAGCGTTGAATATTGACTAAACTTTACAACAGAACTATTACATTGTTTATCTTTGATAGCCCGTTCTAGTCGCTTTTTACTACCTGCAACCAAATCATCTCCAACAATATAACATCCTTCACCCACTGCATCTGTTAGTTTTTTCCATCCCTCAAAAGCATCCTCAAATAAGGGGTCCTCAACGACTAACATTGAGTAATTCTTGATCATTTCAATCAAAAATTGAATGTATTCAGCCTCATTAAGTGGATCAGGTTTGTCTTTAATAACATATTTATTTTCCTTAAAATAAAATGAGGCTGCACAATCCACTCCAAGAAATAAGTCTGCGCCAAGTCGTATTTTTTCTGTTTCAGCAGCTTCTTTAATAATTTCAAGAGCATCATTATTGGTGCGCAACTTAGGAGAAAAACCTCCTTGTTCGGATAAAAATGTTCCAACATTCCTGTAATCGAGAACTTTTTTGATGGTGCTGTAAAGGGATAGAGCAATCTCGATTGATTTTTCAAATGAATTTGCTGTTTGTGGAATTATGTGATACTCCTGAAAATCGATAGTACTTGACCCATGTTGACCACCATTTATTACATTAATTATGGGAGATGGAACTCTTTCAATTGGTATTTGTGCCTTATAGATATCACTGTAATATGTATTAATATATCGATAAATTGGAGTGTTTTGTGAGAGTGCTGATGATTTTAAAAATAACTGTGAAATTGCGGTAATCGTGTTTGTACCAAGCTTGGATCGTGATTCTGTTCCATCAGCCTCTATGAGCCAGTAATCAATGTCATGTTGGCGTGTCACATCAACCCCTACAAGCTTCGGACCAATAAGCGTATTTATGTATGATACGGCCGTATGAACACTCATCCCCATATATTTCTTTGGGTCATTGTCACGAAGATCTTTAGGTTCATATGTTCCAACAGAGCGTCCTGAAGCAACTTCAACCTCAACAAATCCTCCAGTGTCAAGCTCAAGACTCGCTGAAATAGTTGGGATACCTCGTGAGTCAAGTATCTGGCGGGCTTTTATTTGCTTTACTTTTGCCATAATTGACGTTCAAACTCATAAATATCATGTCTCACTCTCTCTATTGTATCTATGTTGACAGATAGACTGGTTACACCAAGTCGTATAAGTCTCTCACGTAAGTCTGCATAGTCTGAAGCAGCTTGACCACAAACAGATACAGTAATATTATGTTTTCGGGCTGTTTTAACTATCTTTTCAATAAGGTAGATTACTGATGGGTCTGTTTCTTTATACAAATGTGCTACAGCCTCGTTATCACGATCAACTCCAAGGGTTAACATCGTCAGATCATTTGTTCCAACAGAAACTCCATCTATTCCAATTTTAATATACTCCTCCAGCATTAGTGCGACTGAGGGAATTTCAACCATAATCCATAGTTTAAAAGTAGGAGATGATGAAAGACCCATAAATTCAAGCATTTTTTTAATTTCAACAAGCTCATGAGGAGAGCGAACAAACGGAATCATGAGATGTAAGTTTTTAAAGCCACTATCCCTGACCTTAATAATAGATTCTAGCTCCATTTTAAAGACCTGTCTATCGGTAATATAACGCGTTGCACCTCGATAGCCAAGCATTGGATTCTCTTCAATTGGTTCGTACCGATCTCCTCCCTTGAGACTACGATATTCATTCGTTTTAAAGACCGTTGCGCGGTATACAACAGGACGTGGATTAAAAGCAGACACAAAGTGTTTCAATTTGGAAGCTAAAGTGTTGATAAATACTTGTTCTTGCCCCGTTCTGATAAACTCTTTTGGATGCTCTCCTATATCTGCAATCATAAACTCTGCACGAAGTAAACCTACTCCGTCGACATCCATCAAAGATACTTCTTTCGCGCGCTCAACCTCAGCTAAATTGACATAAACTTTTGTAATAGTTCTTAAATGTTTATCTCCAATCTTGTTACTTGCTATTTGTCTCTTGTCACTTACCTCGACACTTCCTTTAAATATCTCACCAGTTGAACCATTTACGGTCACAATAGGTTCGTGTTGAAGAATCTTAGTTGCGTCAACTGCCCCAACCACAGCCGGTAAACCCAATTCTCTTGAGACAATGGCAGCGTGTGACGTCCTTCCACCCTTCTCGGTCACAATTGCGCTTGCTCGTTTCATAGCAGGTACGTAATCAGGATCAGTCATGGGTGCAATGAGGACCATACCCGTTTTAACTTTGCCAATTTCAGAGGGATTCTTGATGATTATAGGTGTTCCTACTCCTAACCCAGGTGAAGCTGGGTCACCCTTGAGTAACAGTTCATGCTTACCATCTTGGATGGCGCGCACACGAATACCGTCAAGTGTTGTTATGGGTCGAGACTGAACAATAAAAAATACCCCATTTTCTAATGCCCATTCGATATCTTGTGGGAAAAAGTAATGACGTTCTATTTTTAAGATGATCTTTGCAAGATCAACAATCTGCTGGTCTGACAGCTTTTGGAGAGATTGAGATTTTGATGATATACTCGTTTCAATGTTCTTATTACCTTTCCTGACAAACGCCACTTTTTGCTGTTTTATTTCTTTTTTTGAGATACGGGTTTCTTTTTTTATAACCTCATAATGATCAGGAGTTACCGTACCCTGCACAATATACTCACCCAACCCATATATCGCTTCAATGGTAACAACTTCCTTATTATTTGTAACAGGGTCAATTGAGAAGGAAATGCCTGAAACGTCTGATTGCACCATACGCTGTACAACCGCGGCCAATCCCACTGCAAGGTGATCAAAACCCTGTTCCGCTCTATAGTAAACGGCTCTGTCTGTAAAAAGAGATGCCCAACATGAACGTACCTTATCGAGCAAAACGTGATCACCCTTTACGTTCAAGTATGTCTCCTGCTGGCCTGCAAAAGAAGCTTGAGGTAAGTCCTCAGCCGTTGCACTTGAACGTACTGCAACGAGCGGATCATGTTCAGCCTCAATCGTGGATGCGTTTCTACCCATTCTTTTTGCTTCACGAAAAGTAAGTTCAGAATAAGCAGAAACAATAGCATGAATAAGCGGTTTTGGAACTTCAGCTTTCAAAATAAGTGATCGTATGGCTGCGGATGCTTGCTCTAGCTCTTTTTGTTGTTCGAAATTAACAAACGTAAGGAGAGATGCAATTTTATGCCTGAGATTATTATGTTCAATAACGTCAAAATAGGCATTTGAAGTAATGACAAAACCGTAGGGAACAGGAAATCCCGCGTTTACCATCTCACCTAAGTTTGCGCCTTTACCACCAACTGTTGGGACATCACCCTTATGAATTTCTTCAAACCATGCTATGTATTGCGATGTCATACAATCAGTATCGCAATTACAAAGTCAGAAATCAATCCTTAATGAGGTATTTAACTACTCAAAAGTGAGTGTGATTCGTGCTCGATGAGTGTTTCCAGGTTCCAGGACAACAGGTTCTACAGTCTTTCTAAACGGGGTAATACGAATACATCTATGATCATAATCAAACCCCTTTGGTACCACACTAATACATGCATATGAGAAGCCATTTTGTTCAAGGCATATCACATTTTTTCCTGGGAGATGAACTCTATTGATTCTATCAAGTTCAATGAGATTTACACTCTCTCCTTGAGTAAATTCATCTATAACGTCTCTAAATTGAACAACATCTGTAGTTTGATCATCACCACTAGACATCTTTCCATCAAGAATTCCCTCGGGGGCATCGAAATATAAGTGAACTCCTGGTGAAATAGGCTGATTAGTCGTACCCATATTTTTATGTGTTACACGCACTGAATAGCCTTTATCTGGGCCCAGCCGATGCGTTTGAGTGACTTCTAATGGAGAAGTTGGCGAGGTACTAAATCGAGTAAATAAGGTTGCAGTTTCCTGATTATGTCCGTTTACTACCCAGCGCCTTCCCCATCCAAGACCGTGATCGTCACCACAGACTCTTACTGCTGGCGTTTGGAGAAACGATCCAATTCCCCTAATTCTTGGATGTCCTGATGTAAGATCAAAATCATATGATCCAAGAATTTTTTCTCCATATAAAATAAGTTCATGAATCTGACAACCCAAAGGTCTTATTGTAGCCTGAGATTCACCATTTTTTAATACCACTGGAGTATGATCTCGTCTTTCCTTCCATGCTCTTAGTCTATCTTCTTGAACTTCAGTGAGTCCCATAAGATGGGAATTATATACCCTTTTAATTCTATTTGTACTCTAAAGTGATTGTTTAAAGTTTTCGACAGTTGGCACAGGTGAGGGATCAAAACAATGAAGCATAGCTGAATAAAAGCCAACATAGGCGCCAAACTGAATACATCTCATAACTTCAACAAGTTTTGAGGGGGCACTAACATCTATGACCGTTGTTGAAATTGCGTGTTCTTTAAAAACCTTCTCAGTATTGGTTATTCTGTTTCTTATTTTTTCACTAAGAGAGCTACTTGTATAAAATACACAATGAATAAACTCCTTCAGATTGGTTGGAAATTGCAGACCCTCCAAAAGAAAGTGATCGGCGTCAGGAAGTGAAAAATAAACAGCAACATTTTTGGCATTTTCGTTATATTGATTACGATTTGCGTGTAATGCTCCTATTATATGCTCACCTGACAGAAAGAGTGGGATTTTTCCATTAAGTTTGACTGCTAACTGTTTTGCTGTATTTTTATCACTAGGTATTGTCGGACCATACATGTTATTGCCCTTTTCAAGTTCGTCACAAATTAGGGTTATATCTGATGTTGTACAAGTAATTTGCTTTAATTTTGTAAGGAGGGCAAAAAGCACGAATATTGAATAGCCTATACCCATACGAGGCTGATGTGACGGATTATTAATAGGATTGATTTTAAAGTATGGAATATTTTTTTCTTGTGCAATTTCAATTAAATTTTTACCTGTTGCAATAGCAAATACCTTGCAACCTCTACCGTGTGCTTCTTCTAAACATGAAATTGCTTCCTCAGTTGTACCTGAATAGGTCTCCACTATAACTAATGTATTTGAACCTGCATATTTGGGGATATGATAATCGTTAATAATTCCAAATGGGACTGATATAGAATCTCCATACAAGTGCTTTGCTACGTAAGCACCAAGAGCAGACCCTCCCATTCCACAAAAAAGTATAGAGTCAAAGATGGTAAATCGTGCTGATATATCCAAGTTGTTTACCTCGTCCCATGTTTGTTTGATTTGCTCATGTAACAATGCAATTGACCCCCGCATATTCTGCGTGTCATATTTTGTAAATGTAGCTTGTTCGTCAAGATTCATAGTGCATCGGTGTTAACTCCATCGTTAAAAGTAATATCTGGAATAGCTCGAAGTAAATTTCCAAGTATTTTTTTTAAGTTTTCAAACCCCTCCTTAGTTTTAGATTCGTATTTAACAGTAATGTAGGGACCATTCTGTGAGGCTCTCACGATACACATCTCAGATTTAGTTTCAAGTCTAATACCATCAATTTCAAGATATGTTGCATTAGGAAAAACAGTTTTTAATGATGAGGATATATTCTTTTTGATTACTTCAAATTTAATCTCATCAGGACAGCCTAATTTAATTTCAGGACTCGAAATATACTGGGGAAGTTTTGTGATCGCTTCAGACAATGTTTCTTTTTTCCTGGTTAAGTAATGAAGTAATCTAAGTGATGCTACTGCACCATCATCATGTCCATAGAAATTATCTAAAAAATAAAAATGTCCACTGAGCTCTCCACCAAATGCAGCTCCAACTTCGCGGACTTTAGCCTTAATATAAGAATGTCCAGTAACCCATACAACAGCTTTACCACCCTCAGATGCAATTACCTCCCCAACTTGCTTTGAGCAAAGTGTATTATAGACAATCGTAGAGCCTGGAAGGTACTCTAAGATATCCTTTGCATACAAGGAACATAACGTGTCGTTCCAAATAAGATTTCCCTTCTCATCAACCACTCCCATTCTGTCTCCATCAGCATCATATGAGAAACCAAGATCGGCACCTTCTTTAAGAACTCGCTTTGCAAGTCTCTCTTGCACTTCACGCTCGGTAGGATCAGGTGTTCCAACTGGGAAGGTACCGTCAGGTGTTGTATTTTGTTCAATTACCGTGCAACCTGCCCTTCGTAGTAATTCTGGTAAAAAAGCTCCAGCAGTTGCACTACAGGCGTCAACAACGATCTTTTGCGTGACCTTACCATCAAAGTGGCGCAAAATATCTTTTGAGTAATCTGAGGTTATATCGTAGTGAACATGCTTGCCAGTAACGCCTCTTTTCTTAAAATTTCCTGAAATCACCAGATCACGAAAATTGATAATATCGTCAGATAACATTGTTTCAGAAAATCCTGTACCAAATTTAAATCCGTTATATTCTTTCGGATTATGAGATGCGGTGATCATGACCATTCCTCTTGTTCTAAAGAAATACTGTGCAAAATAGGCAATTTGAGTAAGTGTCATTCCGATATGGTAAACCGTTATCCCAGCTGTGGTAAGTTCACGAATAATGATTTTACTAAACTCAGGACTCGAAGTTCGGCAGTCATACCCAACAACACAATCATATATGCGCCTCTGCAGAAGCCATGTTGCGTATCCTGTCCCAATAAGTGCAACAGTGTCAGAATTTAACTCAGATCCAACAAGACCTCTAAGGTCATAACCACGAAAAATATGGGCAGGTACTTTATTCATATAGGTATTAGATACATCATAAATAAAAACAGAAGAGCATTTCAAGTGCTTGGGTTATTGAAAAGACGCTTTGGGACGTTTTGAAATTCTTTTCAATCTTGTATAGGTTGTCATAATAGGTAGTAAGCTTATCTTCGCTCCATTTGGCTGCTTGAGATTTTAATCTCCCAAGTTGCCATACTTGTAATTTTGGATTATGAAGTAATTCTTTTTTTAACAACAAGAGCTCTCGTGCTCTATTTTTTATCATATAAAAAATTAGGAGTTCGTTGTCAGAGTTTGTCACCGATG
>Ga0209541_10016982_pt1 | contig 10708 bp, 17 predicted proteins | sample RifCSPlowO2_01_FD_184027 | JGI IMG/M metagenome (GOLD analysis project Ga0209541, IMG submission 184027) | Groundwater microbial communities from Rifle, Colorado - Rifle CSP2_plank lowO2_0.1 (SPAdes) (version 2) | ecosystem: Environmental > Aquatic > Deep subsurface > Groundwater | place... | reverse complement strand
CCGCGGAAGCGGGAGAGCCGAAGATAAAAAAATTCACTTCCTCGCCAAATGCCCTCCGCGCGATGCGCGTGGCGACATCGGCAAATCCGACAAGCACGGCGACAAGTCCAACGGCAACGGCCGTCCGGCGTATCCATGCGCTGGACTTCCCTTTGACGATCACACCGCTTTTAGCTGACTGTAGCAGCAAGGGCCTCTCTGACATGGCGCCGTAGAGCGAACGCCGTACCCCCCAGCAAAAGGGCGGCAAAGGCAATACCCGCGGCGCTCATGGGCTCTACACCGGTGTTGGGCAGGCGGGGGGCCGGAGATGCATACAGAGCCGGCGGCGCAGGCGGGTAGAACGGGTTCGGCACATAGCCGCCTGCAATGTTTATGGTGCAGATCGCGCTCTGGATGCCGCTTGTCACTGTAACGTTTTGCACTCCCGAGCGCGTAAAGCCGGTCGAGAGCTTCGGACCGATGTTAGTGAAGGAGCGGTCCGACATAGACCAATTATACGAGCCTGTTCCGCCCGAGGCGTAAAAGTTCACGGCCTGCCCCAGCGCGGCGCTTTGGAACTGCGGCGCGCAGATAAGCGGTGGATATGCTGGCGTTGGATATGGATAGCTGGTCGTCGCGGTGAAGGTTACGACACAGGTCTGCGTTTGCCCCGCCAAAATTGCGCCGCTACACGCGTTGCTGGAGGTCATGATATATCCGAACGGATTATTCGATACGGAAACCGAGTATGCTCCGGGCAAGAGCTGGACAGGAGTGCCGTTTTGACTGCCCATAAAGCTCGACGGATTGGGGCTTTGCCCCTGCACAGAAATTTGGAACTCGTGCGGGTAATGGAAGACGCCGGGAGCGTTGTTCTCTACCTGCACAAAAACGTTAAGCAGGCCACTTGGGCAGGATGGGTTCCAATTATAAACGTTGCAGGAGCTTTGAGCCTGCGCCGGTGCGACTAAAAAAGCGCTTAAAATAAGCGTAAAAACGGCCACGCCCAAATACTTAAAAGCCGACATGCGGCTACACTACTACAGTGCCTCTCCGGGCGCAATATCCGCCGGAACTTTGACCTCCGGCTCGGACAGGGTAGTGACGAGCAAAAACATAAGCATGGCGCCGAGCAAAAACGACAACAGGTGCTCGAAATAATGCCTCGTACGCGATACGTCGCGCAAAGCGTGCGGAAGAAGGTCATAAAATATCACGACAAGCATCCCGCCCGTCGCGATGCCAAGCAAAGGACCCTCCATCGCGGCAAATGTATCAAGCAAAAAGTATCCTCCAGCGGCGCCGACCAAAATCGTCGAAGAAACCAAAAAATTAAGTCCGAGAGCCCTGCGCACACCGTATCCTGCGTCACGCAGGACAAAAAACTCCGCTATTTCCTGCAAAAACTCGTGCACAAAAACGCTGATAGCGGAGGCAAATCCGAGAACCGGGCTCACGGCAAAGGCTGCCGCCAAAAAAATACCATCGCCGGCATTGTGGATGCCGTCAGTCACTAGCATGCGATGCGCGTCAATATGCGCATGCTCATGCTCGCCGTGTTTATGGCCGTGCGGCAAAAGCGCGCAGACAAGCGATATCACGACCGCTCCGGCAACGATCCACATAAGCCACGCGATAACCCCGCCGTGTCCAAGAGCCTCGCCTGCAAGCTGATACGCAAAAACTACAAAAACGCCGATTGCAAAAGAGAGGAGCAGGTGAAGATTGCGTTCGATAAATCCTCTGGCCCAGCCCCATAGCGAAATAACGCCCGCAAGCGAGGCGAGCATCACAAAAAACGAGGCGAACAGGAGTTCTAACATTGCGAGCAATTATAACACGGGACGGCGCAAACTTATTTTGCGAAGTTTTTACCTCCAGTCCTCTTCCGGCAGAACTTCGGGCGCCTCGGCCAGAGATGCGGATATGACGCACAAGACCTTCCCAGCTATCTTAAAGTCCTCGCGCAGAACTATCGGTTTGTACTTTGGGTCTTTGGATTCCGGATAAAGAACAGTCACTCCGCCCTGCCGAATTAGGCGCTTGACCGTAATCATGTCGCCTACTATCGCGGCAACCCTGTCCCCGCTCTCTACCCTGTCGGTAAACTGCACCAGAATATAATCTCCGCTCCCAATGCCGGCATCCGCCATGCTCTCCCCCACGGCGCGAACCGCAACGATATCGCCGGCGACGTCTACTATTTTTTTATCAACCTGCAGATACTCGTCAGAATTTTCCTGCGCGAATACGCTCAAGTTGTCGCAACCGACGTTCGCGACTACCGGAACCGACACAAGGGTCGCCGAGGTACCCGCGGCGTCTACCGCGCGCAGGTCTATATTGCGGCGCGCGTTTTTGCGCCGCACGATGTGTCCCTTGCGCTCCAATATCTCAAGATATTGCGTGACCGTGCGCAGGGATTTGAAGCCCAGATTTTTACGGAGTTCGTCGAGCGTCGGGGGTATGCCCTTTGCATCCAGATACAGCTTAATATTATCGAGTACCCGTTTCTGCTTGCCTGTAAGAATTTTTGTGAATTTATCCATGCACTAACAGTAGCACAAATCTTGCCGCAAAATACACAAAATACACAAATTCTGTGGATACCTATCTCTTTGGCTCTAAGTCTCCTTCGGTTTCTTTATCTTTTGCACCCCACGCTCCTTGACCACGGGCTTAAGGCGCGGTGCCTGCCAACGGACAATTCCGCGCGAGATACTGTGCCGCAGTTTTTGCCGATCCATTACCGTCACTTTAGCGGATGTTTTGCCAATTTACGATGAAGTCGGACATGTAGTATCGTGATTACTGCTTCCGGCTGTAACGGCCGACAAGCTCGCATTGCGCGAACACATGCCCATCCATCGCGGCCTCGAGAGTCGCCTTGTTCGAATCGGGCGCAAGATCGAGAGTCGCATCTAGCGCATAAAGTTTGAAAAAGTACCGGTGCACGCCGGAGTGCGGGCATGGGCCGCCCCATCCCGTGCCGCCAAAGCTTGTCGCCCCCTGCACGGATCCGTCAGGGACGCTGTCCTCCATAATTTCCAACATATCAGGCCCGACGTTCCAGAGTGTCCAGTGCACCCAAGTGCCGTTTGACGCATCCGGATCGTCGACGATTAATACCAAGCTTTTCGCTCCCTCGGGCACGCCGGCAATCTCAAGCGGCGGGCTCACATTCTCCCCGTCGCAGGTGTATTTTGCAGGAATTATTCCATTATTCCCAAACTCCGTACTCGTGAGCTCCATTGACAGATAATTATAACAAATCGGGACGTTTTTATTTAACGCCGGCGAACAGAAATAGGGACGCGAGGAGGGCGACTGTAATGCATGCAAATATGCCCAAAGTCTGCAAAAACAGCCTTACTCCACTTTTTTGCTCGCCTGCAAGCAGTAGCAGTGCCGCAAGCGCGTTTGCAAACGGGTTTTGGCTCATATGCTTTTTAAACTGCGGGCCTTCTTCGCAGGTTCCAGGGAGAGTTTTTAAGCGCGAGTCCCAATGTCAGGCCCGCGATGGATAGGTCGCGGAATAGGACGGGGAATTCGTGCGGATTGACGATGACTATAATGACCAGAATCGCCGTAGCCGCGAGCGCGGGCCAGAATATCCTCCATCCGGAGAGTAGCCAGAGTGCGATAACGATCTCGACGGCGCCGAATGAGTGTAAAAGCGCCAGCTCCCAGACTCCAACACTCTCCGCGGCCTTGCGCGCGAACTCCGGCACGTATCCCAGCCACGCGTTCGGACCAAACAATGCGGAAGTCGCCGGGTAAAGAAAGGCGAACGCGGCCGCGGCGCGAAAAACAAAATCGCTCATTCAACTACAATAACTTTACCGAAGTGGCTTACATCTCTGTGATTGTGGTACCCCCACGTGCCCACATTGTCGAAGGTAAAGGAATAGGTATCTCCTTTGGTGCACTGATCAAGGGGTTTTACGCCTGTGTATCCGGCGGCGCAATGCTGGTCCCTTGTTGTCCCGTCATACACGGAATGCGTGGGATGTTGTGCCGAAGCGACTTCCATCTCGTTGTCTCCATCGTCGACCCAGGTAACCGTGCCGCCGCGCGCGATCGTGACTTCCTGCGGAGAAAAACCGTTCGAGCCATGGGTCACCGTGGCGCCGACTGGAGCCGAGTTTGCGGGAGGAGCGTTTACGGAGCTCGTAGTTGCCGGGGTGGGCGCGGACTCAGCCGGCTGGTAGTACCACCAAACCAGCCCAGCTAGAACGAGAACGACAATAATTACTATCGCCCAACTTGTGTTAGTCATATGATTATATGAAAAAAATTAACGATTAAAAATTTATAACCATATAAGATATACACGAGCAATGAAGAAGCGATGAGCTCCGTTAGAGTTCCGATTATAACGTGACAAGCCCTATTTTAGCACGCTCCACGTCTGCGGGTCCGCACTGCCATCGAGCTTGAATATTGCCACCCCGCGCACCCCGAGCTTGCGTGCCAAGTTTACTTTTTGCTTTATCGCCTGCGCGTCGCTCCACCAGATTATGCGTATCTTCTCGAACGCGAGCGCCACGGCCGCCGCCTGCGGCGTCGTCGAGGTGGAAAGATTGAACGGCTCGGGGTTTGGCAGGGTTTGCGCGGCGTTGATCTGCCCCGCGAGCGCCGGAAGATAAGTAAAACTCATCTCACCCGCGCTGTTGCGCTGGGGAGTGAGATTTAGTTGGCGCGCCAAGTCGAGAGCGTACGCCGGAGAGAGCGACCACTGCTTGTCGTATACGTAGCTGGAGCTTTGAGGCGTAATAGCGTACTCATAGCCGTAAGTGCCGACGCCTATTACGATCTTTTTCTTGGAGATGTCTTTCGCGGCAAGCTGTATGACCTTTTCCACCCACTTTGGGTCCGAGAGCGGGATATACGGCTTGCCGTTTTGCGCGCGATTGAGCCTTATGTCTATTGTGCCTTGGTCATACGTCATTATGCGCACGCGGTCGCAATTTTTATTCAGGACTTTAAAATCGTTGGCATACTCGATATTTTTCGGTACGGTGTCGTAGCGCGCCTCAAGCGGCGTACGCGGCTCTATGGTGCACATAACCCACTTATTCCCCATCTTCTTGTACAGCTCCTGTAGAAATGCGGAAAAGTAGACCCTGGTCTCCGCCCATTTGCCCTCGTAGTCTATGTCTATCCCGTCGAAGTTGTTTTGCGTTACCAGGTCATACAAATTTTGTATGTGGTTTTTGCGCCATTCCGGGTCGCGCAATAGCTTGTCCATCTGTGCGCCATCACTCCACATTGCAGTTGGAATGATGCGCACCTTCCCCACGCGCGCGTCGGCAAAAAGCGTTTGCCAGTATTCCTTGTCGAGCCCCGCGAGGTCCTGCAGGGTGCCGTCGGCCTTGATGCTGTAACCGAAAGGGTTGATTTCCGTGAGCTCTCTTAAATGCGCGCGCGCTTCGGCGACGCCAGCCTCTGACTTCCAATAAGGTATCCAGCCGGAGAACTCGAAGGGTTTATACTGCGCGAGGACAGGAAACGGAAAAAGCAAAATAAAAACAGCTGCAAAAAATGCGCGTCTCATATTTTCTATGACGCCACTATACCATCTATATTACCTATTCTTCCATCTCGGGTTCCTCCTCCCCTATCCAATTGCGGACAATCTCTTGATTTTTGGATTAAAAAGAGCGCGCAACCAGTGATATTAGAATTATTCCAAAAGCGTTAAATGCAAAAGAGAGGGGTATAAAAATGCGCGTCGTAAGCCGCGCGAAACCAAGGAGAGCCAGCCCTATCTCGTCCGGCAGGGGCGATGCTATTATAAGCCCGCCGAGGAACGGCAGAAGCCATTTAAATGTCGGTCGGCGGAATACCGCATGCAGGCGCCCGAGCGCCCTGCGCTTGAGCAGGTGGGCGACATCGCCCGAAATGCGGTCGCGTACGAATGCGAACAGAAAATAGTCGCCGACGACCGCGCCCGCGCCCCCAATGAGCGCGACCAATAAAAAATTTCCCTTCAACGAGAGTTCGCCGAGTACGGCAATCGCGGGCGCGGTCGTCAAAACGGAGGTAAAGAACATCCCCGCGACAAAACTGGCAATAATGGTCCCACCGCCCGATGCCGCAAGAGCGACCTCTACCAGACTGTACTGCACTATGACAACGGAAAACGCAATGCTCGCAACAATGGCGAGCAAGTCCTGCATTACGTGCCGGTGGTATTTCATTGCTTAAATTGTACCGCCGTTTTTTGTTGTTGCAGAGCCATTACCTCTGCGTCCTCAACTTGCGGAAAGTACCCGTAATGTGCGCCTACGGCACCCAAAAAGTCCTCTGGCGGCTCAAGCACGATAACCTCCGCGTCTTCGCGCAGGGCGCGCACGGCCTCAAACGGTGCAACTGGAACTGCAACGATTATTTTTTGCGGGTGCTGTTTTTTTACCGCCATCACCGCAAGCCGCATGGTAAGGCCGGTCGCCACGCCGTCGTCAACAATGATCGCTATTTTATTTCTTATATCCAACGGGTCCTTATCCACCCGATACAACCTGATGCGCCGCCGTGCTTCCTCCTGTTCCTTCTCAATTTCTTTTTTTAACCACCCCTTGTCTATGTCGGCCGTCTCGCGCTCATTGCATACGAGGGTGCCTTCCGCGTCGGTAGCGCACACGGCGTACTCCGGATTGCCGGGGTACCCCACCTTGCGCGGCACAACTATATCGAGCGGCAGTGCAAGAGCGCGCGCCACTTCCGCGCCTACGATCACCCCGCCACGCGGCAACGCAAGCACTGTCGCATTCGCGCCCTCGTACTTTAAAAGCCGCTCGGCAAGGCGCTTGCCGGCATCCTCTCTGTCCTTAAACATGAAGATATTTTATAAAACTGTCACTTCATCTTGACGCTCTTGAACGCCTTGCCCTTGCGTGACATCTGGTCAATAAACTTGCCGGATTTGTTATTAACCTTGGTCCAGCGCTTGTTGCGCGGCGAGAGAACCTGCGAGCGATTTTTTATCCCGCCTGCGCGCCCCTTGCCCCGCGGACCATTCTTAGCCATGTTAAAAATAATTTTAAGATTAATGCGAACGGCGGTGCTCCGGATTAAAGAGCTTTCCGAATTTAAGCTTGATAATTGCAAATAAATAAGCTATTTCCAAAATTCCGGCGGTATTCACTACGAGCATGACTATAAACCACCAGTTCTGCCCACGCCTCGAGCTATGCCAAAGAGCGAGTCCCTTCCAAAACAAACTCCACAAAATAAATGCAAGGAATAAGGGCGCAATCCAGAGGGGAAATCCGAATCCCATCTCCCACCCCTTCCAATAATAATCCTGCACCGGCATTTTCGTATTATACCACTTTCTTTTTTATCCACTCCTCGAAGGTGGCGAGGATGCCGAGCTGGTATGGGATTATTTTCTCTTTGGCTTCTTCCAGTCGAAAGAAGGCTCCTTTGTCGACCTCCGGAATTTCTATCTTCCTTCCAGAGCGCGGCGGCCACTCCATTACAATGGTGTTGCTTTTGAATTTCGAGAGATCGGCATCGCCCTCGAACACCCAAACATGCACTTTTTTACCGTCACTACGCTCAATTGTGGTTAGGTACTCAAAATCGCCGCGGGGTTCGAAGCTTGTTTCCTCCTCGAACTCACGCTTTGCAACTTGCAGTAAATCTTCCAGCGACTTCTCGCCGCTTTCTGCTTGTCCTTTGGGTATGCCCCATGCGCCTTTGTCTTTTTTTATCCAGTAGGGGCCACCATAGTGCGCGAGCAAAATTTCGGGCCCGCTTCGCATCCGGTACATCAAGAGTCCCGCGCTTATGACCGCCATAAGGTCAGGGGTTGAAATCCGTACTGATGGTGTTTGAGGCGACATTGCCGTTCCCAGCGGCGCTATGGGCGACATCAGACGGAATATACACGGCAACTTCTCCGGCGCTCGTCGGAGTGATCGTCAAGGTGTAATTGGTGCCGTCCATCGGCGCGGTCTCGTAGAAGTTGTCGACCGTTCCGTTTTGCACGTTTATGTCTCCCGCGGAAAAATCGACAACCGGCAAGGTGAAGTTGACGTCTACCGAAAACGGCGCCGAAACCGTCATCGGAAAAGGGTCCGGAGAAAGCGCCGGGTGAGGCAGGAGCGAATTGAACGTGATAGTGAACTGCGCCGGGGCGTTGCCGACGCCGCTTTCGTCGTGCACTGCGCCGCCGCTTAGGCTCACTATTATGGGGTCGTTGTCGGTCGGAGTGACGAAGATATTATACAGCGTGGCGAGTACCGGAGAAAAACCGCTGACGAACCCGCGCACAACGGAAACGCTGGATTGCGTAAAGTCTACTACCGACCGCGCGAAAGAAACAACTATGGGTATGGGCGATTGATTGGTAGGATCCGGAGCCAGCGAGGAAAAAGCCGCCGTAAATGGCGCCGTATCGATAAACGGCTGGAACGAGGTGCCGTCGAAAGAATAATTATTACCGCCGGTGTCGGGAGGAACGGAACTCTCAAGCTGGGTGGTTATCTGATAATTCGATCCGTCGCTCCAATACGCATAGGTATGCTGATTGAGCGCAGAGCAGTTTTCGGACGGATCTCGCGGCATATCGGGCAGGTATTCGGTGCTCCAGTCGTAATTATCCCCGTCCGGAATCCAGCTGGAGCCCGCGTGTCCGCAACCGGTAGCCCACTCCGTCGCTATCGGATAGTGCCCCTCGTCCATGTTATAGAATTCGAGTGCGTTCGCTATGGTCTTTATATCCGTAAGGCGCCGCGTGTCGCGAGCTTTCTGCCTCGCGGTCATAAGAGAGGCGGTAAGTATGACGGCAAGCAGAGAAATTATGGATATTACGACCAAAAGCTCTATAAGAGTGAAGCCGCGCGCACGCAAATTGCCGCAAGCGGACGGAGTATGTCCCATGCGTCAAGTATAAACCATGCAATGCGTGGTTATGCACTGCAGGAGCTTTGGTGCTCCTCCGGAAACCAGAATGAATTTACGATATTTGCAGTGCTATATAACTCCCTCTCCTGTACTCCCTGCGATGTCATAAGCTCGAGCAGTGCGAGCATTGCCATCCCGTGATTGCAGTCCGGAAAGTGCGCGGAGTTGCCGCAACACGGGCGGAAGACCTTTCGCGAGATTTTATCTACTAGCCGCTGCTGCTCCTGCGTCAGGATTATAAACTCGTGTATGTCGTAATGATCCATCGCGTCTCCTGCGGCAAGGGTCCATCCGCCGGTCGAGGCAAAGCGGCTTGGGGACCCATAGGCCGGGTTCATCATCTCGGTCTCATCCTCGAGTATCGGATTTTTGTTCGCGAGCCCGAGCGCCCACAGCAGGTTAAGCAGGTAGCCCGAATTTTCCTGCGACATCACAAGCGCGCCGCTCTCCCCAGTAAGCAATCTCTCATACTCTTCGTTCCAGCTTGTACCATACAACTCTCTCATTTTTTGAGGGTCTATAATCCCAAGCTCGACAAGCCGCGCGCCCAAATTGCCCCAAATTGCGGGCAAAGTAACTTCCTGCGCATGGGCAACACCTGCGGGTTGTGGAGGCGGAGCGAAGACCGCGAGCGCCAATGTCGCAAAAACAAGAATTGCCGTCGGCAATATTATGTCCGTTCTCATATTTTCATTCGCAGCAATCCTCTAGTCTTTTGATTGTTTCTTTTACGCCCAGCGTTTGAATTTCATTTAGAATGAGCCGGCGCTTTTCACAATTTTGACAATGCGGGATGCGGAGAATCTTTGCGACCCTCGCGATCGCGTCTCCCAATTTGAATCGTGATCTGACGATCATAGTTTTCTGTTAAATGATGAATATTATAAGGAGGCCGAGAATAAGCATCGCGACTCCAGCCCAAAGCCGCACCTGCCGCAGATTTATACGCTTCCACTCCGCAACTTTGTCCACCACCGCTTTGTCGGCGGCGAACCAAAGCACCGCAACGAGCGGCAGGACAAGGATGAGGTTATAGAGTACAAGATATCCGACGCCCGCGAAGTAAGTTAATTGGTCGTGCAAGAGCCCTATGACCATTAGGTATGGGCCTCCCATGCACGGGAACTGGCATATGCCGACAAGGCCGCCGAGCAGGAATGCCGCTGGCAGGGACGCCTGCTCCATCAGCTTTCCCATCGCGCCGTGCGACACTGAAGGTATCTTCAGTTTTAGCGGAAAGGACGGAAAGAGCGCGTTTATTAAGTTGATAATGCCAAACGCAACAAGAAGTGCCGCGCCCAGTTTGCCCATGAAGTGCGGCGTATTGAACAAGTGCAGAACCTGCAGAGCGCCGAGCCCTATGAGCAGGTAAGAGGCAAATATGCCCGCAACGTACGCGCCGCCGATGCGCAGAATGTGCCCGCGGCTTAACTGCATCCCGAAGAGGAACGCGATAGTAATGAGCAAGATGGAGAACGAGCACGGGTGCACGCTGTCGAGCAAAGCGGCCACAAGTACAAGAGGCAAGAGCCATGCGCCGCCGCCGCTTGCGTCCCATATTAACTGCGAGGTCTGCGGGGCGTACTTAAGCGCAAGTATGCCGACTATGGCCGCAAGTACGACTCCGCCCATTATCAGTATCTTCTTCATAGTTCAATTATGGAGTCACGTTGGCCTTGATGCCGAGCTCGAGCGTACCGCCGCCCGATTCGGTCAAGGAGACAACGCGCTGTATCAGCCCCACGCCCGATGGGCCATGAGCGTTAGGATCGAATTGGACCTCTATTGTTTTGCTACCGCCTGCAGGAAT
>Ga0209541_10016980_pt1 | contig 10709 bp, 8 predicted proteins | sample RifCSPlowO2_01_FD_184027 | JGI IMG/M metagenome (GOLD analysis project Ga0209541, IMG submission 184027) | Groundwater microbial communities from Rifle, Colorado - Rifle CSP2_plank lowO2_0.1 (SPAdes) (version 2) | ecosystem: Environmental > Aquatic > Deep subsurface > Groundwater | place: Rifle... | reverse complement strand
AATTACTGCACGAAGTTCGGGCGGTTAAAAGTAAAAAAGAACTTGCGAACATAATTAAAGCGCAAAGAATCAGCGAAAAGGTACTACAGTATACTGTAGTGAAATTGAAGCCGGGCGTGACAGAATCAGCGATCGCAGGTTTTGTCACGAATCGGCTTAAGAAGTATGGCGCGCCGATACTTTCTTTCTCTCCGATAGTTTCCTTCGGCAAAAATACGGCCAATGTACATCACAAACCCGGCAAAACTAAATTAAAAGCCGGAGATATTGTCATGCTTGATTTCGGATGCACGGTGAATCATTATTGCTCTGATATGACACGCACTTTTTTTGCCGGTGAGCCGACAGCCAGGCAGAAAAAAGTTTATCTTTCGGTGCTGAAAGCGCAAGAAATTGCTTTTAAAAAAATTAACGCGGGCGAGCGAAGAGCGAAAGTAATTGATAAAGCGGCTCGCAATTTTCTAACCAAAAAGCATAAAGCAAAAAACTTTCCTCACGGCCTAGGCCACGGTATCGGCACCGTCATACACGAGTGGCCGAATTTTAAGCCAAAAAGCGAAGATATTTTACCGGCGGGTTGCGTGATGACGGTAGAGCCTGGGCTTTATTTTAAGGGTTGGGGCGGTATAAGAATTGAAGATATGGTCCTAATCACCAAAAAAGGCTTGAGAAACCTAACTAATTTCCCAAAGGATCTTGAAAGTGCTATACTGCCCGAATGGCGAAGAAAAAATTGAAGGCTGCGGTTATTTTCGGCGGAAGATCTCCCGAACACGAGGTTTCTATTGAATCTGCTCGCAAAGTAATTGAGGCGCTTGATAGGAAAAAGTATTCGGTAGCTTCAATTAAGATACCAAAAAGCGGCAAATTTAATTACGATACTCTCAGAAAATTCGATGTGGTTCTACCGATATTACATGGACTTCTTGGAGAAGACGGAACAATCCAAGGGCTTCTAAAACTTATCAACGTTCCTTTTGTGGGCGCTGGGGTTCTCGGTTCGGCGGTGGGGATGGATAAGGATGCAAGTAAAAAGCTACTTAGCTACGCGAAGATTCCAGTCGTAAAATTTATAACCTGCGAAAAAGAAAATGTTCCTGGTTTTAGTGAAACTAGAAGAAAACTAGGTTTGCCGATGTTCATAAAACCCGCAAATACTGGCTCCTCTGTTGGCGTCAGTAAAGTAAAAAATGAAAAAGAATACAAAGGAGCCGTGCAGCACGCTTTTAGATTCGATAAAAAAATTCTGATTGAAGAAGGAGTGAAGGGGCGCGAAATAGAGTGTGCAGTTATAGGAAATGAAAAACCCGTTGCGTCGCTCCCGGGAGAAATAATTCCAAAAGACGAATTTTATACTTACTATGCCAAGTACGATGATTCAAGCGGAACTGTGTATAAAATACCCGCTAAGTTATCCAGCAAACTTGCAAAAAAAATACAAAAACTTGCGATTCGAACCTATAAAGTACTTTCCTGCGAAGGCATGGGGCGCGTAGATATGTTTTTAACCAAGAGCGGAAGAGTATTTGTCAACGAAATCAATACCATTCCCGGGCCGGTGATGTTTCGAAGAATGTGGGAGACAAGCGGAGTGCCGTTTCCGAAACTTCTGGATAAGCTAATTGATCTTGCCCTGGAACGATTTAAGAAAGAGCAAAAATTAAGAAATACTTATAAATAGCATGAACGCAAGGCCAATCGGCGTTTTTGATTCGGGGGTGGGGGGACTCTCTATTTTGATTGAACTTCATAGATTACTGCCGAAGGAAAATTTTGTATTTTTTGCAGATCAGATAAATGTGCCTTACGGAGAGAAAAGCAAAAGAGAGCTCGTTGGTTTTATGTATAAAGTTGTGGATTACTTGATAGATAAACATAACATAAAAATGTTTGTTATCGCCTGCAATACCGCTACTTGCTATACGATCAAAGAGCTCCGGGGAAAATATAAATTCCCCATCGTTGGTACCGAGCCGGCAATCAAGCCCGCATCCCTGAGTACAAAAACAGGAGCGATTGCTGTCATCTCAACGCCGGCGACTTCCAGAAGCAAAACTGTAAAAAGATTGATCAAAGAGTTTTGCGGCGGAGTGAAAGTATTGAACATCGGCTGCAAGAATTTGGAGAACGCAGTAGAAAAGGGAAGTGTTGATAATAAAGAAGTAAAGAGATTACTCAGTAGATATCTCATGAGCGTTAAAAATTCAAAGGTGGATCAACTTGTCTTGGGGTGTACGCATTACCCGTTTTTGAAATCCACAATACGAAAGATGCTGAGGCCGAAAGTGAAACTTGTCGATTCCGGAAAAGCAATTGCGAGGCGAACGCGAAGCTTGCTACGAACTCATAAAATTTTAAATTCGAAAAGAGGGGAGACGTTGTACTTCACGACGGGCAATGCCAAAAAATTCGAGAAAGTGGCAAGCAAGCTGTTAAAACGTAAAGTATTTGCAAAAAAGGTTATTTTATAATAGGATATTTCCATGTCACAAGATAGACTTATAAAGCTGGCCTGCGGAAGTTGCAAGCGCATCAATTATTGGTCAAGCAAAAACAAAAAATTGGTGGAGAAAAAAATCGAGCTCAATAAATACTGCCGATGGTGCCGGAAAATAACCAAGCACAAAGAGACGAAAAAATAAATTGATGAAGCCCTGGGCGATTAGTTAAGTGGTATAACTTCGGTCTCCAAAACCGATGTCGGGGGTTCGATTCCCTCATCGCCCGCAATGCTTATAGACTTATCCCATACTTTAAACGAAGGCACACCCGTTTATCCGGGTGACCCTAGAATGAAGTTAAATAAATCCGGTACCATGGATAAGGATGGCTACGAGGATTATTTTATTTCCATGCCCATGCATATGGGCACGCACATGGACGCGCCGGCGCACATGATTAAGGGAGGCAAAAAGATCACCGAGTTCTCCGTTGAGCATTTTTCCGGGCGAGGTGTGTATGTTAATGCGACAGAGGGATTTAATCTCGAAGAGCTTAAAAACAAAGAAATTAAAGAAGGAGACATAGTGTTTTTTCACACCGGTATGGGTAAAATGTATTTTCAGCCGGAATATTACAAGAGTTATCCTGATATTCCGGAAGAAGTTGTAAATTTTTTAGTTGAAAAGAAAATAAAAATTGTCGGCATGGATATGGCAAGCCCCGACCGCCACCCTTTTTTAATGCATAAAATTCTTCTTAAAAATAATATTTTGATAATAGAGAATCTTACTAATCTTGATAAACTTGCCGGCAAAAAATTCAAAGTTTACGCTTTTCCTCTCAAATTCGAACTTGACGGCTCACCATTACGAGTTGTAGCCGAAACTTTGTGATGCCTGAATTTTTGAATATCAATGAAATACTCGCTTACGGATATATCGGAATTTTTATCGTGATTTTTCTTGAATCAGGAATTTTCTTTCCGCTTCCCGGTGATAGCCTCTTATTTGCCGCCGGGCTTTTCGCTTCGGACGGCAAAATGAATGCGTTTTTCTTGTTCGTTCTCGTAGTAATCGCAAGTTTTTTGGGCATCCTGGCGGGGTATCACATTGGCAGCCACCTTGAAAAATGGCGGCACCGCGCTTTTTATAAAAAATTTCTTAAAGACGAATATCTGAACAAGGCGAGCCAATTTTTCTTCCGTCACGGCAAATCAACCATCATCCTGTCCCGGTTTGTCCCGATTGTCCGCACCTTTGCGCCGATAATCGCCGGCGCGGCCAAAATGGAATACCCCACTTTTGTTAGAGCAAGCGTACTGGGCTCGATAATCTGGGCCGGGCTTTTTATCTTCGGCGGTTATTTCCTTGGAAGGTTCATTCCCGAAGCCAGAGAATATACTATCTGGATTATGGCCCTGATTATTCTTTCATCTTTTTTTCCGGGTATTCCAGGGCTTTTCAGGAAAATATTTAGCCGTTCGAAAGCATCTCCTTAACATAGCCCCCTATCTGTGGGAACTGGTGCGGCCGAAACCATCTAATGGCCGAGTCGCGCTTAAACCAGGTCATTTGCCGCTTGGCATAACGCCAATTTGCCTGCAAAAGCTTCTCCAGCATCTCTTTTTGAGATATCTTTCCCTGGAGATAAAGCGCGATATAGCGTTGATCGAAACCGAGCTCCTCAAATCTCCTCCAAGGGATGCCTTCTTCATGCAAACGTCTAAGCTCGATCGCCATTCCTTTACGCAAGCGAGCGCGCAGCCTAGTGGCAATTCTTTTTTTGAGGATCCGTTCAGGAAAAATTAATCCTATTTTTATAAACTCGAACTTAGGAATTCCTCTTCTTGGTTTTGGGACCCACCCAAGCGCGCTTGCAATTTCGATCGCGCGAATTAATCGGACTTTATTATTGGAGTCAATTGTAGCTGCTCTCGCCGGGTCGATCCTTTTTAATCCGGCATACAAGGCAGGGGCGGACCTCTTCGCCAATTTTTTTCGAAGTCGGAGATTCGGCGGCACTCCGGGCAAGACAATTCCGGCAGTAAGAGCCTCAACATAAAATCCCGTTCCGCCGACGACTATTGGAAGCTTTCCGCGATTTATTGTTTCCTTTATTTTCTTTTCCGCGAGTTTCCTATAGTTGTGGACCGAAAAATTTTCTCTTGGATCGATAATATCCTGGAGATGGTGCGGAACACCATCCATCTCCCCTTGTGAGATTTTTCCGCTCCCGAGATCAATTCCCTTATAAATTTGCCGAGAATCAGCGATGATTACTTCACCCCCGAACCGTTTAGCTACCCGGACCGCTAAGTCGCTTTTCCCTGTAGAAGTCTGGCCGACTATTACAATAACCTTGTTCATTTAATTTTGCGTAGATCTTACTTTCGCCCCAATTGAATTAAATCTGCCCACCATGTTTTCATACCCGCGATTTATCATGTAGACATTCCGAAGGACGGACGTGCCATTCCCAGCCAGCATTGCCAGCATTATCACCACTGAAGGTCGAAGGGCCGGCGGGCAGACAATTTGAGCTGATTTCCATTCCGTAGGTCCTTCTACGTAAACTCGATGCGGATCGGCGAGTAATATATTGGCGCCGAGGCGGTTAAGTTCTGTTAAGTAAATTGCTCTATTTTCATAAACCCAGTCGTGGATCAAGGTTTGTCCCTTGGCGCAAGCGGCGATCAATCCGAAGAAAGGCAGGTTGTCTATATTTATTCCGGGATAGGGCCGGGCTTCTATTTTATCTTCGAGCGCCCTCAATCTTGAGGGTAAGATTCGGATATCTGCCAAACTAGTATAGCCGTTCCGGGCTTTGTAGGGTTTTGAAATTTTATACCGGAGCCCCATTTTCTTTAGTTTATATAACTCCAGCTCCAGAAAATCTATCGGGGAGCGGGTCACCGTCAGCTCCGATCCGGTGACAATCGCGGCCGTAATCCACATCATCGATTCGATCGGGTCTTCGCTGTTGTAGTATTCAATATCTTTATTTATTTCACTCACTCCATGCACGGTCAAGCTGGTCGTGCCAATGCCTTCGATTTTGACGCCGAGTTTTTCCAGAAAGAAGCAAATCTCTTGCACTTGGTAATTGGAACTGGCGTACTTGATAGTGGTTTTGCCCGGAATCAAAGCGGCGGCCGAAAGCAAGTTTTCACAAGCCGTGTCGCCCGATTCATACATGATTATCCTCGCCGGCTTCAGCTTTTTGTATTTGAAAAAATAATTTTGATTGGTCACTTTTACATCAACCCCCATTTCTTCCAGGCCGTAAATGTGCGCGCTGACGGTTCTTTTGCCAAGCTTGCAGCCTTGAGCGTGCGGCAAGTAAAAAGACTTAAGATAATGAATCAGAGGGCCGGCCGTCATGACAATGCTTCTGGTTTTAAGCGCCGAATCTTTGTTGAGCTTATTCATTTCGAATTTTTCCGGGACTCGTATCTCTACGCTATGGGGAGCTATCCATTTAATTTTCACTCCGATGCTCTCCAATACTTCCATCATTCTGAAGACTTCTTCGATGCGGGATATTCCATGCAGAGTGGTTTTGCCTTTATTTAGTAGAGCAGCGCAAAGCAGGCCTACTGATCCGTTTTTAGAAGCGTTAGTTCGAATGGACCCGGCAAGTTTCGTCGGCCCCTCGATTTCGAAATTTTCAATTTTTGTCGTATGATTTTTTTCTTCAATTTCCTGCATAAAAAATAAGTGCCGAGGGAGGGAGTTGAACCCTCATGATCTTGCGATCGATGGATTTTGAGTCCATTGCGTCTGCCATTCCGCCACCTCGGCAGGCGGTCGTTCAGAAATATTACTTTATATGCTAAAATAAATCAATGTCGAATTTGTATTCCAACTCAATTTTCTGGATCGATACCGACAAAGTGAAGCCCAACCCCTATCAGCCGAGGCGCGATTTCGACGAGGACCGGCTGCAAGACCTCGCTCAATCGATCAAACAATATGGCGTGCTTCAGCCGCTCACCGTGTCGAGGTTGGAAGTTGAAAAAGGGGACGGAGGGATCGTGACCGAATATGAGCTAATTGCCGGTGAACGCCGCCTCCGCGCCGCCAAAATGGCCGGAGTCTCACAGGTGCCGGTCATTATCAGAACCGGGGACACGGCCATGGCGAAATTAGAACTTTCGATAATCGAAAACCTCCAGCGCGAAGATTTGAACGCGGTGGATCGCGCCAGGGCATTTTCCCGTCTCTATAATGAATTTAAATTCACTCACGGCGAAATTGCGAAAAAGATCGGCCGGAGCCGCGAATACGTGACCAATTCCATCCGCATTCTGGGCTTGCCGGAAGAAGTGCTGGAGGCGCTTTCGCTCGGGAAAATTTCCGAAGGCCACACTCGGCCGATTCTGATGCTGGCCGACCGGCCGGAAGAACAAATCGTCCTTTTTAAAGAAATTTTATACAAGAAGATCACCGTCCGGGAAGCCGAGCGGCTTTCCAGGAATATCGCCTACGACCGAGTGCGCAAGAAAGAATTCATGCCCGACCCGGAACTGGTCGAGCTGGAAGAAGCATTCGGAGAAAGACTAGGCACCCGGGTGCAAATTGACCGCCGCGAACTCGGCGGACAGATCAAAATTGACTTTCTTTCGGTGGATGACCTGCGGGAAATCCTTACCCTGATCGGAAAGAGCGGAGCCAAAAAACCGACGGACATGCTGGAAAATTATATTTCCGAAAATTCGATTCAAAACGAAGTGCCACTAGATGATCGCTCAAGGGAAGAGGTAAAAGACAACGAAAGGGGCCTTTACGACATTTCCAACTTTAGCGTTTAAGAGCCGCCGTAGCGGAATTTACCGAAGAAGCTGTTTTTCTCGAGGTAGGCCCGAATATGCCTTTTTGCCAGCGTCGTCTTCGTGTGTTCCAGCCACTTGGAAGTTGGGTGCGAGTTTTCTTTGTCGATGATCTCCACGATATCTCCATTTTTGAGCTTGGTTAAGATCGGGGATATTTTGCCGTTTATTTTGGCTCCGAAAATATGGTCGCCGATATCCGAATGGATCGAATAAGCGAAATCGATTGGGGTGGAGCCGTCCGGCAAGTCAATGACATCGCCTTTCGGCGTAAAAATGAAAATCCGGTCATTGAAAAAGTCCGTTTTCAGGTGCTCCAGAAATTTTTTCGGCTGCTCCAACGCGTGCTTTAAATTTTTCAACTCCTCGATCCACTCAAATTTCGATTTTTTGTCGTAAACTCTTTTGCCTTCTTTATAAACGAAGTGCGCGGCAATACCATAAGCCGCTTCCACATGCATCTCTCTGGTTCGGATCTGCACTTCGGCGATCCCGCCGGAGCCGGTAAAAATCGTGGTGTGGATCGAGCGATAGCCGTTCGGTTTCGGAACCGCGATATAGTCCTTGATCCGGCCGGGGAGCGGCCGCCAAATCGAATGGATAATGCCCAAAATCCGGTAGCAGTCCTCGACATTTTCGGTGACGACCCGGAGCGCCACGATATCATGGATTTTGTCAATGTCCATGTCGTATTTTTGCAATTTTTTCCAGAGGCTATACTTGTGTTTTATTCGATTGTTGATCTCAAAGATTTTGATCCTGTTTTTCTTCAGCTCGCGCACCAACGTGTCCCGGACTTCGGCCAAATACTTCTGGTAGAGTCCCTTTTTTTCTTTGATGATTTCGTCCACTTGGGCGTATTCTTTGGGATAGGCGTAGGGAAAGGCGGCGTCTTCGAGCAGGCCTTTCAGTTTTCCCATACCCAAACGGTTAGCCAGCGGGGCGTAAACTTCGATTGATTCAACCGCGATCCTTTCCCTTTTGTCTTCCGGCAAGTACTGAAGCGTTTGCAAATTGTGCAAGCGGTCGGCGAATTTTATGATGACCACCCGCAGGTCATTGGCCATAGCCACGAAAAATTTCCGCAGGCTTTCCACGTGCCGCTCGTGTCCGCGATATTTCAGAGTACCGAGCTTTGTTACCCCCTTCACCAAAAAAAGAATATCTTTGCCGAATTCTTTTTCCAGTTCCGCTTCAGTAACTTTGGTGTCTTCGAGCACATCATGCAGAAGTCCGGCTGCGATCGCCTGGATGTCCATGCCGAGTTTCGCGATGATCTTGGCAGTTTCCACCAAATGGGAGAAGTAGGAATCACCGGAAAGCCTCTTTTGCCCTTCATGGGCGCGCTCCGCAAAATTAAAAGCTCGAGTGAGGAACTCCTCCTCTTTTTTGCTTATCCCGCCTTCAATTAGATCGATTATTTCTCGAACCTGCGCCATAATCTATTATTATAGCGACTATTTTATTTTATTCAATTTTTTTGATTTTATGAGGATTATGGTTGGGACAGGCTTTATTCGAACAGCGCTCGGGGATGGTTTTAGTTCCTTCCATCATCAAGCTTCCGCAAGTCTTACAAATATTGCCCGTTGGTTTGGCCTTGATGGCAAATTTACATTTCGGATAGCTAGAGCAAGAATAAAAAATGCCGAAGCGGCCGCGGCGTTCGATTATTTCTCCCTTTTTGCACTCCGGACAAATCACTCCGGTCTTTTTCTTAGCATCATCCGCTTCATCGCTTTTTACGAATTTGCATTTAGGATAGCGCGAGCAAGCGATAAACGTGCCGGAGCCGTCGCGTCGTTCCTTTATCACCAATTTTCCCTCTTTTGTTTCTCCGCACTCCGGACATGCTTCGCCGGTTTCTTTGGGGCCCTGAAGTTCTGTGCCATCGAGCATCAAAGCGCCGTCACAGTCCGGATATTTGGAACAAGAATAAAATTTCCCCGCGCGCGAGAGCTTGATTATCATCGGCGAGCCGCATTTCGGGCATTTTATGTTTTCGGGCGCCGTTCCCAGGTTGGTTGCCTTTTCTAATTTTTCTTTGGATTGGACGTCGCTGGAGAATGGCCCATAAAAATCACGCAGGGTTTTTTCATATTCCCGTTCACCCCGAGAAATTTCGTCCAGTTCATCCTCCATCTCCGCGGTAAAAGTGTCGGAAATGTATTTTGGGAAATGCTTCTCCAGAAAATCCGAGACAACTTCGCCGGTATCGGTTGGGAAAAGGGTTTTGCCTTCTTTTCGAACATATCCACGTTCCTCGATCGTTTTCATGATCGAAGCGTAAGTCGAGGGCCGGCCGATACCGCGCTGTTCGAGCTCTTTGATTAAACCCGCTTCGGTGTAGCGGCCGGGCGGCTCGGTAAATTTCTCTTCATCAGAGAGCTCGAGCAGTTTCAATTCCTCGCCCTCTTTGCAAAGAGGCAGCTCAATATCGTCTCCCCTTGAAGCGCGATCCACAGCAAGCCACCCATCGAAAAGAAGCCGCGAGCCGTTTGCCGTAAAATCCGGAATGCCCGCATCATTTTTAAGATTCGCGACAACTTTTGTTTTTAATAATTTGGCGTCGGCCATTTGCGAAGAAATTGCTCGTTCCCAGATCAGGCGATAGAGCTTGTCTTCTACCTCATGCCCAACATGCAATTTATCAATATGCGTCGGACGAATCGCTTCGTGGGCTTCCTGCGCGTTTTTAGATTTTGTTCTGTAAATCCTCGACTGCACATAATTTTCACCGTATTCTTTTTTTATTAGGTTTAAAATTGCTGCTGTCGCGCTGGCGGCGAGCGCAGTCGAATCCGTTCGCATGTAAGTGATATGTCCGGCTTCATAAAGCTTCTGCGCGATCTGCATCGTCCGCGAAGGGGAGAAGCCCAAGCGGGAACTGGCAGTCTGCTGGAGCGTCGAGGTGGTGAAGGGCGCGCGGGGAGAGCGTTTCTGTTCGCTTTCCTTTACATCCCTTACGACCCAATCACTCTTTTTTCCTTCTTCTAGGATTTTTTGCACTAATTTTTCGTCTCTCGGTTCTTCCGAACACTCCAGCATTATTTTGTCCTTCCTTTCCGTCTCAAAAAGGCCGGTTATTTTCCAAAATTTCTCCGGGACAAACGCTCGGATCTCCCGTTCGCGTTCCATAACGATGCGCAACGCCGGAGATTGCACTCGGCCGGCGGAAAGCCCGTATCTAACCTTTTTCCAAATGAGCCCGGAGAGGTCATAGCCGACCAAGCGATCCAGGACTCTCCGCGCTTCTTGGGCCTTCACTAGTTTCATGTCAATTTCCTCGGGATTTTTTAGAGCTTCCTCAATAGTCTCCTTTGTAATTTCATAAAATCTCACTCTTTTGGTCTTTTGATTTTCAGGGAGAAGCGTTTGAACGTGCCAGGCAATCGCTTCGCCCTCGCGGTCAGGATCGGTGGCGAGGATAACTGAATCC
>Ga0209541_10016979_pt1 | contig 10709 bp, 10 predicted proteins | sample RifCSPlowO2_01_FD_184027 | JGI IMG/M metagenome (GOLD analysis project Ga0209541, IMG submission 184027) | Groundwater microbial communities from Rifle, Colorado - Rifle CSP2_plank lowO2_0.1 (SPAdes) (version 2) | ecosystem: Environmental > Aquatic > Deep subsurface > Groundwater | place... | reverse complement strand
TCGGGCTGGTTTCCAGTCGCTTTTCTCTGCGGCGGTCCAAAATGCGCAGCTTGCCACCCAAACAGGGCCGCTCAATTATCAAAACTGGTTTAACCTTGCTCAAATATATCAAAGTGTTGTACCTAGACCGTTCCAAATTGGAGATGCTTATGATTCTGCCAAAGCGGCTTTTAGTAAGGCAAAGGAATTAAATCCTTTTAGTCCGGCAATTGTCTTGTCAATGGCTCGTCTTGAATCGGACAATGACAGTCTTGACGCCGCGGCCAACCTTGCGGAAGAAGCGACCAAACTGAAAAGCAATTACGCTGATGCACATTTCTTTTTGTCTCAAATCGCGGTGCAGCAAGGGAACATTCAGAGAGCCATAGAGAAGACCCAAACGACAATCTTGTTGTCTCCGCAAAATGCCGGTCTTTATTTCCAGCTAGGAGTTCTTTACTTCAATGTGCCAGACTACAGACAAGCCGTGCAAGCTCTATCACAAGCAATTGCTGTTTTGCCTGATTATGCCAATGCCAGATATTTCTTAGGTCTTTCTCTGGCTCGTACTGGCGATAAGGCAGGAGCGATAGAACAATTTGAAACGATTCAAAAGACTAATCCGGATAATGAGGAAATTAAAAAAGTGTTGAGCAACCTGCGAGCTGGCAAAGATCCTCTTTCCGGAATTTCCGGTGCGGCAAGACAATCACTTCCGGTTTCTGGTCAATAGAAACATCCAAGATTTGGTTGGTGAGTTAAAATAACGGGATGGAGCGCATTATTGCGACATTGAGAAGACCCGCCCAAAATGTGGGGGAAGCGGCCCTTCTTCTTGGCCTGTTCACTTTTTTGTCCCAAGTCTTGGGACTTTTGAGAGACAGATTGCTCGCCTCCACATTTGGGGCGGGCAGAGAGCTTGATCTTTACTACGCCGCTTTTAGATTTCCCGACCTTATTTTTGTGACAGTTGCATCTTTGGTTGCCATGTCGGTTCTTATTCCGTATCTCTCGCAAGCCAAAAACCGGGGACAGGACGTGTTTAAGACTTTAGTTTCCGATTTGTTCTTGTGTTTTTCAACGGCCATTATTCTTGTTTGCGCGGTCGTTTTTTTTCTTTTGCCTTATCTTATAAGCCACACCTTTTCGGGATTTTCTGCCGCCGAAATTTCAAAAGTAGTTCTTTTGTCGCGTGTCATTCTCTTGTCGCCGATCTTTTTGGGCTTTTCCAATCTGTTGGGGAGCGTCGCTCAATCGTTTGGTCGCTTTGCCGCCTATGCCGCGGCCCCCGCTTTTTATAATTTGGGCATTATTTTGGGAGCTTTTTTCCTCGCCCCTCGCTTCGGCATTCTAGGAGTGGTTTTCGGTGTAGCTTTAGGCGCAATCTTTCACGCCTCAATTCAGATTATTTCTTTGAAAGGCATTGTTTCTTTGAGTGAGCTTTTTAAAATTCGCGACCGTATCTCTGTTGCTTTCAATCGTATTAAAAATATAGTTCTTGTTTCAATTCCTCGCACCGTCGCTTTATCTTCGGGAAATATTGCTCTTTTGGGTATCTTGGCTATTGGTTCTTTTTTGGGGGCGGGGGCGATTTCATCGTTCACTTTTGCAAACAATATCCAGTCCGTGATTATTTCAATTATAGGAGTATCGCTTGCTATGGCCGCTTTTCCCGTGCTTTCCGATTTGTACAGCAAAGAGGAGAAGCAAGAATTCCGTCTGGCCTTTTTAAGCACGGCCCGAAAAATTATTTTTTTTACCGTACCGGCCGCTTGTTTTTTGGTAGTCTTCAGGGCTCATATTGTAAGACTGGTCTTGGGCTCGGGGGCGTTTTCTTGGGAAGACACTCGTCTGGTCGCGGCGACACTCGCGATATTTGGCTTATCGCTTGCGTTTCAATCGCTTTATCATCTTTTTATCAGGACTCTTTATGCCATGGGGGATAACAAAAAATCCTTCTTTTCTTCCATTGCGGGCGCTCTTTCAATGATTGTGGTCGCATTTTTGTGGTACCGATGGTCCATGAATAATCTCTCTGTCGGACAAGTTTTGGATTCACTTTTAAAAGTTAGCGACATTCCCGGCACTCAAATGCTTGCCATGCCGATAGGTTTTGTCGTTGGCGCGGTTGTTGAATGTTTGCTCCTTTGGGTTTTTGTTGAAAGGAAAATTCATTTCACCAGAAATCTTTTGAGACCCATTTTCCATTCTTTTGGCGCCGGTATCATTGGTGCCACGTCAAGCTATGCGATTTTACAATATACGGGCGTGTTCTTTGCCTTAAATAAATTTGTGGGGCTTTTGATGCACGCGTTTGTCGGGGGAATAGTGGGCATTCTTGTTATGATTGCAACCCTCATTCTTCTTGAAAATGAAGACATAAAAACTGTTTTCCGAAGTCTTAGCCGCCGTTTTTCGGGCGTCAAACCCATGGCCGCCGATACGGATGTGCTTTCGTAAAGATCGTTCGTTATATCCTCCGGCGTTCACGCATAACTTTTTCCAGCGAAAAAGTTTGCTGTCTCTCAGTTTTCCAAAATCAAGAGCCTATTAGGGCAGATTGATTTACCATGCTGGAAAACTTCCGAGACGAACGGCGGAGGATATAACTCACTTAAATTACTCACTTAAAATAACAGCTCAACAGAGCCATATTTTTGATATTGAGATTGATGAAATGAAAAAGTCCTTGACAAAAATATTAAAGGGTGTATAATAAGCTTTAGATGCTCCTCAAAAGCGTTTGTGTGCGAGGGGGCAAACTGCCGGTGTTTTTCTCTGTTGCTCCATCGGGCCCTGGGTCCGACGGAGCGGCAGAAATGGTCCGCGCAGAGTCGTGGGGCCATAGATGGGGGGGCCTGTGGCCAAGTTTCGTCAAGTGTACCCATCCGCTCACCGGCAAGGGAGCCGCTCGAGCTCTCGCACGCAAACGCTACGCCCGTCCACGAAACTGTGGCGGGCGTTCTGTTTTATTGAAATTATTCCGACCGCATCATTTTTAAGAATACATCTTGAGGAATATTTACTTTTCCTCTTGCCTGCATCTTCTTTTTTCCTTTTTTCTGCTTTTCCCGCAGTTTCATTTTGCGGGTGATGTCGCCTCCATACATGTGTTGGGTGACATCTTTTCTCATGGCGGAAAGCGTGCGCGAGGCGATAATTCGCCCCAAGCCCTTGGCCTGTATTTTTGTAACAATCATCTGTCTCGGCATGGCGGTGTAGAGTTTTTCCACCGCTTTTTCGGCTTCTTCGTTTAGGAGTTTGCGGGAAACAATGCGAGCAAAGGCCGGCACCGGCTCATCGGCGATTAAAATTTCCATCTTCACCACATCTGCTTCTTTCATGTCTTCAATCTCGTATGAAATTGAGGCGTAGCCCGAAGAAGCGCTTTTTAATTTATCAAAAAAGCCACGCATAAGTTCTCTCAACGGCATTTGTGCGGACAAAGACGTGCGTGAGTCGCCGAATGTTTCCGTATTTCCCACCCGACCCTCGTGTTCATGGAGGATTTGTAAAATTACCCCCAAATATTCAATAGGAGTGATTATTACCACATTCACCCACGGCTCGTAAACGGTTTTTATATTTGAATCATCCGGAAAAAACGGCGCTGAATAAATTTTGTCCCTTTTGCCGTTTTTATATTCAACCTCGTAGGTGATAGACGGCAGAGTCGCAACAAGTTCCAAATCAAATTCTCGGCGCAAACGCTCTGTAATAATTTCCAAATGAAGCATTCCCAAAAAACCGCATTTGAACCCTCGTCCAAGAGTGCCCGATGACTCCTCTTCAAATGTGAAAGATGAATCGGAAAGTTTCAGCTTCAAAAGCGCTTGCTTAAGAAGAGCGAAATCGTCTTGAGATTCCGGATAAATAGACGCCCAAACAACAGGTCTTGGGTCCATGTAGCCGGGCAACGGGGGGTTTGTATCATTGACAAGCGTAATGGTGTCGCCCACTTTTGCAATTCCGGGTTCTTTAACGCCCGTTACGATGTAGCCAATTTCGCCGGCCGAGAGACTGTCGGTCGCAATTTCAGTCGGAGAGAAAATACCCATTTCTAAAGCCTTAAAGTTGCTTTCTGCAACTTTAAATCTTAAATCAGTGTGCTTTTTTACAACGCCATCCATAACACGAACAAAAACAATAACCCCGGTATGATTTGAATACTTAAAATCAAAAACAAGGGCGCGAAAATTTTTATGGTCATTATTAATATTTTTCGGCGAGGGGATTTTTTCAATAACTCTTTGAAGAAGGGTTTCAACGCCAACGCCCGTTTTACCCGACGTCTCAATTATGTCTTCTCTGGTGCATCCAAGGAGTTTTATCATTTCTTGAGCAACGCCCTCAATTCTCGCTAAGGGGGAATCCACCTTTGAAAGCACGGGAATAATAGTTAGCCCGGATTCGCGAGCCATGCCAAGAGTGGTCAATGTTTGCGCCTGCACGCCCTGAGTGGCGTCAACCAAAAGAATTGAGCCTTCCACGGCTTTAAGAGCGCGCGAAACTTCGTAAGAAAAATCAATGTGTCCGGGCGTGTCTATGAGGTTGAGGATATATTTTTGCCCCGCGTGCTTATACTCCATTCGCACGGGCTGCATTTTTATGGTGATGCCTCGCTCGCGCTCCAGTTCCATGGAATCCAAGACTTGCTCGCGCATTTTGCGCGCCTCTATGGTGTGGGTTATTTCAAGCATCCTATCAGCCAACGTGGATTTTCCGTGGTCGATGTGCGCTATGATGCTAAAGTTTCTGATTTCCATGTTCCACTAGTCTATGCGAAGTCGGGGAATTATCAAATGATCGTTTGGGGCGTGGCGTTTTGGAATCCGCTGCGCGCTCGAGTGAAAATCTTGAAATCATAAAGCTCCATAACGAAAAACATCAAAACTTCCAAGCACCAATAGTACGATATATCGTACTATTGGTGCCGTGTTCAAACAGTTGATGTTTTTCTATTTCGCTAATTGTGATTTCAAAATACTCTCGCGTGCTTCCAAAACGCCACGCCCCTTACTCAAAATGTTTCAAGCAAGTTTTTATCTTCGGCGTACACGCATAACCTCAAGCGCAGCAAACACTATTTTCAAGCTTGAACGGAGTAAATTAAAAATAAAGAAATGGAGTAGGAAAATCCGACTGTTTGACGACTTTGGAGGAGTTTCGGATTTTCCGTTAAGCGCAATGACTATTATTTTTATTTACAGAGTGGGGAACGCACTTGAAAATAGTGTTTGCGGAGCTACTTTTACCTAAAAAATAGGCGTGTAGAGCAAAATCATGGAAATTATTATGAGAATACAAAGGACCACCCAGACCGCCCCAATCGCTTTTTTAGTTTTTCCATGGAAAAGCATAGATGTGGATTTGATAGAATGAGAAACATCCTACTATGCCAGGCTCTCATTTGCAACGCAAGGTCACGTTCAGAAAAATCCTTCAAGGAAAATTTGCTTTTTTGTTTGCCATTCTAATTCTTGTTTTTTTGGGCAGAGGAGCGGTGCTCACTTACATGAAAGAAAGAGAGTCGGCAAAATTGGCGCAAAGCGCCAAAGACAAACTCTTCCAGCTAAAAGCGCGACAGAACAGTTTAACGGAGAAAATCAACTTTTTAAGAACTTCGGAAGGCATTGAAAGCGAGCTTAGAAGCATCTATAACGTTGCCAAGTCGGGGGAGTCGGTGGTTTTAATAATTGACAGCAAGACGGCCACCACCACTCTGCCACCGTCAAAATCCTGGTGGCAGAAGATTCAGGCTTTTTTCACGACTCAAAAATAAATATTGCGCCACCGATAGGAATCGAACCTACATCTAGGGCTTAGGAGTCCCTTGTTCTATCCATTGAACTACGGCAGCGTTTGGTGTTTATGTCTGAATGCCCAAAAGATTTGAGAGCACGCGTTTGTTGTAGCCGATAATCATTTGGTCGTCAATGAAAATGACCGGCACACCCATCTGGCCGCTTTTGTCAATCATCTCCTGTCGCCTGACAGGGTCGGCGGCCACGTCTATGGTTTCGTAGGGAATGTTGTTGGCCGCGAAAAACTCTTTTGTCATGTTGCAATAGGTGCAGTTCGGGGTGGAATAAATGACAACTTTCTTGACGGTGGGATTCATTGCTTTCTGCCTTTTTATTGCTAATTATTGCTAATTGGCAATATTTTAGCATAAGATACAGAAATTGCGGAATTGGTTCAGTGGCAGAACGATTGCTTCCCAAGCAATAAACACGAGTCCGATTCTCGTATTCCGCACAAATTGTTATAATTAGTGGGCACTTTTACTATGTCTGACCCAGACGACCAAAAACTACAGAGGATTCTTGACTTGAGCGAATCAAGCAACAGTATTTTGCGCTCAATCAAGCGTGCCATGTGGCTTGGCCGCGTCATGCATGTTCTTTACTGGCTCGTTATTATTGGGGTGTCCATTGGGGCCTTTTGGTATTTAAAACCGTACATCAATCAGATTGAGCAATTGTACAGCGGCCTGAAAAGCGGCGTAAACTCAACAAATTCATTTAATTCTGACAGCCTGAGTTCCATTTTCAACAACTTGGGAAGATAAGAGGCGTGTGATAATATCTTAAGCCACACGTGGAATTATGCTGGGATAGCTCAGTTGGTAGAGCGTCCGCCTGAAGAGCGGTAGGTCGGCAGTTCAATTCTGCCTCCCAGCACATCACCCGCGCACTTTTAATTTTGCCTGCTTGTTTTTGTCTATTTTGGGAAGGCGAATAGTTAAGAGCCCGTGGCGCTCGGTTGCTTCGGCTTCTTCAACCTCTATTTCTTTCGGTAAAACGATTGTTCTTGAAAATGAACCCCAATAAAGCTCGCGATGATAGTAATCCTCACCCGCTGCCGTTCTGTCTGATTCTCTTTGACCGCGGACAGTTACCATGTCTCTGGTGATTGAGATGTCAAGGTCTTCCGGTCTCACGCCCGCAACCATGGTCCTAATGACAATTTCGGAAGGGGTTTCAAAAACGTCAACCGTAAGTTCGGCATCCCCGGGATCATTTTCAACAAGAGAATGACGATCCTCATCTTTGGCTTTTATTGTCTTTTCCCGAGAAAGGGCAGGGGAAGACAAGTCTTCCTCATCGAGGCGGACAGCTCCTGTTAGTCTTTCAAAAAACGAACGTTTTTGTGAAGGCATGTTTTTATAAGGTGTCAACTGCGTATGTACGTTTTACTTTTTCAAACACGAGCATCAGAGCGATGATTAATATCCAAACGAAACCAAACGCCGCCGCAGTCGTTCCGTCTGACCCCTTCATTATAAAGATATTAAAAAGAGCATGCAATGCAATCGCACCGACAAGACCGACGAATATCGCAAAACGCTTGGTAAATTTAGCCTTGTAGAAAGTGAGAGCCATACAAGCGCCAATGAAAGCCGAGCTTACGGTATGAAGCAAGCTCGCGCCCACGAAGCGCATATTGCCGGTGATTAAGCTTTCGGTGATATTGCCGTGAGTAATCGGTTCTAAAAGAAACAAAGCATTCTCGGCGGCCGCAAAACCCAAAGCGGCAGTCATTATGTATATAAGGGAATCAGTCGGTTCGTCCACCTCTCCCGACCTTAAGGCGACCAGAAAAAAAGCGCCAAATTTGAGAATCTCTTCAATGATTGCCCATAACAAAAAAGTAAGACTGGTGTTTGTGGGGTCATTTACCGCGCGTTGGATGGGGATTGCCAAAGGTACGGCAATCATGCCCGCGATAAAGGTGAGAATTACGATTGAACGGGGCTCGGGGTGCAATCGGTCCTCGCGAAGCCAAAACAAAAGCCAGATGACGGCCGGCAGAATCCCTCCCACCAGTATCCAAAAAAATGTTGCGACATGGGGAATCATAATTTTCTCTCGGGCCAGGGAGAAACAATGAGCAAACTGGTTCTCTCGGGCAGCATTGACCAGATTTCTTCGGTAATGAAAGGCATGAAAGGATGAAGAAGGGTGAGGGTTGTTTCCAAAGTGTGCCCTAGGGTCCATTGGGCAGATGACAACACTTTCTTATCTTCAGACGATACGAGTCTTTTTGATTTTTCCACGTAAACGTCCGCGAATTCATGCCAAATAAAGTTATATAATTTTTCGGAAGCCAAATGCAAACGCAGATTTTCAAAATCATCGGTTATTTCCGAGGATAAGTCATTCAGTTTTTTAATAAATTCGGCATCGTCGGGAGTGAGATCGCTTCTTTCTTTAAAATTGCCATTTGTAATGACAAAACGAGCTACGTTCCAAAGCTTGTTGGCAAAATGTTTTTGACCTTTGATTTTTTCCAAAGAAATTCTTGTGTCAGTACCGGGCGCGGTGCTCATAAGCAGAGCCATACGCAAAGCATCAGTGCCGTAATCTTTTATGATTTCAATCGGGTCGGTAATGTTGCCCAAAGACTTTGACATTTTCTTGCCTTCTTTGTCGCGAAGAATGCCGTGAAGATAAACTTGCCTAAACGGCACTTCTCCCAAAAGAAATCCGCTCATCATTATCATTCTTGCCACCCAAAAGAACAGAATGTCGTATCCGGTTTCAAGGATTGATGTCGGATGAAAAGTTTTTAAATCTTGAGTTTCATCCGGCCAGCCAAGAGTGGAAAACGTCCAAAGGCCGGAGGAAAACCAGGTATCCAAGGTATCCTCATCCTGTTTCCAGCCAAAACCAAAAGGTTTTTTGAGGCCGCAGTGGGTCTTTGCCCCTTTGTACCACACCGGTATCCGATGGCCGAACCAGATTTGGCGGGAAATGCACCAGTCCCGGAGATTGTCTATCCAATGAAAGTAAGTCTTGTCAAAATAGGAAGGCACAATTTTGATTGCCTCGCTTTCCACGGCTTTTCTCATTATTTCTTTCAAAGTGGTTCTATCTTCCGATTTGATTCCGGGTATTTTTGAGTTTTTTATCGTGAACTCCTTGTTGACCGCCACAAACCATTGATTAAGGATTTGGGGCTCAATTTTTCCTCCAGTACGTTCCGCAGACGCAACATTATGAGTATATGGTTCTTCCTTTACCAAAAGTCCTTTAGCCCGAAGTTTTTCAACAATTTTTTCTCTGGCGGGTATTATTTTCATGCCGGAGAATTCTCCCGCCACGGGCAAAAGTTTTCCTTGGAGATCAATTATCTGTTCTTTATCTAAATTATGTCTCTCGGCAATTTCAAAATCCTCTGTGCTATGCCACGGAGTGATTGTCATAACTCCGGTGCCAAATTCTTTGTCAATAGTTTTGTCCTTAACAACGGTTGCGACGATCGGTCCGTTTATCCACTCCAGCTCTATTTTTTGTCCGTCCTTAAATTCTTTGTATCGGTCATCTTCCGGATGCATAACGACATACTTGTCCCCGAATTTTGTTTCAGGTCGCGCGGTTGCAATTGTAAACGGACCATACTTGATATAATAAAGCGCGGCTTTTTCTTCTTGATAGACAATTTCATCGTCAGAAATGGTGGTCTGTCCTTTCGGGTCCCAGTTCACGATGCGGTGGCCTTTGTAGATGAGTCCGTCATCATACATTTGTTTAAATGCCGTGCGAACTGCTCGTACGCGCTTGTTGTCCAAAGTGTAAGCCTCGCGTGACCAATCAAGAGACGCGCCCAAGGTTTTCATTTGAGAAACAATTAGGGCACGATTTTCTTTAGCAAACTTCTCAATTCTTCTTAAAAGTTTCTTACGGCCAAGGTCGTAGCGGGAAAGACCCTCTTTTTTTGATATTTCTTTCTCAACCCTTGATTGGGTGGCAATAGCGGCATGGTCGGTGCCCGGAAGCCACAGCGTCTTTTCTCCTTTCATGCGGTGAAAACGAATAAGAACATCTTCAATAGAGATTCCCAAAGCGTGTCCCATATGAAGATTACCGGTTACATTCGGAGGAGGAAGTACAATTGAAAATGGGATTAAGCCCGTGGGGGAGAAAACACCCGTCTTATTCCACAGCTCGTAGATACGCCCCTCGGTTTTTGAGGGGTTGTACGGGGATGACAGTTTTTCGGGCGCATTTTTGCTCACATTGCCAAGTATAACAAGAGATTATAAAAGACATTTTTATCTAAAAAAATGCTCGTCTGCCAGCAAGCAAGGCCTAAAATCGTATATAAAGGACATAAATATTTTTTAATACAGTATGAAATTTAATCTTTTTTTGTTTTGATTTCATAAATGCTTGTTTTGTGGTTTTCTTTAATAAAACACAAAAATTATTTAAAAGACTTTTTATTGTAAAGGACATAATGACTAAAATACCCAATAAATCCGTGAATTTGACCGCTTTAATTTGCGGTTGCAAAATATTGACTTGTCCGTCAAAAAAAGTAGGGTGGCGATTTGAGTGTAATGACCAATAAAAGCTTAAAAATCAACGTTTTTTCAAAGATTCTGCTATCCACAGGAATCTTTGTTTTTATGTTTTCATTCGGCCAAATTGCTCTCGCGGATAATTTACCCTCCGTAAACATCTTCGCCAATAATTCCGCCAACTCAATCACAATAAATCAAGGAGATAGTTTTACTCTTAATTGGACTTCAACAGATGCGGCGTCGTGTGAGTTGTCTTTTAACGGACAAGCTCCGAGCGGAGTTTCTTTAAACGACCAAGCCGGGCCGATAGACCCCGGCCACCCGTATTATCCACAGCAAAGCGAACCAAGTATGTTTACAATTTCTTGCGCCGATAGCGAGGGCTTCAATGGCATCACAAGTTCTGTCATCGTATCTTTAA
>Ga0209541_10016978_pt1 | contig 10710 bp, 10 predicted proteins | sample RifCSPlowO2_01_FD_184027 | JGI IMG/M metagenome (GOLD analysis project Ga0209541, IMG submission 184027) | Groundwater microbial communities from Rifle, Colorado - Rifle CSP2_plank lowO2_0.1 (SPAdes) (version 2) | ecosystem: Environmental > Aquatic > Deep subsurface > Groundwater | place... | reverse complement strand
CAGCATCAGCAGATCCACCAACTAATTCAGGACGGAAAAATTGATGAAGCCAAGGAGTTAATGCAAGATTTTGGTTTCGCCGGTCCTGGTCATTTGGGCCTTGGCCCAATGGGAATCGGAATGAAATATGGTTTTCATCATCAGTTTAATCAGCCTGCCACTGATAATTAAATAGAAACAAACCTTTATCCCGCACCTTTCTAAAATATTAACCCATTAAAAAGGATTTACCCTATATCTTTTTATCCCTGAGACAAACCTCGGAGTATAAGGGGGAAGGTGCGGGATTTACCAAAGAATCGCCTTTTAAGCTTACGCTCAAGGCGATTTTTTGGTAAAGAAAAAGCCCGCAACCATCAGGCAATTGTCGGGCTAGTATTTAAACGCCGAGATAATGCGTTTTGTTTGGTATTCTATCCACCAACAAAAGGTAGTCCAAAGAACTTTTAGAAGACCAATCTCTTGCGTTATTGGTAAAGTCTCCTTAGCTATTTTCAAAAAGGCGTAGGCCTGGCGTACAAAGTAGTGTTGGTAAAGGAGCGGATCTTCTTTACTAAGCCCTTCACCTGTTATTACATCAGGAAAATGTTTAGTGATTTCTCTTAAGCATCGCTTAAGCAGTTGTTTGGCCAGCCAAGTCATTTTGTTGTTGCCGGCCGTTAACTCTTGGATATTGTCAAAGCAGTAAAAAATTCTTCTAACGCAAATCGGCAACGCGTGACCATCTTTGGTCTTAAACGGGTAGGTTTCAACCGGTTGAACTGGCGGTTGAATACCAATTAGGTCGGTTATTTGCTTAATGATTTTGCGAAGTTTGTCCCGTCTCATTTTTTCAGGATCAAAGCCCTCGTTGTTATCATCAGCCGGGTTTTTCTCTGGCGCCAATAGCTCGTCTATTTCCCTGGTCAATTGCGTGGCATTGTAGTCCCTCACTTGCTGAGCAAAATCAAGCGGATTTGGCATCTCATCCTCTGCTTTTTGCAGGGTAATCAATTCTTTGACCTGTTGTTGCAGCAGTTGAAATGTCGTTTTAAGCGCTGTATCTACCAAGGTGTTACCCTCCTATTGGTGAAATTTTAGTTTTATTCTTTTGGGAAAGAGCTAATAGTTCATCATTTTATAATACCGGTCCCAAAAAGTCAAGCAGCAAATCGCTTTTTGGGCTGGTTTTTGGTATAATGAATTTAATTAAGGTTTAAATTAAAATTATGCCCAAGAAAAATCACCAGGTCAGAAAAGTCTTGAATTTACCGTCAGTTAAATTGCCGATTAAGCCGTTGACGTCCAAGCAACTGGACCAAGACATTAAAGGGAGACTGCATAAAATTAATCAGGAATTTACCGGCGGTTTTGATTTTATTAAAGATAACGTCAAATCCGTCACTTTTTTCGGCTCGGCCCGGTTCAAAGAAGATGATCCTTATTATCAGAAGGCAGTACGGCTGGGTGAACGTTTGGCTGATTTGGGTTATGCCGTGGTCACTGGCGGCGGTCCGGGCGTGATGGAAGGGGCGAACCAAGGGGCTTGGAAGCGCAATGGCAAGTCCTTGGGCTTGACCATCCGTTTGGACAAGGAGCAGGTCAGAAATCCTTACGTCACTGATTTTTTTGAATTTTATTATTTCTTCACCCGCAAGGTCTGTTTGACTTTTTCCGCCGAAGCTTTCGTTTATTTTCCCGGCGGCTTTGGGACCTTGGACGAAGTTTTTGAAATTTTAACTTTAGTTCAGACCAATAAAATTCAGAAAGTGCCGGTTATTTTGGTGGGCAAGAAATTTTGGCTGCCGTTTGATCAATTCATCAAAAAAACCCTATATCAGCAGTTTAAAGCCATTGACCAAGAAGACCTGAAACTTTATCAAATTACCGATGATGAGGAGAGAATTATTGAAATTATCAAAAAAGCCCCGATTATTTATAATTAATTAATTGTTGATTATTTGTTATAATTAAAGGGACTTTTTAATCTGATATAATGAGTCTAAAAAGTCTATGAAAGTGTTTATTGGCGCCGATCACGCCGGCTTTAAATTAAAGGAAAAAATTAAGCGGTTTTTAGAACAGCGGCAGATTGAAGTTGAAGATTTGGGCAATTTAAAGTATGACCAAAATGACGACTATCCTGATTTTAGTTATCAGGTTGCCAGTCAAGTTACTTTAAACCCCGGCAGCCTGGGGATTTTAGTTTGCGGTTCATCTTTTGGCGCGGCGATTGTCGCCAACAAGGTTAAGCGAATTCGGGCAGCAACGGCCAAAACGGCTGCCGAAGCCAGACTGGCCCGCGATCACAACGACGTCAATGTTTTGTGTTTGGCCGGCGGTGATTTAAAATCAGCAGTTCGGGGAATCGGTATCACCTTTCCTTTAGCCAAAAAAATTGTCAAGGTGTTTTTGGCGACTGATTTTTCCCGAGCCAAACGTCACCAGCGGCGAGTCAATAAAATCAAGGAGATTGAAGACAAGAATTTTTATTAGTATGGCAGAAATTATTCCGGCAATTTTAACCGCTGATCCGGCTGACCTGAAAACTAAGTTGGGAAAACTTGAAGGTTTAACCAATTGGGTTTCCATTGATATTGCTGACGGCAAGTTTGTGGCCAATAAAACCTTGGCCGTTTCTGATTTAGCCGGCATTCAAACGTCTCTGAGTTTAGAAATTCATCTGATGGTCAATGAGCCGGAAAAATATTTTGATGACTGCCAAAAGGCAAAAGCCCAAAGAGTCGTTTTTCAGCTGGAAGCGGTGGCCCAAGCCGATCAAGTTTTGGCCAAAGCCAAAGAGTTTGATTTTGCCATTGGTATTGCTTTAAAGCCGGCAACGGCTTTGATTGAGGTCAGCCCTTATCTGGATCGGATTGATGCCGTTTTACTTTTAGGGGTTGATCCGGGCTGGCAAGGCCAGGAATTTATTCCCCAGACTTTAGAGCGAATCCAACGATTGAAGAAAATGGCGGCAAAAGTCAAAATTGAAGTTGACGGCGGGATTAATGCCGATAATATTAAACAGGTGGCCCAGGCCGGCGCTGATATTTTGGTTGTCGGCAGTGCCATAGTCAAGCAACCTGATTTTGGTAGAGCGATTGAGAATTTAAAAAGATTGATTTAATCAGTGCCCATCCCATATTAATAATTTTCAATTTCTAATTTCCAATTTATGGAAACCAAATTAGCACAATTAGCCAAATTAATTCGCTACTGGATTTTACTTTCAACCACCACCGCCGGCAGTGGTCATCCCACCTCGGCTTTGTCGGCCGCTGACTTAATGACGGTTTTATATTTTGGCGGCATTTTGCGTTATGATTTTAAAAATCCCAAGGCGGCGAATAACGATCGGGTGATTTTTTCCAAAGGCCACGCTTCGCCGCTTTTTTATTCAATCTATGCGGCCGCCGGGGCGATTTCCGCCGGTAAATTAAGGACTTATCGCAAGTTCAATTCCAGTCTGGAAGGCCATCCGGTGATGAGATTTCCTTATACCGAGGCGGCCACCGGTTCGCTGGGTCAAGGCTTGTCCGTTGGCGTGGGCATGGCCCTTAATGCCAAATATTTGGACAAGCTGCCCTATAAAACCTATGTGCTTTTGGGTGACAGTGAAATGGCCGAAGGTTCGGTCTGGGAAGCGATTGAAATAGCGGCTCATTACCAACTTGATAATTTAATTGCTATTTTGGACGTTAACCGGCTGGGCCAAAGCCGGGCAACGATGGCCGGCCACAATTTAAAAGCTTATCAGAAAAAATTTGAGGCTTTTGGTTGGCAGGCGATTATCATTGACGGCCATAATCATCGCGAAATTGCCCAGGCTTATCGCCAGGCCGCCAAGGTTAAAGCTAAGCCAGCCGTTATAATTGCCAAGACGGTTAAGGGTAAAGGTGTTTCCTTTTTGGAAAATAAACTGGGCTGGCACGGCAAGGCCTTAAGCGAAACTGATTTTAAAAAGGCGGTTAAGCAGTTAGGTGAAGTTGACCAAAAGGTTCGCGGAGAAATAAAGCTGCCGCAAAGAGTAAAATTACAAAAACCAAAATTCAAAAAATTTGAACCAGTAGTCTATAAATTAGGCGAGGCAGTGGCCACCCGCAAAGCTTATGGCTTTAGTCTTGCCCGGTTGCTTAATAAATTCCCCAGTCTCGTCGTTTTAGACGGCGAGGTCAGTAACTCCACTTACAGCGAAGATTTTGCCGTCGTCTATCCCCAGCGCTATTTTGAGATGTTTATTGCCGAACAGAACATGGTCGGCGCGGCAGTCGGCTTGGCCAATCGCGGCAAAATTCCGTTTGTTTCCACCTTTAGCGCTTTTTTCAGCCGCGCTTTTGATCAAATCAGAATGAGCCAATATTCGTCCGCCAATATTAAATTTGTCGGTTCTCATGCCGGCGTTTCCATTGGCGAAGATGGCCCCTCGCAAATGGGTCTGGAAGAATTGGCCATGTTTCGGACTCTTTTGGGCAGCGTCGTTTTATATCCCAGCGACGTCGTTTCCGCGGACAAACTTTTTGAGCAGGCCGCCAAACATCAGGGCATAGTTTATATTCAAACCACCAGAATGAAAACGCCGGTGATTTATAAAACAGGGGAGCGGTTTGAAATCGGCGGCAGTAAAGTTCTGCGCCAAAGCCCTAAAGATTCAGTGACGGTCGTTGGCGCCGGCATTACTTTGCATCAGGCTCTTAAGGCAGCTGATGAATTGGCCAAACAAAAAATTAATGTCCGGGTGATTGATTTATACAGCATTAAACCTCTTGATCTTGCCACTTTGAAAAAAGCCGCCAGCCAAACCAAGGCGATTATTACGGTGGAAGACCATTATCGCCAAGGCGGCTTGGGTGAGGCCGTAGCCAGTGCGTTAGCTCGCACCAAAACTAACCTTCATATCTTGGCCGTTACCAAAATGCCGAAAAGCGGTACACCCGAGCAGTTGCTTGACTATGAAGGCATTTCCGCCAAAGCCATTATTAAGAAAGTAAAGCAAGTAGTTGGTTAGCTTTTAGGTTATAGCTTATAGCTTTTAGAAGTTTGCTATAATTTCCTAACAGCTAACAGCTAACAGCTAACAGCTAACAGCTAACAGCTAACAGCTAACAGCTAACAGCTAACAGCTAACAGCTAAAAAATGAGACCAAAAAATTTAAAAACCAAAATATTTCTGGACGGCAGCGACTTAGAAGAAACCAAAAGACTTCAAGCTCTTTTGGGATTTTTAGACGGCCAAACCACCAATCCCAGTAATTTTGCCAAAAGTCCGCAAACCGCTGCCTTGGTTGCTCAAGGGAGAAAATTTGACAGGGATGAGGTTTACGCCGCTTATAAAAAACGAGTTCAGTCACTTTCGCAATTAATGCCTGATGGCGCCATTTCCGTTGAGGTTTACGCCGATGCCCAGACCACTGCTGACCAAATGATTACTCAAGCCAAGGAAATGTTTGGCTGGATTGATAACGCCCACATTAAACTGCCTATTACCAGCGAGGGCCTAAAAGCGGCCAAACAACTGATTAGTGATGGTCTGCGGCTGAATCTGACCCTTTGTTTTAATCAAGAGCAGGCCGCGGCCGTTTATGCGGCCACCAAAGGCGCCAAGGCTGGCGATGTTTTTGTGTCGCCGTTTGTCGGCCGGCTGGTTGATCGCGGCCAAGAGGGGATGGATTTGATTAAAAATATTTTGAAGATGTTTGCTGCTGGCGATGGCCACGTTTTGGTCTTGACTTCCAGCGTCAGAAATTTAGAGCAATTCACCCGCGCTTTGGCTCTGGGTACGGATTTAATCACCGCTTATTATGCGGCCATTAACGAATGGGGCAAAGCCGGTCTGCCTATTCCAGATTTATCAACTTTTGGGCCAAGTCAGCTTGAAGAAATTCCTTATCAAGATATCAGTCTGGAGAAAAATTGGCAGGATTATAATATCAGTCATGAATTGACCGGCATTGGCCTGCAAAAATTCGCCGACGATTGGAATGCCTTAATTAATAATAAGTCAAGATAGAGTAGCAGAGAATTAGAGTCAAGATATGCAACTTTATCTTGACTTTATCTGGGCTTACCCACTTATTACTCATTAACATGCCTATTCCCGTAAATCTCAAAGCGCACATTCCGACGATTTTAGTGGTTTTTGGCGCCACCGGTGACCTAATGACTAAAAAAATCGTGCCTTCGCTTTTCCATTTGTTTGAAGCCGGGCGTTTGCCCAAACACTTCAAGTTGATCGGTTTTTCCCATCGCCAGCTTGACCAAGCCGGGTTCAAAAAACATGTTTTGGAAATTTTAAAGCATCATAAAGATTCGGCAACCCAGCGCAAAAATTTCAGTCGTTTTGTTAAGTTGGTTGAATATCAGCCGGGCGATTTTGAAAAGTTTTCCTCATATCGCGATTTGGCCAAAACCGTGGACAAAGCCGACGACGGCTGGGGCATTTGCACCAATAAACTTTTTTATTTGGCCGTACCGCCCAAGTATTATCGCCAGATTTTTACTAATTTGGAAAAGTCAGGCTTAACCAAGCCCTGCAGCCCGGCAGAAGGCTGGAGCCGGGTGTTGGTGGAAAAACCTTTCGGCGACGATTTTAAAACGGCGCAAGAGCTGGCTAAATTTTTAGCGTCGCTTTTTAAAGAGGAGCAGATTTTTATTATTGATCATTATTTGGGCAAGGAAATGGTCCAAAATATTCTGGCGGCGCGTTTTTCCAACAATTTATTTGAACACATTTTTAACAGCGAATATATCCAAAGTATCAGTCTGACTTTGCTGGAAAAAAAAGGAGTGGAACAGCGCGGCCCGTTTTATGACGCCGTTGGCGCTTTGCGCGACGTCGGCCAAAATCATCTGTTGCAGCTTTTGGCTCTGTTAACCATGAATGCGCCCTTGAGCTTGGACGCCAAATATATCCGCGAGCGCCGGGCCGAAATTCTGAAATATCTCAAGCCCTTGACTCAAAGCGAAATTAAACGTCACACTTTTCGCGCCCAATATCAGAATTTTGATCAGATTAGCGGAGTGAAAAAAGGTTCGCAGACGGAAACTTATTTTAAAGTCAGAGGTTTTCTGACCCATCCGCGCTGGAAAGGCGTGCCTTTTACCATGGAAGCGGGCAAGCGCTTAAAGACCGTTGATAAAAAAGTAATTTTGACCATTCGCCATACCACGCCTTGTTTGTGTCCGGGCTCAAGCGAACATTATCAAAATAAAATAATTTTCAGTATTGAACCGACCGAGGGCATTGCCATTGAGTTTTGGTCAAAAAAACCGGGTTTGGAGTGGCAGATTGAAAGAAGAGAACTGGACTTCACCTTCCGAGAAAAATCAATCACCAGCCAGTATACCGAAGAGTATGAAAAACTGCTGTTTGATTGTATTGTCGGCGACCAAACTTTATTTGTCAGTACCCAGGAGATTCAATCAATGTGGAAGTTTATTGATCCGATCATCTCGGCTTGGCAAAAAAATGCGGTGCCCCTTCATCAATATCAGCCCAATACCGATAAGGTCAGGGACAAGGCCAAACTTTTGATTAACGGCGAGGCAGTAGCGGCCGGTCAACAGATGACGCCGCAGCTGGGACTGGTCGGTTTGGGTAAGATGGGCGTTGGCTTAGCTTTAAATTTGCACGATAAGGGCTGGCAGGTTCATGTCTATAATCGCAGTCCGGAAAAAACCAGGCAGCTGGAAAAAGAGGGACTGGTGGCCGCTTACTCGCTGGAGGAATTAATCAGGCAGTTGCCTTCGCCCAAAGTCGTCTGGCTGATGGTGTCGGCCGGTCAGCCGGTTGATGAAACAATTTTTGGTAAAAATGGTTTGGTTAGTTTTCTTAAAAAAGGGGACTATATCATTGACGGCGGCAATTCTTTTTATGAGGACACGATCAAGCGCGCCAAAAAACTGGCCAGTTTAGGCATTAATTATATTGACTGCGGGGTTTCCGGCGGGCCCGAAGGCGCCCGGCATGGTGCTTGCCTGATGGTGGGTGGCAGGACTAAAGACCAGAAATATTTGAGCCAGCTTTTTATTGATTTAGCGGTTCATCAGGGTGTTTCATTTTTTGATGGTTACGGTGCCGGCCATTTTGTCAAAATGGTTCACAATGGCATTGAATACGGCATGATGCAGGCAATGGCTGAGGGCTTTGACATTTTGAAAAATTCCAAATACAAGCTGCATTTAAGTAAGGTCGCCCAGCTTTACAATCACGGCAGTGTGATTGAATCCCGTTTGGTCGGTTGGCTCAAAGAAGCTTTTGATTTATTCGGCGATGATTTGAAAAAAGTTTCCGGCCAGGCCAAGGAAAGCGGCGAAGGTCGCTGGACCGTGGCCGTTGCCAAAAAAAGAGGAATTGCCGCCAAGGTGATTAAAGACTCTTTAGAGGCTCGAAAGAGGAGTCAGAAAAGGCCCAACTATCAAGGCAAAGTTATTCAGGCCTTGCGCCATCAGTTCGGCGGCCACAATTTGAAATAGAAAAATAGGGGCAGGTTGACCCCGCACCTTTCAACCGATTGTTAATTGATAAAAAAGACAAAGATTAAATGATTGATTTTATTAAACAAAAAGAATTAACTTCATAACTTGCCAAGCGCGAAGCGCTTGTCGGTTGAAAGGTGCGGGGTTGACAAATTTTTGGGTTGGTGCTAATGTGTTAGCACCTGGCCGGGGAGTGGTGCGGCTTCAAGTCGCGCGGGCTCCTCGCGCACAGACCCATTTAGGTCCAGTCCGGATCAATGACTTTGCCTGGTTTTCCGGCAAAAAAGTGTCCTAGCAAGTCTCCGGGGTTCTAATTGGCCTAAGTGAAAAACCGGTTGGTCCCTATGCTTGTCTTAGGGACCACTTTTTATAAGATTTGGTAATTAATTTCTAAGTTCTAATTTCTAATCAATGTCTAATATCCAATGTCCAATTAACTGCTTAGTCATTTTGTCATTGGTCATTGGGATTTGACTAGAAATTAGAAATTACTCATCATAAATTATGAGTTTATTTGCCTCATTCCTAATTCATGGTTCTTAATTAAAAATTATGCTTCCCGGAATTGACTATGTCGGCATAACGGTCGGCTTTGCCTGCCATGATGGCCAAGGAAATTTTTTGTTGCACAAACGTAGCCAGCACTGTCGGGATCAGCGCGGAGTTTGGGACTGGGGTGGCGGAAAAATGGAATCTGGCGAAACAATTAGAGAAGCAGTTTTAAGAGAGGTTAAAGAGGAATATGGTTGCCAGGGAGAAATTCAAGTCGCTTTGCCGGCCCATGATTGGATTACGACCATTGCCGGTAAAAAAGCTTTTTGGGTTTCCCTTGGGCATATCGTTAAAGTCAATCGAGATGAAGTTAAGAATGGTGATCCTCACAGCATTGACGAAATCAGTTGGTTTAAGCTGGACAATTTGCCTCAACCGCTACACCCCGCCGTAAAATATAAATTGGAAAATTTTCGCGAGTATTTCAAACCTTTTGAAAAATAGCTTTCCTAATTCCTAACTCCTAAAAATATGCGCTTCATCATCAACTGGTTCATCGCTACTTTGGCCGTGATCATCACCGCCTACCTTTTACCAGGAATAATGATTGATGGAATTTTTGCCGCTTTGGTGGCGGCTTTGGTTTTGGGATTAATTAATGCAATTTTAAGGCCAGTTATTTTAGTTTTAACTTTGCCGTTTAACATCCTGACCTTAGGCCTTTTAACCTTTGTGATTAATGCCCTTTTAGTGATGTTGGCCGCCTTAATCGTGCCTGGATTTGGTGTTGCTAATTTTTGGTGGGCGCTTTTATTCAGTATTATTCTTACCATTGTCACCTGGGCGCTTGGCCAAATTAAGCAAGGATAGTTGTTGATAAAGAGGTTTGACTAAATTAAGTTATTGTCCTTAGAATAAAGATACCCTTGGATTTATACAATTTATTGGCTTTTTTATTGTTTTAGTGTATAATAACTATAGGTTTAAATCATAAAATTTAATAATTAATAAAAATCAAAAGTTATGGCAAAATTGACCAAGTCTCAATTGCTGACAGCTTTGTCAGAAAAGGCTGAGTTAAGCAAAAAAGACGTCACTACTTTGATGGATGCGATGACGGCCTTGGCTTATACTGAGGTTAAATCCAGCGGCGAGTTTGTCATCCCAGGTATTGGCAAATTAGTCAAAGTCAACCGCAAAGCCAGAATGGGCCGCAATCCAGCCACCGGCGAAAGTATTCAGATTCCGGCCAAAACCGTTGTCAAATTCCGAGTGGCCAAAGCCGCCAAAGAAGCAGTTTTGTAAACAACAAGACTTTATTAGTTCAAAAAAGGAGCCTGGGCGCTTCTTTTTTGATTTAAATTGTTATGAAAACTAACACTAAAAAAACTTTAAGAATTTACTGGCAAGCTTGCCTCAAGCACCGAGCCAGCGGCTTGGCTGTAGTTTTGGGAGTGGTCGGAGCTTCATTTTTAGGGGTGATTATCCCGCTATTTTATAAGAATTTTTTTGATGTTCTGGCCAGTGGTGAGGCGCCTTCGGCGGTGGTTAAAAATTTAATCAGCATTTTATTGACCATTGCCGGCCTTGAAGTCATCAGTTGGCTGGTTTGGCGCTTGGCCACTTTCACCAACAGCTATTTTCAGCCGAAAGCGATGGCCGAATTGACCAATCAATGTTTTGCCTATTTGCACCGGCATTCTTTTGGTTTTTTCAACAACAGTTTTGTCGGCTCTTTGGTTAAAAGGGTTCAGTGGTTTGTAC
>Ga0209541_10016973_pt1 | contig 10712 bp, 14 predicted proteins | sample RifCSPlowO2_01_FD_184027 | JGI IMG/M metagenome (GOLD analysis project Ga0209541, IMG submission 184027) | Groundwater microbial communities from Rifle, Colorado - Rifle CSP2_plank lowO2_0.1 (SPAdes) (version 2) | ecosystem: Environmental > Aquatic > Deep subsurface > Groundwater | place... | reverse complement strand
AATTAGATAAAGGCATATTTAAGATGGACTATAAAATCCATTGTTTTTTATTTGATGGTTTTGTTGTGATTTTTGCTAAAAAGTCATTCGAGGAACTTTTTGAATTGGGAGATAAATTCAGGAAAGAATCAGAAGAAGTTTTAGATGAAATAAACAAAACAGAAGTAAAAATCACTAATTGGGACGACTTCAAAGAGAAATGTTGCGATAATATTATTATGATGCGAAAATTAAGCAATATAAAAGCAAAAGGATATTACAAAAATATCACTTTTGCCCAAGTCAAAAAAATGAAGAAGGATTACAATCTTAGGTTTAAAATTGATGAACAAAATAAAACCATCCTCTATGAAGAATATAAAGATATTTGGGATATTCTTGCTTTATTTGATGACGATTTATTAAAATCAGAATTGACTCAAAAGAAATACGAAGTATCGTCAAAGAAGGAAAGATGATGGAAAAGTCTAATCTTGAGTAAACTCCGGTTATCACCCGCATTCGACTTAAGAATCATCACCCGTTATTGCGACAGAGAGATAGTTATAATCTATCTTACTACATTCTACTGCCTTTATCCGCGTTTATTTTTTCCAGTAACAGATAAAATTCTCTCTTCAAGTTCCTTTATCGCTTCATCAACTGCTGGCGAGTTTTTATAAATCGGTTTATCTTTAAAAAGAAGTTCTTTTATTCCAGCCCAATCTTTATTAGGTTGAGTCGTCTTTAAAAAATGCAAACAACTCAACAAACTTAACTCTTCCACATCTTCAATTCTTTCAGACATAATTTTTTGATACGTGCCAAATAAATTAACTACCCTGTCTGAGAATTCATACTCTTTAGCTTCTTCTTCGTAAACAGAAAAGCTCGAAAAGGCCTCTTCAGCTTCTTCTCTTAATCCCTGCGAAAAAGGCCCCCTTAAATTCCAACGGAATTGATAGCGAAACTCTACACCCATCTCTTGCAGAAAATAAAATGTCTTTTGTAAAACAGTTCTCGCTTCCCAACTATCAATATTTAGGTAAGGCAGATGTTGCTTTACTAAACAAATCTCGGCAGGCCTCGATATCAATATTTTCATTTCCCAACCTTTTGCCAGCTATACTTCCTTAGTTTAGAAGATCTCCCATAACCGCACGAAGAACAGCATTTTTTTCTAAGATGGTAAGAGCGTTTGCCGCATCTCCTGCACATCATAAAATTCTTCTTACCAGACTTCTTGCCCATTGAGGGCGTCCCTTTCATTTTAAACCTCCGGAGAAATAAGTATTATTGTATCCCCTCTGATAAAGGCTAGCCCAATCTTTCTCTTTATCTCACCATTCTCTAACTCTTCTGCATCCTCTACAACTGTATTTATATGTATATCAAAAGCCTTTAGTTTTCCAGCTATCTTTTTCCCATTTTTGAGTTCTAGTATAACTCTCTTATCTCGCGCTTTATTCAAAGCATCTAATGGTCTATCTGGTTCCATTTTTGTTGATTCTATGTGATTTTCACGCGCGTTTGCAACTTGCGTAAAAATCAGCCTTCGGCAACGGCTTATAGCCGAAAAGTCACTTCACGAAGTGAATGTGGCTTAGGGTATAAAATGACCTCTCGTCATTTTGGCGAAATCAAAAATATTTTTATTTAAATAAATCTAATTGAACCATATGGTATATAAACCTTTCTAATCATTGCTTAGTTAAATTTTTAAATTTGTTTAACCTTCTAAAATTAAATGCAGCCATTGCTTATCGGCATTGATCAGGGCGTTACTCTTGCATATGCAATTCTCGATTTGAATGGGAACATTCTGAAAATAAAAAGTATAAAACACCTTGGTATTAAAAGGCTCATAAAAGAAATATTAGATTTCGGAATCCCGATTGTTGTCGGCACAGATGTTTCGCCTCCGCCAGCATTTGTAAAATCTTTTGCAAGCTCTTTTGGAGCAAGATTAATCTCCCCAGAAAAATCGATTACTGTTCTTAACAAAAAAAAGACCACAAAAAATCTAATCAGTTTAATAAAAAATGAACACGAAAGAGATGCGTTATTCTCTGCTTTGCTCGCATTTAAATCCATTAAAAAATTATTAACGAAAATAGACTATTCATTGAAAAGAAAAAACAAGTCGTATCTTGAACAAGAGATTAAAACCTTAACGATCAAAGAAGGCGTACCAATTAGTATCGCAATCAGGGAGGTAGCTTAACCAGTACCATTTTCCCTCCACGATTTGTTATAGTCTTTTTAGTTATAATCTTACCAGCTCCTGCTAATCTTCTAATTCTTCTTTGCAATGTTTTGTAAGATTCATTAAACCTGTCCTTGTACACATCAAAAAGCTCTCCCATTGATTTTTCGCAATTGAGCTCTTCGAGCAATTTAATAAGGGCCAGATCATTATTTACTAATGTAGTCCCTTTATTATCCATAACTGCTGTTTTTTTGAGAGCTAACCTAACATGCTTTTCTTCTATCTTTTCACTCTCTGCTAGTTCCCCACAGCTTTTCAGTAGTGCTAAACCCGCCCGAATGTCCTCTGACTCAAAGGCCCTTTCAGCTATGAGTCTTAACGCACTGTCACTTACACAGTTCTTAATAAAGGCGTATTTTACTCGTTCCTTTAAAATGCCATAACATTCATCAAATTTATATGGCCTAAATTCTAATACATCAAACATCAGTCTAGATTTGACTCTAGGCTCAAGTTTAGCTAAATATTCCTTTTCGTTTGTAATTGATATCACAGCCTTCTTATTTACATCCTCTAAGATAGAGTACAAAACAGAGTAATCTGCTAGTTTGTCGATTTCATCAAAACAAAAAACAACGCCTTCTTTTGTGAGTTCAACAATCTCTTTTAGTAAGTCATCTGTATTCTTATCGTGAACCCATTTACACCCGACCTGTCTGCCAATATCTATAATTATCCTATGGGCAGTATTGCTCTTCCAGCAATTAATGTATGCTGTAGGGGTCTCAAGCTCTTCAAAGATGTGCTTAACAACAGCTGTTTTCCCAATGCCCGGGTTTCCATATACCAAAATGTTCCTCCCGCACCTTCCGGCAAAAAGTGGTTCAATACATTTAGCCATCTCTTTGCACTCATTTTCCCTATAAGGGAGCATTTTAGGTAAATAAGTTGGGTCTAGAACTTCTGGATTAAGAAATACACTAGAGCTCATCTATGCCCCCCTCAGAAAGTGTAACTAATCTTATCCCAACACCCAGCTTTAGTAAAGCGGCTAGTATAGCCATGTGCTCCTTACCACTGCCAGAGACAAAGTTTAAAGCTACATCTCCGTCTACTCCGATAAGCTTCTTTTTGAGCAAGGAGGTTAGTTCTTTTACACCCCAATTTGTATTTATCTCAATAACAGTTGTTTTCTTTTCAAGGTCCCCTAATTTAAAGTTTTCTACCCCATAATCATTTGTTACCAAAAAAATTTTGTCCCAATCCTCTTTTTTTATCAAATTCGCTACCTCGCTCCAAGTGCCCTTGCCAGTCGATAAGCATACCACCAAACAAGTCATTCTATCCTCCTAAAAATAATAGGTTTTAAATTTTCTCGTCCTTTTTTTGTTAGTTCTCCGTTAGTTAAAAATAAAACAAAGGACTTGTCTCTTTGTCCTTTATCATATGCTAAACTTAAGTCTGCTTCGTTAATCCTTTTTTTATCCTTTGCTATAACCAAGAATCTTAACTCCCCCACCTGTGATTTTATATTGGCCAAAATTTCAACATCCCTTTTTTTAATGCTTTTTCGTTCTAAAATTTCAATATTGTTATTAGCAAGATATTCTTCAACAACATTCAAAAAATCTTCTCTTTCTCCTTTAACCCGTTTCCCTATAATTTTTGTTTTCTTTACTTTCTCAAGAACTCTCTGTTTATTATATTGCAATTTTTCTTCATTTGCCTTCTCGTCTACATAATCTTTTAGCTCTCCTTGTTTAGCCCCCTTATCTTCAACTAGTTCTATCGTTGTTGCTTCGTTTGCTTTTAAAACCTCTAGTCTATCGCTTACTTCTTGCTTAGAATTAAGATGCCAGCTCCAGAATATTTCTGTGCCATTACCAGTATCTGCTTCAATCGGTACTGCAAAGTCTTTAATCTCTCGTACAGCAGCCCTATATACAGGTCCGAGTTCTTTATCCTTCACAAGTTTTTTCTCCTTTAAAAGCATAAGTGCCTCTTTTTCTCTCGGGGGTAAATAGTTATATAGCATCTCCAACTTTGGTTCTTGGCCCTTGCAATAATATACTGGCGATCCGCCGATCTTCCCGTAACTTATTAGAAATATTTTTCTTGCTACTAGTTCTGATAACATTGCAGAAGCAAGCATCACACTTAACCCGGTTTCCTTTGCTACCTTTGATGGAATGACTGGTCCATTCAACTGAACAAATCTTACTATCTTTTCTCTAAGTGCAATTATATCCATCGATTTCTAGAAGAGACTAATATTTTTAAAGTCTATGGCCTTTTCCACGCTACCTCGTAATATGTCACATCACCCTCATCATCTACAATACCGATAAGGAGTCTTTTTTTCGTGCTATGTGCCACGCGATTCTTTGCAGCAAACTCATACCAAGTTAATGTTTCACGTTCGTGCACTGGATAAACAATCCATTTCGCATGGTCCTCCCCGGGTTTAACCCCGCGTTCGTAAATCCTAAAAGGCGCCCCAAACTTCAGCGCAGTTTTAATAATATACCCTTTATCTCTTATATCCCTAAAAATACAAAACCTTACCCAAAAGCCTTTCTCGTTCTCTTGCGCTAGTTTAACAAGCTCATCAAACTTCAGTCTTTTTTTTCCCTTAACCTCTATTTTACCCTTCTCTAAGAGGTAAAGTGCTTCAACGAGGGATAATTGTATTTTGCCTTCCTTTGTAAACTCACCGAAATGGCTTTGCTCATGCAGGTTCTTGGCGTCCTCACCACCAGTAACAACCATATCCCCAACTACGAGTCCGATGACCTTAACCTTCTTATCTGCCATGATAAACATAAACGCAAACTATATAAAAATCTTTTGAAATAGTATAATTAAGCCCAATGGCAATTTTAAGCGTTTTTAGCCCGCAGGCTTAGCTCACAAAGCGAGCACATTTTTGTAATATTTTTACACGAAGGCGAGCAAGCGTTGCCGTGACCGCAGGTTCATTTTTACGCGACTTGCAAAGGAGCGCGATAAAAATGACTTAGCATAAGCGAAGCCGTAGTGTAAAAAGATTAATTATGGAAATTACCTTTTTAGGCACAAGTGCTATGATCCCGACTGCAAGGAGGAATAATACCTCAATCCTGTTTGTGCATAGGGGCGCCCATATTCTTATAGACTGTGCAGAAGGTACACAACGCCAGATGCGTATAGCTAAGATACCCCCAACAAAGATATCTCTGTTATTAATAACTCACTGGCATAGCGATCATGTTTTAGGTCTTCCCGGGCTCTTCCAAACCCTTGCAGCTAGTGGATACCAAAAGACCTTGACTATTTATGGGCCGATAGGCACAAAAAAAAGAGTTGAAAATTTATTGGCATTATTTTTCTTAAAAGAAGCAATTAAAACAGATATAAAAGAGATATCAACAGAGGGGGAATTTTTAACAACAGAAGAATTACAACTATCTGCGTATAGCTTAAGGCACCCAATTCCATGTTTGGGTTATACCATTAAGGAAAAAGACAAAAGAAAGATAAATCTTGATTACATGAAAAAATTTGATCTAACCAGGCATCCATTACTAGGAAAATTACAGCGCGGTGCAGATATTAAATTTAAAGGCCATTTAATCAAGGCAGAAACTGCTACAATTTTGATCCCCGGTAAAAAAATATCTTTCATGCTCGACACAGCACAGTGTGACAATTGCTATAAACTTGCAGATAATGCCACAATCCTTGTTTCAGAAGCAACGCACATGCATGAGCTAGAAGAAAAAGCAAAAAAATACAGGCATTTAACAGCCAAACTCGCTGCTACAATAGCCAAACAAGCCAATACTAAAAAATTGATATTAACTCATTTCTCTCAAAGGTACGAGGAAAATATCTCCGCTTTGGAAAAAGAAGCCAAAGAGGTTTTTGAAAATACTGTCTGTGCTTATGATTTTTTTAAAGTAAAAACTTAATCAAAATATTTTTTATAAACTAAAAACAAGAACAAATCAGTCCATACACTGCCGATCAGCCATAGAACTAAATCTATAAGCAAGTTAACTATGGGGGCCAGAGCAAACAAAATAGAAATTAAACCAAATAAAACTTCTATCCCAAGAACAACTAAAAAAGCATAAAAGATTTCTCGCGTCTTTAAACATGAAAATGAATTACTGACTGAAGATAGAACTCCTTTATTTTTAAAAAATATTATTGGGTAGACAAACAGAAACGGTATGCTAACTAATAACAAGAACACCAATAAAACTGCCAACAAAACCCAATTCGATAAAAAAAGCCCAATATTAAACCCAAAAACTATCAAAAATAAAATGATGAGAGCTAGCTTAATTAAAAATACAAGAACATCCAGTTCGATTATCTTCAATAAGAAAGGGCCAACATACAAGTAACTTCGTTTCAATGAAATGTCTTTTCCCTCAACAACATCTTTGATCATTCCTAACTTCATAACTAATGTCAGTTCCCTCAACAAGAAGATTATTAACAAAAAGAAAAAAAAGCCAAATAGCATTCTAGGTCCGAGCGAACCAAGCGCCTCTAAATCAAAAGACAGCCCGATTGTAAAGATTAAAAATAGAAAACCAACTATCGCGCCAATAACAAGAAAAATCAGTTGTGGAAGAAATAGTTTAGGCCTATCCTTTAGTATCACCCAACTTTTTTTGAATTCTTTAATCATCACTCTTCTTTGATTTTATCTTTCAATTTAAGCTCTTTTATTAGCTCTTTGTATCTATTGCGTATTGTTACTTCAGTAACACCAGCAACATCGGCCACTTCCCTTTGTGTTCTCTTCTCATTATTTATCAATGCAGCAACGTATAAAGAAGCAGCTGCAATGCCTGTAGGTCCTCGGCCAGATGTAAGCTCAGCACGCTGAGCATGCTCTAAAATTCTGACAGCTCTTGATTGTGTTTCAGGCGTTAGCCTTAATGCAGACGCAAATCTAGCTATATAATCCACAGGATTGCTTGGGAGTATTCTTATCCCTAATTCTCTTGTTATGAACCTGTAAGTTCTTCCAATCTCCTTTTTATCAACACCAGAAGCTTCGCTTAATTCATCTAGTGTCCTAGGTATTTCATGGCGTCTACATGCAGCATACAGTGCACCTGCAACGACAGACTCCATACTTCTCCCCCTTACTAGTCCGCGCTGTACAGCCATTGTGTAAACTCTAGAACTCTCTTCTTCAACAGACTTAGGTAATTTCAAGAAGCTTGAGACCCTTTTTAATTCTGCTAGCGCAAGTTTTAAATTTCTTTCAATAGCAGTAGAAATTCTATATTGCCATTTTCTCAGTCTAAAGAATTTATTTCGGCCTTTACTTTTTAATTGATAAATGTCAGCTTTTTGACCAACATCAGTTCCTAATCCGCGATCATACTTTGTATAAGTCATCGGAGCTCCAGTTCGTCTTCGTTTGTCAGCTTGTTCATGATCGAACTCACGCCATTCTTGGCCAAAGTCAATCATTTTTTCTTCTATAACCAAACCGCAGTTCTTACAGATTAATTCTCCTTTTTCGTCATTAAATACTATATTAGAACCTCCACAATCCGGACAATTTTTGATATTACTTGGCATTAAAAGAAGTAGAAAACGTCTATTTATAAAGCTTTCGGAATATTCTTAAGTCCCCTTTAGGCATGATCCCCCTTATTTTCACCACTCACTTTTATCAGTCTAGCATTAAGCACACCGTCTTGCCCAGGCCTTGAAGTTATCACCGCTAATCCCACCTCTGTTTTGACTACTGCCCCCTTGTTCATAATGTTTCTCTTAACAAAATGCCTATTAGCGGGGTTTTCTTGTACAGTCAGAATTTTTACAACCTTATATTTTTTGCTAGTATCATCGAAAAGATTTACTTTGTTTTCGCGTAAAAGCTGGATTCTTTCCTTACCACCGTAACCTCTTTGGCGTCTTGTTTTCTTTTCGTCTAATTTAGTTAGACTGGCTAGTCCACCAAGTTCGTATTTCTTTTTCTTCCTAAATTTCTTGTACAACCCCCCCGTTACTTTTCTTTTTGATCTTAATCTTGATATTGCCATATTCCCTCTAATCTAGGATCCTTTAAAAAGGTTATGTTTATTAATTTAAAAAGATAAATACATCTCATGGGTTTTTTTGCTAGCGACTTCAGAGACATAGCCTTCTCAGAATTTATCTCTATATTCGGTGGGTATAAGGTTTAAAGGATCTTCAAAGGACTGCACCAAAGCCAGAAAGAGCAATATCCATGATAATCCATCTAATCAAATAGCCAAACAAAGTTTATATACAAAGAAACCTCTAAATAATATTGTGGGAAATAATTGGGCTTTGATAAGTTCTGGGATTGGTAAAATTAAAAATAAAGGAGGTCAGTTAAAAAGAAGGTATTAGTCTGGACATTTGTATTAATTGTAAGTTTGATGGGGATACAAATGTCTTCTGTCTCAGCAGATTGGTATTATAGAACAATACATGTTCATACAGGATACAGCACAATTGTAGGATATGATAACGACATATTAATTACTGGAGATAATTGTTACGCTGAATGGCTCAGAACTGGATTTATAAAGAAAAATGGGGTTGTAGGAAAGTAGTTAGGTGAAAAATAACATTATGCCTTTTTTTGATCGTAATTTTCAGGATATCTTCTTTTCAGGGATAATCTCTGTAATTGGCGGTATCTTTGCCGGCGCCGCTCTAGCTATATACAAGGATAAAATTATTCTTATACCGGGAATGCTCGTGCTTTTGCCAGGTTTTCTTGAGCTCCGCGGGAATATCAGTGGTACTTTCGCTTCTAGATTAAGCTCGGGTTTGTTTCTGGGCATAATTAACCCAAAAAAATTTAATACAAGGGTTATTTTTGGGAATCTAATGGCTTCATTCTTTTTGGTGATGATCATATCTGTAGTACTGGGTGTTTTAGCTACACTATTTACTTATATAATCTTGGGAGAATTTACCTTTAAAATAATATTCTTATCAATTATTGCAGGGATATTGGCAAATGCAATAGAAATTCCGCTTACACTAATTACAACATTTTATCTCTTTAGAACAGGGCATGACCCGAATAATATAATGGGACCATTTATAACAACAACAGGGGATATTACAAGTATCCTAGCATTACTTATTGCTATCCTTATAATATGAACAAAATAAAAGCGTTAGAAAGACAGCTTGAAAAATTAATCAAAATAAAGAGGCATAAGTACCACCCATTAATTCATAAAATTCATAAAGAACATAAAATATCGAGAAAAACCTTATTGTATATCAAAGAATACGGGCCCCACTCAAATATTTCAAAAACCATAGTGAGAGAAAGTATTAAGATACTACTATTTGCCTCAATTTTAAGCTCGTTAGGTGGCTTTGCATTAGAAGGTTTAAAATCAAGTTTTCTGACACTACTGCCCCTGATTATTCTTTTACCCGCGCTTAATAGTATGATAGGTGGTTATGGTATAGTTCTAGCTTCAAAATTTTCAGCTATGTTACATGAAGGCAAGATCAAACAAAAATGGCCCATAAATAAAGAATTAAAAATTTTGATATGCCAGATTTTTGTGGTAGCATGTTTCGCAGCAATAACTGGCCTTGCTGGAGCGTTACTTTTTTCTTATTACTTAGGCTATATATTAACTAGTGCGCATATTTTAAAACTCTTAGTAACAGTTATAATAAGTGTAATTTCGATCGTTATCATACTTGCACTGATTGTAGTTATAGTCGGTTGGTACACCTACAAAAGAAACTTGGACCCCAATAATTTTTTAATACCAATCACAACCTCTTTAGCAGATTTCATCAATATGATTGTTCTAGCACTCTTATTACTACTTTTATTTTAAAATGAACAAAAAAAGAGAGATATATCAAACTAGCATAGAAGATGCCCTTAAAACTTTACAGGCTACTAACTTTGGGCTTACAACAAAAGAGGCAAAAAAAAGATTAGGCATATACGGCCTTAATGAGATAAAAGAAACCAAGAAACTAAATCTGTTAAATATATTTTTTTCTCAATTCAAAAGCATCTTAATACTAGTCCTTATTGTTGCAATAATAGTTTCTTTAGCAATAAGTCTTATAGAAAAAACAGAGTACCTAGACCCTATAATCATCGCAGTTATTGTTTTGCTAAATGCCTCTCTTGGGACTATCCAGGAGTATAAAGCAGAAAAGGCGCTTATGCTTTTAAAAAAATTAAATATCCTAAAGGTTAATGTACTGCGCGATAATAAATCAATAGAAATATTCTCCCAATACATTGTTCCGGGGGACATAATCTTAGTTGAGGCTGGCTCAAAGATTCCTGCAGATGCTAGAATCATAGAAGCATTTAATGTGCAAACAGATGAGGCGCTTCTTACAGGCGAATCTGTTCCAGTAGAAAAAATATCAGACACGATAACAAAGACTGTACAGATAGGTGACCAGAAAAATGTGTTATTTGCTGGGACAACTATGGTCGGAGGAAAAACAAAGGCTGTGGTTGTCAAAACAGGTATGTCCA
>Ga0209541_10016971_pt1 | contig 10713 bp, 10 predicted proteins | sample RifCSPlowO2_01_FD_184027 | JGI IMG/M metagenome (GOLD analysis project Ga0209541, IMG submission 184027) | Groundwater microbial communities from Rifle, Colorado - Rifle CSP2_plank lowO2_0.1 (SPAdes) (version 2) | ecosystem: Environmental > Aquatic > Deep subsurface > Groundwater | place... | reverse complement strand
TTTAATAAATTTCTTATGGACCTGTAGCTCAGCTTGGATTAGAGCGACACTCTCCTAAGGTGTAGGTCGTGGGTTCAAATCCCATCAGGTCCGTTCTAACTAACAACTACAATACTATCAGAAACAATACCAGATTCTCCGACTTGATTTCTACATTGGAAATAAACATCTTTTAGACCTAATCCAGGATATAAATTCCAAAATCTTTTTGATTCATATGGTCTCCAAGAAGACCAATATTCCACTTCAGAATTTCTGTACCTGCATTCTAATACGTTTGAAGCATGCAAATTTAAAATAACCTCAGCTTTATCAGTGCTGTAATCATTATTGTTTACTACTATCTTTAGATCAGTAGGAATTGAATCATAAGTTGCCCTTCCTGTTATAGATGCTCTTCCTGTTATAAAGGAAGATGCTCCTGAATTAAAGAAAAAAGCCATAAATACAACTAGGAATATTGCAGATATAATAATCTCCAACTCTCTTTTATCCATAGATTTTATAAAGATTTTACTTATTTAAAGTTATCTATAGGCTGAGCTGTAAAGTTAGCATCTGGAATTTTGAACAAAAAAACTAACCTTTTTTTATAAATAGTTTATTTTCCTTAATTTCAGCTTCTAATTCTTGTCCTTCTTTCCATTTCAATTCCTCTAGGACATTTAGCGGTATAACTAAAACCCATTTAGCATATTCTACATCTCTGACTTTTCTAGAAAGTTGTTTTTGCAGTTTCATAATCTAAAGTAGAATTGACTTATATTTAAACTTAAATGGGAGGCATAAAGAAGTTAAGAAATACTTAATAAACGACTTGAAAATGACAGGGCGTTACATAAACATGGAGGTCTGGCAATGAGATCAAATAGGGGCATAAGGAATCTGGAAAGAGTGTGGGTGAAAAAGCTATTTCTGTGAACTGGAAAAAGATTCAATAGCTTTTTATATTAAATATGGGGGTCTATACTATGAGTTTAACAAGTTTTCTGAAGAATAAAGATGTGAGAGAAAAGTTTAGTTATGAATTTCGCAAACCATCTTTTCAAGAGAATGGTGAATTAAGAGCTGAACCAAAAACCAAGAATTATACGTTAGTCGGAACGGCTTTTGACTATATGATGAGATTTTATCTTCAAAGAATTAATCCAAAATCCGTATCCAAAACATGGGTGGCTGAACATGGAGTTTCACTCATATCAGACAAAAAATTAAGGGAAAAAGCTGGGAAAATAATTTCTAAAGCGAAAAAAGACCATGAAGAATACATAAAAAAGGGTGAAATGGATGATAGGGTTATAGAAAGTTGTTTATGTCTAGCTCAACTTGACCCAGTTTACAGAGTAGGTTTTATAAATGAAAACATGGGGAGTATTAGAAGAGGGGATATAGAAGATATGAAAAATCTTTCCTCCTTGATAAACTTAGAATTATTTAAATCAAAGAAGGTTTGTTTGCTCAATCCAACATTTGGAGAAGCATCTTATCTTGTGGGCGGAGCAGATGTAGATTTGGTCATTGATGACACAATTATAGATATAAAAACTACTAAATTTTTAAAGATGAATCGTAACTACCTTAACCAAGTCATAGGGTATTATTATTTATATTTAATTGGCGGGATAGATGGAGCACCTAAAAAAACCAAAATAGAAAAATTAGGGATTTATTATTCTAGGCATGGTGTCCTTTATACTTTTCCTACAGAAGAAGTTATTAATCATAAAAAAGATAAAGAATTCATTAAGTGGTTTAAAAAAAGAGCAAATGGATAAACAACACACTTTAGAAATTTTTAGATAATTCAGAGGATTATTGCTATCAAATATATCATACCTGACGCTAACTTTACAGCCCACAATAGGTCGCGCTCTAAGTATATTGAATTCTCACTTTTAGGTGATGTTTGCTTTATAGCTTAATCAAGCAAAAGGTTTATATGTAAGAAATACGCTTTGATTAATATTCTTGGTTATTAAAACGCAAAAAAGGATTGAGTAGTATGAATAATATCATGTGTGGTGAGTACAATGGCAAGTGATGTGGTTTTTATATACCCACCGATAAAGTTTGGTACAACAGAAAGTTTTACCTACCCTCCTCTTGGACTTCTATATCTAGCCACTTATGCTAAGAAAATGGGGCTGTCTGTAAAATTTATAGATTCTGTTGTTGAGGGTGGAAGCCTTAAGGAGATTGTCAAAAGCATTACCAATGAAAATCCTAAATTTATCTGTTTTAGTATTATGTCATGCCAGATTTTAAATGCTTTAAAGATAGCCTCAGAAATTAAGCAAAAAAATAATGCTATAAAAATAGTTTTTGGTGGCTCTCATGTCGCTTCCACTAAGGAAGAGCTGTTTAAATACACGAAGAATATAGACTACTTGGTGTACGGAGAAGCTGAAAAGGCTTTTTATGATCTTTATAATGCAAAAAATGAAGAAGACTTGTCAAAAGTAAGCGGATTAATTTATAGGCAAGGAGATTCTATAAAAACAAATCCGAATGTACCTATCCAAAATTTAGATGACCTGCCATTTCCAGATTTAAGCTTGGTAAAACTGGATAAATATGTAGGATATTATACTAAGACACTTCCAGTCTCTACTATAATGGGCACAAGAGGGTGTGTTTTTAGATGTACCTTTTGCGATCAATTTGCTACAATGGGAAGAAAATTTAGACATAGGTCCCCTAAGAACATAGTTGATGAGATGGAGCAGAACCTTAAGAAATTTGGTACAAAAGATTTTATTTTTAAGGACAGCACATTTACTAACAATAAGGAGTGGGTTTATGATATTTGTAAGGAATTAAAGGTTAGGGGTCTAAAAGTAAATTGGACTTGCAATACTAGAGTGAGTATGGTTGATGAGCCTTTACTTAAAGCGATGAAAGAAGCTGGATGTTATATGGTAGCATTTGGAATAGAAGCTGGCTCCCAACACATTTTGAATCTGATGAAAAAAGGAACAAAAGTCGAGCAGGCATATACTGCAACAGACTTATGCAGGAAGGTGGGTATTGAAACTGTCGGATATTTCATGATAGGCAATCCAGGAGAAAAAGAAGAAGACGCTCTAAAAACAATAAAGTTGGCAAAAAAAATTAGTTTGGATTATGCTTCTTTTGGAGTTACTATTGCTTACCCTAATACAGAAATATATCACTGGGCAATTGAACACAACTGTTTGGATGATAAAGAATGGTATATGAAAGAGACCGATATAAACATAGTGGGTAATACTATTAGCGGTATTAGTGGCGGAGCTTTAGATAGAGAAGACTTCCCATTAAAGAGGCAGATGGAATTATGTAAAAAAGCTAATAGAGAGTTTTATTTTAGGCCTTCTTATATTGCTAGAAAATTAACCAAAATAAGAAGTTTTAATGATGTAACAAAATACGCCAAAGCTGCCCTGGAAATTATTTGAACTCGTCTATTATCCTGACTATTTCCTTTGCCCCCGTTCCATTTAGATCTAATCTATTAAGTTTTTTCTGCAAAATTGGTATGTCTTTTATGAAGCCTTTTATATATTCTTTTAGCATTTCTGGATTTAATGAATCAAGGTTCTTAACAATCCCGTATTTTCTTTTTTTAATCTCATAAGCATTTAACATCTGTTCAATATGATTTTTAACTGGAAATATTAAAGCAGGTTTTTTATAAACAAGCAGTTCTGATAAGGTATTATGCCCTGCCAGAGTTATAATTCCCTTGCATACGCTCAGGTATTCCAGGAAATTTGGCTTAAATGTAAAGGTTGCAATGTTCTTGCTTATTTTTTCTTTACTGTAAGGATAGCCAAATATAATGAACTCTTCTTTAAACTGAGGCAGGATATTAATCATACTTTCCACTAGGCCTATGCCAAAATTAGAGCCTCCTATCGCAATTAAAATAGGCCTTTTCTTTAGTCCTAGTTTTTTCATTAATTTCTCCTCGTCAAATTCTCTAGGAGACTGTCTTGCTATGGGATTGGTATATACGAAATGATTAACCTTTTTATGAGGACCAAATAAAGTTGGTATTACCACTTTTTTACTTAGCTTGTAGTAATGGTTAACATAAGCTGCTTGTAGCTTTATAGAATAAGTAATCTTATTCTCTTTAGCATATTGCTGTAAAAGATTAGGATTAAAGTTGAAGATAGTAATAAATCTAGTATTTGTCTTTCTAGAAGCCATAATCCCAGCAGGCTCAAAATCTGTTATGACTAGATCTGGCCTAAATTCTTTTATTATCTTCTTTACCCTAATTATATTTGTTATATACTTGAATGGATAGAATAAATTTGCTTTAATAATAGATCTTACCTTATAATTAAACTCATAATCTGGTAGTTTAGCTCCTCTAATCTTTATTGTTGGATACTTATTTTTAAAGAATGGCCATGAAGTACCGTAGGTTATTACCTTTATTTGCGTCTTTGGATGTTTTTTAAGAATCTCTTTTATTATGGTATATTCTCTAAGAGCATGCCCGTAACCTATCCCGGTTATCAAAAACAATATCTTCATCTTATTTTTTCAAAACATTCTGCAAATTTCACGTTTATCTTAGTTGCAGTCTTTCTCGCATTAAAATGAACAGAGGGGAGTAGTTGGTATGTATAAAGCTTCTGGCTTTTGTAAGCTTCTATTGCTTTTAGTTTTGTTTTGAATGTTTTTGATATATCAACACATAATTTTGGTCTCTGTTTACTTACTATATCAAATACTTTAGCAGGATTCCATATATCAAATGTGTAGACATCTCCTTTGTAATCTATATCTTTAACTGCTTTTAGAACTACCGCGTTAACAAATCTATGGTCTTGATGAGCATCAAATCTTGAATGGCAGAATATCTTGCTTGGTTTATGCTTTTTTATTAGATTTTTTACCCTCTCTACAGCATCTTTTTTTTCAGCCTCCCCCTTCCTTTTAAACTCTTGTACCCCTAAGCAGATAGTCTCTGATATGCCTAGCATTTTATGGACCTTTTCTGTTTCTTTTAGCCTTTCTTTTATTACTAATTTTTCTTTTAGCCAGGGTATACTAGCCCCGCCAATATGGAATATTACTGAAACTATTTTCTTCCCCTCTTGGGAATATTTTTTTATAGTCCCCCCACTAGACAGAACTTCATCATCAAAATGCGCCCCAAAGATTATTATGGTTTCTTGCTTTTTCATAATTAGAGGATAGAAAGAGATTATTTAAAGTTAATGAATGCACCGGTCGGGATTTGAATTTCCGGACTTAAGTTTACACTTAAATCTCCCGAATCATCGGCTCCCTTCTGATTGTTTAATGGAAGGCTTATTCCAAGTTTTATTATTACTTGTCGAAATTCTAGCCATTAAACTACCGGTGCATCTGATTTAAATTACTAAGAACTGCATTATAAAGTTTTCTGTAGAAAGGCTTAAATATATTATAAACAAAATCCTAATTAATGGAATATTATGCTAGTGGTTTAAAAGAGGTTCTAAAAGAATTAAATACAGCAGAAAATGGATTAAGCAACGAAGAAGCTGAAAACAGGCTGGAGAAATATGGATTAAACAGGCTAAAAGAGAAAAAAGGTCTGTCTCCCTTCAAGCTTTTTTTTAACCAATTTAAAAGTTTTTTAATTATAATCCTAATATTAGCAGCTATAATATCTTTTTTTATTGGAGAAATTGCTGATTCTCTTGTAATCTTAGTCATTGTTGTATTAAATGCTTTAATTGGATTTTTTCAGGAGTATAAAGCTGAGAAAACTATAGAGGCTTTAAAGAAGTTAGAGGCTTTAAAGACAATAGTCATTAGAGATGGCAAGGAGCAAGTAATATTAGCAGAGGGGTTGGTTCTTGGGGATATAATTAAGATAGAGGCTGGAGATAAAGTGCCTGCTGATTGTAGAATAATCTACAGCAATAACGTAAATGTTGATGAGGCTGCTTTAACTGGAGAGAGCGTCCCTGTAAGCAAAGTGGATAAGGTAGTTAATACTAAAAATATTGCTGACCAAAAGAACATGCTGTTTTCTGGAACTTTGGTTACTAGGGGTATTGGCAGGGCTGTTGTTGTCAGAACTGCTATGGATACTGAGATAGGCAAGATAGCTACTTTGGTTCAGGAGACTAAAGCTGATAAAACCCCCTTACAGAAAAAATTAGATGGACTGGCAAGGTTTTTAGGCATAGCTATCCTGGTAGTAATTGCTCTTGTATTTGCTGTTGGATTAATAAAAGGGATAGGACTGTTGGAGATATTTTTAGCGTCTATTAGCTTAGCTGTTGCTGCAATTCCTGAAGGCTTGCCTGCAGTCATTACTGTTAGCTTAGCATTGGGTGTTAGAAGGATGGTAAGGAAGAATGCCTTGATCAGGAAACTCCCTGCTGTTGAGACTTTAGGAGCAATAACTGTCATAAGTGCAGATAAAACTGGAACTTTAACAAAAAATGAAATGACTGTTAAGAAGATATTTTTTGATAATAAGATAATAGATGTTTCTGGATATGGCTATAGTAAAGAAGGGAAGTTCTCTTATGATGGCCAGGAGTATGATTCTAGGAAGTTAAACCAATTACTAAGCATAGCTGCTAATTGCAATGATGCTAACTTAGAAAACATGGCTGGAGACCCAACAGAATTAGCTTTGCTTGTTGTTGCTGAAAAAGGAGTTTATAGTAAAGAAGAAAGGATTAATGAGATTCCATTTGAGTCAGAAACAAAATTTATGGCCACTTTCCATAAGGGCAATAAAGTTTATTTTAAAGGAGCTGTTGAAGTCCTTCTTAAGAGATGCAAATACCTTCTGATAGAAGGTAGATTAAGATTACTGACTGGGCAGGAAAAAGAGAAGATATTGAAAGAAAACGAAAAGATGGCTAATAATGCCTTAAGGGTTTTGGGTTTTGCTTATTCTGACAGGGGCAAAGAAAATGAGTTAATCTTTGTTGGTTTGATGGGTATGATAGATCCTCCAAGGGAGGAAGTTAAACTAGCTCTTAAGGAATGTGAGGATGCTGGAATAAAAGTTATAATGATTACTGGAGATCATAAGTTAACCGCCTTGGCAATTGGCAGAGAATTAGGGTTTAAAGGAAATTGTTTAACTGGAGAGGAATTAGATAAAATAGAAGATGGTGAATTGGGCAAGTATGATATCTATGCTAGAGTTAATCCAGAGCATAAAGTTAAGATATTAGATTACTACAAAAGACATGAGAATATCGTTGCCATGACTGGAGATGGGGTTAATGATGCCCCTGCTTTGAAAAAAGCTGATATTGGCATAGCAATGGGCCTTAAAGGAACTGAGGTTAGCAAAGAAGCTTCCAGCATGATCTTGTTAGATGATAATTTTGAGACCATAGTTAATTCTGTTAAAGAAGGAAGAGGAATTTATGATAATATAAAGAAATTTGTTGGCTACATGGTTTCTAGTAATTTAGGAGAGGTTTTAGTTGTGTTTTTAGCTATAATCTTTAATTGGGGGCTGCCTTTGACAGCTATCCAAATCTTATGGATGAACTTAGTTACAGACGGCTTACCTGCGCTAGCTTTAAGTGAGGAGCCTATGGAAAAGGACATTATGCAGAGGAAACCTAGGAGATTAGACGAAATGGTTATTGACAGAGCAGGATTCTTGCATTTATTGTTGTTAGCTGTTGTTATTATGGTTGGAACTCTGTTCGTGTTTAGGTATTATGGACAGACAATGGCATTTACAACACTAGTTATGTTTCAGCTGTTTAATGTTTTGAATTTTAAGTCTAATAATAGCATTTTAGGCAGGTTTTTCAACAATAAATACTTAATCTTAGCTATAATAAGCTCAGTAATATTGCAATTGGTTATTTTATATACACCCTTGAATAGTGTCTTTGGAGTTGAACCTTTAAGCTTGTTGCAGTGGGGAATTATATTGCCAGTCAGCTTTAGTATTTTATTCTTTGAGGAGTTTAGGAAATTCTTATTTAATAGAAGCTTAGTCTAAAAATCCTTAAACTATACTAATGCCATCTGCCAGGATACTAGGATCTTTTGAAGATAATATTCCATCTATGTTCTTGGATACAGCATTTTTAGCCTCTATAGGAGTCATACCTAAAGAGATGCCTAAAGAAATAAAGTCTTTTGGGTTTCTCATTTCAAAATAAGTATTAGCAAAAGAAACTATTATCATCGGAATCTTATATTTTCTGCATAGCCTTATATTTTGTCTTATCCTGCCTAATATAATATATTGTTTATTTGCATTTAAGATATTGTTAAAGTTAAAAGCTATCGCAATATTATTTTTCTTAGCTAGTTTAGCTAACACCTGATTTAATCCAGAGTCTTTAAAATGGGTCTTGTCTTTTGTTAAAGAAGTTTCTAAGCTTGTTATGATATCAGTCTTTTTACTCTCAAAGAAGTTCCTATTGAGCCCGAATTTAATGTTTAATTCCTTATAATAAACTACTTTTTGATAGCCTAGTTTTTTTCCTGTTTTCTTAAGATCTTCTTTTGGCGATAACACTATATCTATCATTGTTTGGATAATGGGAAATATGTTTTTAAAGCTTTGGAAAGAAAGTTTTATAAAGGATTTTATTTTGGTTGATTAAAGTGATTCATATGGAATTAGCTTCTAGTAGGATCCCAGAACATGTAGGTATTATTCTTGATGGTAACAGGCGTTTTGCTAAGAGATTAATGCTGAAGCCATGGAAAGGGCATGAATTTGGGGCTGAAAAAGTAAAAAAATTGCTTGAATGGTCTAAAGATGTTGGCGTTAAGGAATTGACATTATACGCTTTTTCATATGAAAACTTCAGTAGACCAAAAAAAGAATTTGAATATTTAATGGATTTGTTTAGAAAAGAGTTTGATGACCTAATTGATGATAAAGATATACACAAAGATAAAATAAAAATCAGTTTTATTGGAAGATTACATCTCTTCCCTAAAGATATTCAAGAAAAGATGTATAGGCTTATGGACAAAACAAAGAACTATAGCAAATATATGGTAAATCTTGCTATGGCCTACGGGGGAAGAGCAGAGATTGTCGATGCTGTAAAGAGGATTGGAGAAAAAATAAAAAAAGGAGATTTAGATGTTAAAAGCATCAATGAGAAAATGTTTAATGATAATCTGTATATGGGTGATGATGCGGATTTAATAATAAGGACAGGCGGAGAAAAAAGGACTTCCGGATTTTTACCATGGCAAGGAGCTTATGCCGAGCTTGTATTTGTAGATAAGTTATTTCCAGAATTTGAAAAAGAAGATTTCTTGCAATGTATCAAAGAGTTCCAAGGCAGAAAAAGAAGGTTTGGAAAATAATGGCAACCATATTCTTAGCCAAGCCAAGAGGTTTTTGCGCTGGCGTTGAGAGGGCAGTAGATATTGTTAAGCTGGCATTAAAAAAACTAGGAAAGCCGATTTATGTCAGGCATGAAATAGTCCACAACCAGCATGTTGTTAACAGCTTAAAAGAAAAAGGGGCTGTTTTTGTTGACGAGTTAAATAATATTCCAGAAGGTTCAACTGTTGTTTTTAGTGCTCATGGAGTTTCTCCCCAAATCAAACAGCAAGCTGCTAATTTAGGGCTGAATGTTATTGATGCTACATGCCCTTTAGTTACAAAAGTGCATATTGAAGCTAAACTATATTATGGTAGGGGTTACAGCATTGTCCTTATAGGTCATAAAAATCATCAGGAAGTTATCGGAACAATAGGCTATAGCCCAATGATGCTTGTTGAGAATATTGAGGATGTGAAAAATTTAGACATTAAAAATGACAAAATCATGTGCTTAACACAGACTACATTAAGCATGGATGACACAAAAGAGATTATTAAAGCTTTAAAGGAAAAGTATCCAAATGTAAAACTTCCTCCTAAAGAAGATATTTGCTATGCAACTCAAAACAGGCAGAATGCAGTTAAGGAATTAGCTAAAAAATGCGACTTGATTCTTGTTATTGGGGCAAAAAACAGCTCAAATTCAAACAGATTGGTTGATACTGCAGAGCATATGAATGTTGAAAGCCATTTAATCCAGAGTTATAAAGATATTAAAGATGTTTTAAGATATACTAATATCGGCATAATATCTGGAGCCTCTACACCTGAAATTTTAGTTAAGGAGGTTATAGATTACTTAAAAACAGTTAAAGCTTTTAAAGTTGAAAATCTGGACGTTATTGATGAAGATATTAAATTTCCCCTGCCTAGAGGACTGACAGAAGGCATAATTGCTAAATAAATTTTTTAATATCTTTCAAATTATAGCTTTTATCCGTTTCTATTACTCTTACTTTATGTTTTTTATCTAAGGCCTCTGTTAATATAATATCAAATATCTCAACTTGAAGATTTTCGTTTATTTTAGCCTTATGATACTTCTTTTTACTTAGTCTTTTCTTGAGCTCTTTTAGGTTACACTTCGTCACAACACATAGATTGACATATTTTGGGCTTATGTGATGGGAAAAGTGAGAATCAATGACCAAGTCTTTTCTGTATCCTTTTATTAGCTTAGTCAAGACTTTAGCCAGTCTTTTTTCATCAACCACCCAACTTGATCTTTTTCTATCGTACCACTCAGCTAATTTATATTTTTTTATTACTTCATCAACATCTATGTATTTAAACTTTAAAAATTTAGAAAGTTTTTTTGCTAAAGTTGTTTTGCCTGTACCAACAGCGCCTGTAACAGCTATTATTTTCATTTTAAGAGA
>Ga0209541_10016968_pt1 | contig 10713 bp, 8 predicted proteins | sample RifCSPlowO2_01_FD_184027 | JGI IMG/M metagenome (GOLD analysis project Ga0209541, IMG submission 184027) | Groundwater microbial communities from Rifle, Colorado - Rifle CSP2_plank lowO2_0.1 (SPAdes) (version 2) | ecosystem: Environmental > Aquatic > Deep subsurface > Groundwater | place: Rifle... | reverse complement strand
GCGCCCGAGACGCCAGGAGAAAATCTGAATTAACCCAATTAAAAACGGCCTTAAGGCTTTATTACAACGACTACCAGCACTACCCGACTGACGCCAATGGCGGCCTGCAAATTAACGGCTGCGGGCTTGACGGCGACGATGCTTGCGCCATCGAGGGAACGTTTTCGGCCGGAGCCGGCCCGACAATTTATATGAAGACTTTGCCGGCTGATCTTTTTTACGAGTCCGAAGGCGAAGATGACTTTATCGCTAAAATGGTTTTGGAAAATGCTTCTGACCCAGATTTAGCTGCCGCTCAAGCTGCCTGTCCCGGACCGAACTACGCCGCCACTGATTACCCGGTTTGTTCAGATTAGGTAAACCTAAGAAATTAATTTTTACCACTTGAAAAATTAAGAAATTAAGTTTTTAATAGTCTTATGACCGGTAAGATTGTCCTTTTTAGCTTAAGCCTCTCCTTGCTTTTGACGCCGCTGTTTTTTCTGCCTTTAACCACGGACTTTTACGGCTTTAATAAGCTAATGCTCTGGCTGATTTTATTGGCCGCAGCCTTAATCGTCTGGCTGGTTCAGTCTATCTTAACCAAAACCGTCAGGCTAACCTTATCGCCGATGCTTCTGCCACTGATTATTTTTGGCGGAGTGGCCGCTGCTTCAACTTACATTAATAAAGATTACAGCCCGGACAGCCTAATTTTCCGGACGGCTTTTTATTTGGCTATGCCGGTTTGGTATTTATTGTTTACCAGTTTAATTGCCGGCTCGGACCAGGTGCGCAAGGTTTTAAACTGGCTGATTGGCATAGCCGTGGTTTTGGCGATTGTCGGCATTGCTTCAGTTTTGGACTTGTTTACGGCTCTGGGTTTACCTGACTTTCTAGCGGCCAAAAGTTTTTCCCCGACCGGGTCGCTTTTAAATCTGGTTGTTTTTTTGCTGATAGTTTTGCCGCTATCATTGGTGCTGGCGTTTAAAACCACGTTAGGTCCCAAAAAATTAAAGTACTTTTTAAGTTCGGGCTTAATTATCTCGGCTTTAATCTTAACCGGTTATCAAATTTTACCGGGCAAATCGTTGGCGGCAGTATTGCTGCCTAAAATTGCCGGCTGGTCGATTGCCATTGATACTTTTAAATCGTCGGTGTTTTTCGGCGCCGGGCCGGGTAACTTTTTAAATCAATTTACCCGCTTTAGGCCGGTAAATCTAAATTTAAGCAGCTTTTGGAATGTAGCCTTCACCGCTTCAGCCAATGAATACTTCCAGATAATGACCACGCTGGGGATTGCCGGTCTGGTTGCTTTGGCTTTGATCATTGGCGCTTATCTGAAACTCTCCCGCCGCGCCCCCGGCACCCGGACGACTGCTTTGCAACTAGCGGTTAATGCGGCTGTCGCGGTTACTTTAATTTTGGGACTAATCGTCCCCTTTTCGCTGGTAACCTGGGTGCTGTTTTTGGGTCTTTTGGGTTTGAGCGTCGGATTAAACAAATCCAAAGACATGACTAAAGTCAAAGATGTCCTGGTGACGATTAACGCGATTAACCTGGTTGAACCCTACACTCCTTCGCCCGAACCCCAACGGGGTCTAACTTCAGGGGTACTGCCGCTGGTTTTAGCCATCCCGTCGGTTTTAATCCTGATTTTAGCCGGCCTTAATTTAGGCAAAATTTACGCCGCCGAAGTTAATTTTAGAAACAGTTTGGCTGCAGCCGCGGCCAACAAAGGCTTGGATACTTATAACCTCCAGATTGCGGCGATTAAGTTGGCGCCCAACTTAGACCGCTACCGAGTGTCTTACAGTAACACCAACCTGGCTTTAGCCAATTCTTTGGCCCAGCAAGGCGATTTGACCGACCAAGACCGGCAAAATATCGCCACCTTAATTCAGCAAGCGATCAGTGAAGCAAGACTGGCCACCCAGCTTAACGCAGCGAAGGCGTCAAACTGGGCTAACTTGGGCAATCTGTACCGACAGCTAATTAACTTTGCCGATGGGGCCGACAACTTTGCCGCTGCTGCCTATACCCGCGCCATACAACTGGACCCAACTAATCCGCGCCTTAGGGTAGAGCTGGGCGGGCTGTATTACTCTTTAAACCAATACGACCAGGCTGTGGCCCGCTTTACTGAAGCCACCCAGTTAAAACCCAACTTTGCCAACGCTTACTACAACTTGTCTTACGCCTATCAGCAGCAAGCTAGTTGGCTGGAGGCTTTTCAGGCCATGCAGCAGGTAGTCGCCGTCTTGCCGCCTGACTCTGACGATGCCACCAAGGCCCGCGAGGAATTAGCCGCTTTGGAAACTAAACTGCCGCAAACTAACCAAACCGGAGAAACGACCGCTACCAAAGAGTTGACTCCCCCAGCCTCGCCGCCAGCCGCACCCCAAAATTTTGATTTAATTGAACTTTCCTCCCCCGAACCATAGGTCTACAATTAAGTTAAAACATGGCCAAGCAACAGGACTGGTTAAACTATTTAATGGTTGCCGGTTTATTCGGGATTTTGGCAGTAGTGGCTTGGGCCAAAATCAACCCTCCCGGCTATTCCCCGACTCCTCCTTTGAAGCAATTCTATCAGCTGATGAATTTGGGACCGGTGGTGAAAGATTCTTTCCGCATCGATCCTGACTATGATGAGCTTAAGTTAATCGTGACTTTAGATGAACCGGTTGAAAACAGCCAGCGGCTATTTTTCCAATGGCTTTCTGCCAACAGCTATGATCAAATCCCGGCCGAAAAAATTGTGATCCGTTGAATTAAATCAATTGGTAATAAATACTTTTACCTTTTCCGTGTTTTTTAAGAATTTTCTTGGCCACTAAGCGAGCCAACCATCGTTGAGCGGTTCTTCTGGGGACATTGATAATGTTAATCGCTTCCTTAAGGTCAATGCGCCCCAATTGTCTGGCAAAATCGACCAACAATAATTCTGTTTCAGACAACTTAACCGGAGTTTGACCCGAATCCTTAAGAGAAAAAGCGGTAATTTCTGCTTCTAAATCCCTGGCCACTGCCAAAAACCCCTTAGTGAAATAATCAAGCCAGGGAGTGATATCAATTTCATGCCGAACATCATAAACTGGTGCCCTATTTAAGGCGTCATAATAAGCCAGTCTATTTTGTAAATAATAAACATCAGGCACCAAAACCTTTTTAAAGGCATAATCATTAAGCCACAAGTAAAGCAAGGTTAATAGTCTGGTAACCCGACCATTGCCGTCACTGAAAGGATGAATCGAGACAAACTCATAATGAAAAATACCGGCTTTAAGAATTGGATGGAGATTGTTTTTAGAGTTATAAAGCCAAGTTAACAAACCCTCAAGCAAAGAGCGAATTTGATAACCTTTAGGCCCGATGTATCTGACAACGTCCTTGCCGTTTATTACGTCAACAATAAAAATTTCTCCTTTTCTGAAATTGCCCACTTTTTCTTCTGGTAAAAGATGGCGCAGGGTCAAACGATGCAATGATAAAATATCACCAAAAGATATCTTTTTGGTCTTTCTTGAGCGTTTTTCCAGCCAATCAAGCGCGTTCTTATAATTAATTGCTTCAGTGATCATCCGCTCACTCGCCCGGACTGATTTACCACTAATTACCAGTTGAACCTGGCGTTTATTTAATAAATTTCCCTCGATGCTGGTCGAGCTGTGAATCGCATCAACCTTAGCCCGATAGCGTAAAGTGATTTCCTGCTCTGGCAAAATCCGACTTTTGTTAACCACTTCTTTTATCCGCGCCATTTCGGCCACACGATTATTAATTTCCGGGGTAATAGTAAACTTGGGCTGAAACATTAAATTAATTATACCACAATTCGCGCCATTTGCGCGCCACAATTCGCGCCAAACTTAAACTTCCTGTTCCTTTTGATCCAGTTTGACTGCCGCTTCCGGGGTGGACCTGGGGAGAGTTGAACTCCCAACCTCTACAATGCGAATGTAGCGCTCTAGCCAGTTGAGCTACAGGCCCATGGTATCCAATTTTATCACTAATCGTTTTAACTTCTCTCTTCCCGACCCTGTCTTAAAATATTTTTCCCGTTGACGAGCTGACAATCTATTTTTTAGTGCCTCGTGGTAAACAAGTCTCCAGGGCCCGTGACCTCACGTTCCTATCGATAAATTAGAGTTATGCTCACTAATTCTTCTTTCCAGATTATTGGTTATCCCTTTATAAAAGAAGCCTTTGTCGCTTTAAAGAGCATAGAAGTAATATGTCATGCGAATGCTGCGCCCTGCCTACGCCATGCTCCGGCAGGCAGGTCTACCAGATAAGCTAACGGCCCTCGGGAAGATTATAACAGACTCGCTAGTGACTCCGACTTCTCATATCTTCATACTAAATTTATGGAACCGACTGCCCCAGGTACTCCTGGTTATCCCCGGATGACGATGGATTATGTCAACGAGAAGCCAACTAAAGAGCCTGTTGAAGCTGTTAAAAAATGGTGGCCTGGGCTACTGCTTTTAATCCCCGCTTTTTTTCTCTGGATGTGGGCAACCAACCCCATGGTGGTGGTGGTTGACGGCATCGGCGAGGTGGAAGTGCCGGCTACCAGTGCTTTATTAACCTATTCTGTATTAGGCCAGGGCGCCGATCCGACCAGTGCCATTAATGATGCCAACAATAAGATTATTTCCACCCAAGTGGTGCTGCAAAATGTAGAACAGGGTGATATTTCTCAATCTCAAGTCCAGGTGGCTCCCAGTGCTGCCGGCGGCTACCAGGCAGTCATTTCGGTCGGAGCCAAAACCGCCGATGTTTCGGCGCTGCAGGATTTTATTTCCCGACTGTATGCGGCCGGGGCGATCGTAGTCTCCCAGCCGATTTTGAGTGTTAATGCCCCCGAAACTTATGAAGACCAAGCTTTTAATCTGGCGCTTAAAGACGCCAAGAAAAAAGCCGGAGAAATGGGCAATAAAAACTGGCGCTTTATCCGCCGCATGACCGGGATTTCCCAAACCGGAGCCTCATCCACTTCTACCTCTACCAAAGGGGCTGATTCCGAAACTGAACTTAGCAACCCGGAAACAATCAATTCCGCGGTATTTAAAGTCTCCCAGACCGTGACCGTCAGCTACAAGATGTGGTGAGAGTCTTATGGTTGAACGATTGAAAAGTTGGTAACGACTCCAGGAATTAAAACTTCTTGTGATTTTTCAATAATGGTTCTGGCATTTTTGTAGAGTGTTTCTAACACATTCTTTTTTGCTGTGAGCAAATCAACTCCTTCATTAACCATGGAGTATTTGATCTCGGTATTTACCAACTCTTCCCAAGTATTATAAAAGTTTGGATTAGTAAAACTACCGCCAAACTCTGGAAGGTCGGAGAGAATTTTGGAAAGGTTCATGAATTCTCCCTGTGACCTCTGGGTAGAGACAACGACTCCTTGATTACCCGCGTATTTTTGGGCTGTGGATAAATTTGGAGTCCAAGAGCCATAAGCGGAAGATCCTGTTTGACCAGCGAGGGCATGATCTAGAGCCGCTCGAAGATCCTGATAAGCAACTCCCGTTCCGGTTTCATAGGCGCCGTATTTGACCGTGGTATTGGCAGTCGACGACAACCCTCCTGGCAGGATGCCGCCTAATTCAGGGTCAAAATTTTGAATGCCTTTATAGAAGGTTGTTGTCTCTTGCATAGAATTTAAAGCTGACGCTGTATCTAGGCTATCAATCGGCTTAATGTTAAATAACGAACTGCCTGCTAAGTTGTCCAGTTGATTTGTTACCAACCGGTTCCCCCTATTTAAGAGAGATTGCCCGAACTGGGGAATATCATCCAGCCAACCAAGCTGGGCGCCAACGAAAAACAAATCGCAGCCGGCGGCGGATGGATTCTGAGCACAGGTATTGGCTTGAGTAATGGTGGCGTAAGTCCCGCCGACACCGCCGACTAATTCTAAAAGCGTAGCAGCCCAAGCCGGAATCGACTGAGCTGCAGTGGCCAAAGCATTGGTGCCATAAATATAACCAGCGGTGGAGATTTGGGACAGAGTGGTAGTGGCTTGGCCAAAACCCAATAAGGTTTGGGGAGCATACAGGGACGCAAGAAGAAGTGTTGGATCTTCGGGGGCAGTGTTCATCAGAAAAGTCTCAATTGGCCCGGGTGGAGTTTTGGAGGATTCTGGAGCACAAGCTGGATTGATGCCGGTTAAGTATTCCCAATATCCCTGTCCGGGCCCACAAGTGCCAGTATAATCTACGGCCAAAGCGGTAGTTTGCGGATCGCAAGATTCATTTGTGTAAGTAGTTGTCGACCCGCTAGTAATGGCAATCATGTAACTCTGGCCGTTGTAGGCACATATTCTTTCTTCAACACTCCCGGAGGCTTGAGTAATAGACACGGTGGAACTAGAGCTGGGCCTGTCGCCGCAACGATAGTTTCTGCCGCCGCAGCTGGAATCTCCATAACCAACACCACTGCTACAGCTGTATTCAAATCCTGAGGCTGAACCCAGACACTGACCATTGGCCACAGAAACTTTCGTTAAAACCGGTTTATCCCCGCAGCGCTCATCTGTTGGTGTACAACTGTTGTCGGTGTAAGATTTGCCGGAAGTACAGCTTTCACCCGGGCCTAAACACTGACCATCAGCTTTGGAGCTTGTCTTAGTACCGCAGCGGTAATTTCTGCCGCCGCAGGTGGAATCGCCATAACCAATGCCGCTTTGGCAAACATACTGAATGCCGGTTGCTAATCCCAGGCAAGCACCGTTGGCAACGGAGACTGTTGTTATAACCGGTTTATCCCCGCAGCGTTCATCTGTCGGCGTACAGCTGTTGTCGGTGTAGGACTTACCCGAAGAACAACTTTCACCCGGGCCTAAACACTGACCATCAGCTTTGGAGCTTGTCTTAGTACCGCAGCGGTAATTTCTGCCGCCGCAGGTGGTATCAGCATAACCCTTGTCGTTCTGGCATTTATATTGCTTGGTTGTGGTGTTGTTTGGCGCACAATCTCCATTGTCAACAAGCACTGTTTCAACCTCCTGCTTCACTCCGCAGCGTTCATCTGTCGGCGTACAGCTGTTGTCGGTGTAGGACTTACCCGAAGAACAACTTTCACCCGGGCCTAAACACTGACCATCAGCAATTTTGGTTGGCGTGGTTGGGTTGGTAGTAACAGTTTTGGTGCCACAGCGCTCATCTGTTGGTGTACAAATGTTATCAAAGTAGGACTTGCCAGAAGTGCAGCTTTCACCCGGACCTAAACACTGACCATCGGCACGCTGGGTGTTGGCTAAACCCCGAAGATCTAAGTTAGTGTTTTTGTTACTGACAATGGCAGTGCCGATAAAAACGGCCACCGCTAAAAACGCAGTCGTGATTAAACCAATAAGCGGAATGAAACCTTGGTGGTGTTTTTTTGGCATTGGCAGGTTTTGATACCAATTGTATCGCTAAAGTCGGAGTTTTCACAAGAGATGAACCAATAAAATGGCTTTCTTTAAGTCGTCTAAACCTTTAGTGGTCGCCGCGCTTAAAGCAATAATTGGCTGTTTGGTTTTTTTCAATAAAGTTAAGGCTTTTTTAAGCTTAGCTGGAGTTAATAAATCAATTTTGTTTAAGACCACTAACTCTTTTTTTTCGATAACGTCACTTTTGTAAAGCTGAAGCTCGTTTCTAACGGTTTGGTAGTTTTTGACTAAGTCATCTCCCGGCTCCAAAACATGAATCAAAAGCTGGCAGCGCTCAATGTGTCTTAAAAAACTAATCCCTAAACCTTTGCCGGTTGAAGCGCCCTCAATTAACCCGGGAATGTCGGCAATCACCAAATTTTTGCCCTTAAAAGACATTACCCCTAAGTTTGGCTCTAAGGTGGTAAAGGGATAATCGGCAATTTTGGGCCGGGCCGAAGTTAACACCGACAACAAGGTAGATTTGCCGGCATTGGGTAAGCCGATTAAACCCACATCAGCCAGCAGCTTAAGCTCCAAAATCACGTCCAAGGCCTCACCCTTAACCCCCGGCTCGGCAGTTTTGGGGGTAGTATTTGAAGGGCTTCTTAAAACCCAGTTGCCCCGGCCGCCAAAGCCGCCCCGGGCCAATAACACTCTTTGGCCGTCAGCGGTAACATCAATTTGCTGTTCCCTAGCTCCGGCAATTAAAGTAATCGAGGTGCCGACCGGCACTTTGAGAATCAAATCGTCTCCGTCTTTGCCGGTACGCCTGGCTCTGTCCCCCGGCCGACCGGACTGGGCCGCAAATTTTTTCTGGTACTGAAAGGGGATTAAAGTGTTTAAGTCTTTATCGGCTTCTAAATAAACCGAGCCGCCTTTGCCGCCATTGCCGCCATCCGGACCGCCTTTGGGAACGTATTTTTCGCGCCGAAAATTAACCCGGCCGTTGCCGCCATCGCCGGCTTTGACCTCGATTTTGGCGTAATCGATCATAATTTAGATGTTAGATGACAGATATTAGATGTTAGTTAGATTCTAGATTCTAGATTCTAGATTCTAGATTTTAGATATTTTATTAAACCGTTTAACATTTTCCCAACCTCATCTGCTTTTGATGACAGTTGATTATATTCTTTTTGACTAATGTAGTTTAAATCTTTAGATAGAAGTAAAAAATATTTCACTTCGGCCAGTGAACCTTTGGCTGTGAATAAAAATCTGATAAATTCTTTTTTACTGTTTCTCGCGTTTCCTTCAGCAATATTGGCTGGAACTGAAACTACCGCTCTTCTTAATTGGCTAGTTAAAGAATACTGTTCCTTAGAGGGAAATTTATTGGTTAACTCGTAGGTTTCTAACGCTAATTTATGAGCCAAGTTAAAAACTTTCAATTGAGAAAATTCTTTCTCCATTAACTCATTCTATCATCTCAAGAAACCGAGAGGGTCCAGGGCCGCACCGTTTTCCCTGACCTCAAAGTGCAGGTGGGTACCGCTGGAACGGCCGGTTGAACCCATGATGCCGATAACGTCTCCCCGGTTAACCGTCTGACCCTCAACCACTGAGATGGAGGCCAGGTGGGCATACAAAGTTTGGTAGCCGTTGCCGTGGTCAATTAACACCCGATTGCCGTAACCAAAGTTGTCCGGCCAGCCGGCCTGGACTACCCGACCGGAATCAGCCGCGAGTACCCCGGGCCCGGCCCGGTTAGAAATGTCCAAACCCTTGTGGTACCAAACATAGCGCTGGGAAATTTGCCCGGAAACCGGCCAAATAAACTGCCCACTGCCGGAAACTGCTCCCGCGTCGGGGGTCCGTTGGGCCACATAGCGCTTCGGATCCCACAACTGCTCGGCTGGTTTGACCCCGTCGGGGACAACTAAGGTTTGACCGACGGCTAAAGCAAAAGTTTCATCATCCGAGTAAGTGTTAAACGGCCAGTTGACGATCTGCTGGGGGTCAATGTCGTACCTTTTGGCGATGGAATAAATTGTCTCCCCCCGTTTGACCTGATGGACCATACCGGTGACAGGCGGGATTTCCAATTTGTCCCCCGGTTTAATGGCATTAATGGAAGCCAAATCGTTTTGCCAGCGAATGGTGTCGATGGAAACGTCAAACTTGCTGGCAATTGAGCTGACGGTATCGCCGGATTGAACAATGTAAGTGACGACTCCGTCTCTGGGCTTAACCGAAACGCTGGTGGTGGTATTAATTTCGTCGACTGATAAGCCCAAAATTGCACCCGGAGCCGCTTCCTGCTCCTGGCCCACCACCGCTTTGGTTAAAACCGGTGTTAAGATCAAACCGATTAAAAATAAACCGGTCATACCGGTATGTAGAAATGGCCTGGTATACTTGCCTCTTTTGGTGACTAAACCTTCAACCACCACGCCTTTGCCGGCTTCAAATTCTTCCAAAAACTCCAAAAAGCGTTTGGGGAAATAGCGGTATAAAAACTTAGAGTAGGCTTTAAGCTCCCACCAAAAAGCAGCAATTGGTCTGACACGGCTTTTTTCAAAAATCGTTAACGGTTTTGGGGTCATTTCCCCAGCTTTGTCAAAAACTCAGCGTTGTCTTTGGTTTTGCGCATCCGGTCCAGAATCACTTCGGTCATCTCATCTACGTCCAAAACGTCCACCATTCTTCTCATGGTCACAATCTTCTCGTATTCCTCTTTTTTAAACAGCAACTGTTCCTGCCTGGTGCCGGAGCGCTGGATGTCAATTGAAGGGAAAATCCGCCGCTCGGCTAACTTTCGGGATAAGTGAAGCTCCATGTTGCCGGTGCCTTTAAACTCTTCATAAATTAACTCATCCATCCTGGAACCGGTGTCAACTAAAGCGGTACCGATAATGGTTAAAGACGCCTTAACTTCTTTATCGCCCAGCTTAAACGGCTCAAAGTTTCTGGCCGCCCCGAAGAATCTTTTCGGGGGGTATAAAGCAGCCGGGTCAAAACCGCCGGATAAGGTTCTGCCTGAAGTGGGCATGGCTAAGTTGTAAGCCCGGGCAATGCGGGTAATCGAATCCAGTAAAATGACTACGTCTTTACCCATTTCTACCAATCTTTTGGCTCTTTCCAAAGCCAGTTCGGCCACTTTAGTTTGACGTTCGGCTGACTCATCAAAGTTGGAAGCGGCGACTTGGCCTTTGACGTGACGCCTGATATCAGTCACCTCTTCCGGCCGCTCACCGACTAAAACGGCAATTAAAACGACTTTAGGGTTATTGGCCGCAACCCCTTCGGCAATATCTTTTAGAATCGAAGTTTTACCGGCCTTGGGCGGCGAAACAATCAAACCC
>Ga0209541_10016960_pt1 | contig 10716 bp, 10 predicted proteins | sample RifCSPlowO2_01_FD_184027 | JGI IMG/M metagenome (GOLD analysis project Ga0209541, IMG submission 184027) | Groundwater microbial communities from Rifle, Colorado - Rifle CSP2_plank lowO2_0.1 (SPAdes) (version 2) | ecosystem: Environmental > Aquatic > Deep subsurface > Groundwater | place... | reverse complement strand
AACTTGCCACAAAACTGGGCTACGTTAAAATTCCAAAAGGGGTTATAATCACAACAGACAAGGCTCATAATTATCCTGACAATAAAGTTATAATAGTTTGCACCGGCGCGCAGGGCGAAGAGATGGCGGCTTTATCAAGAATTGTTGCCGGCAACCATAAATATTTAAAAATTAAAAAAGAGGACACGGTTATTTTTTCTTCTTCTGTTATTCCGGGAAATGAAAGAACCGTCCAAAGGTTGAAGGACAATCTTTACCGCCAGTCTGATAATGTTTACCATTCAGATATAATTGATATCCATATTTCCGGTCATGGCAACATTGAGGGGATAAAACAGATGATAAGAGAAATAAAGCCTAATTATTTTATTCCAGTTTACGGAAACCACTATATGTTAAAAGAAGGAGCAAAAATTGCCTATGAAATGGGGTTTTTGAAAGACAAAGTTTTTGTGCCAGATAATGGGTCTATAATAAAATTCACCCATTCGGCGGGCTCAGGGCAGGCAAATGCGGAAGTGTTAAAAGAAAAGGCTTCGACAAATTATGTTTTTGTTGACGGGCTTGGAGTAGGAGATGTCGGAGAAATAGTTTTAAGGGACAGGCAAGAATTGGCAAAAGACGGGATGTTTGTTATTGTTGCAATAATAGACAGGCGAACTGGAAGAGTTAAAGGTTCGCCCGATATTATTTCCCGCGGATTTGTTTATTTGAGAGAATCTAAAGACCTGCTTACTCAAACCAGAAAAAAAGTAATTGAGATTGTAGATAAGTCAGCCGGGCACGGAGGCGCGGTCAATTGGGCTTATGTCAAAGATGAGATAAGAAATAAAATCGGCGACTTTCTGCACACTAAAACCGAACGCAGGCCAATGATTCTGCCAGTTGTCATAGAAGTCTAAACCAAAAGTAGCGGAGACCCGTTATCTGCTACTTTTTTGTTATTCCAATAATAAGTCTTTTGATTGATTCAGCGCTTTTTTGTGTTCCATCCAGTCTTTTATCGCTATTTTACAACCACCTAATCCGCCCATAAACTCTGACATAAAACTTCTTTCTGTAACTGACGGAAAATTATTATCGCCAAGATAATCCTTATAACTTGACCATTTATATTCTTCTAAAAATTTTATCACTTTATCTGGGTTATTAACTCCGTTTTTTTTCCAGCCGGGCTCTATTAAAGATACGGGATTTGAGTGGATATAATTGAAAATTATTCTAAATTGATTATCGTCTTCTATATAGACAGACCGAAATCTATTTTGGAAAACATAGCCCTTTCTAGCATATTTAGTATTAAAATATCTACCATACCCAGCGCCGACCTTTCTCATAAATTTTGTTATTCCATCATCTTTCATTTGTTTCACCAACAAATGAATATGATTGGGCATAAAACAAAAACATAATATATCCACAAATTTATCTCTTTTATCAATAATAGCGGAGAACGGGTCTCCGCTACTTCTCTTTTTCTCTTTTCTCCGGGCTTGTCTTCGTTTCCTGATTTCTGTGGGTTTTGCATTGTTAAATTCGTAAATAGAAAAAATTCCTCGATAGTAATCGTTTATATCCTTAAAAATCAAATTATCATCTAATCCCCGTAGAATAATATGATAAATTCCTTCATTTTTAAATTGTTCTTTTCTATATGGCATGTTTTTATTTTATTATACAATAAAAACAATGAAAAAAAAGCGGAGAACGGGTCTCCGCTACTTTCTATACAAAAAAAGAAGTCGGCTGAGGTTCTCGTGTGAGAATTTTTCAGTCGGCTTTTGCTTGCCCACTAAAGCCTTGGCAAAGGCGGGCGTGGCGCAGAGCAGATGCCTCCCTATCATTTATCTCGACCATAAAACGGTGCGAGTTTAAATCGAAAAGGGTGCTTCATTTCTGATGCGCCAATATGCTTTCCGCCGGAATAACCCAAAGCGGAATCTTAAACGTTTCTCCGTCTTTGCACATGTTGAGGCGATACAAACCAACTTCGTGGATCGGCTCGGGAAGCTCAATGGAATCAGGAATACACTCCTGCCGATCATGGTAGGTATTATGTATTACTACAAGTAGTCCGTTTGCGTCGAGTAACATCACCAAATCATTGTGGTCGCTATTATCAGTTGTAGCGACCTCTACGGTCAACGAAATATCACGGAAAGCCATGGCAATTTTCTCCTTTCGTTAAATGAGACCGGCTTGCCATTGCCGTTTTGGTTATTCAGGACTATACTATATTTATCATACACCCTTTATTACGCCTTGTCAATTCTTGCCACGCTTCCCTGTTAGTGTTAAAATCAAGTAATTAAATATAGTGGCAGCGCAGAAATTTACGCCAGTGAATAAAATATATTTGGCTTAATTTCTGCATGAATTTATTCGCTCCGCTCACAAATTCATATGAGAATAGTATCTGGCATACAGCCAACAGGAAATATTCATATCGGAAATTATTTAGGGGCAATCAAACAATGGATTTCGCTCCAAGAAAAAAACGAATGCGTTTTTATGATTGTTGATTTGCACGCGCTGACCGCTCCCTACGACCAGAAAACTTTACAGGAAAAAATTACAGAAAAATTAATTGCCTATGTTGCGGCCGGAGTTGACCCGGAAAAAGCAATTATTTTTGTTCAGTCTGAAGTTAAAGAACACACAGAACTAGCCTGGCTTTTAAACACTATCTGCCCTGTGGGCGAGTTGGAAAGAATGACGCAATACAAAGACAAATCTAAAAAATTCAAAGACAATGTAAATGCCGGCCTTTTAAATTACCCTGTTTTAATGGCAGCTGACATTCTTCTTTATAAAGCGGAGGGCGTTCCGGTTGGAAAAGACCAGGCCCAGCATGTTGAGATGACAAGAACATTGGCTAAAAAATTTAACAGCAAGTTTGGAAAAACGTTTCCGGAACCGAAAGAATTGATGCCGGAATTCGGCTCAAAAATAATGAGTTTAACTGACCCGAAAAAGAAAATGTCAAAATCGGACGACCCAAAAAGCTATATTTCATTATTTGATTTGCCAGAAGACATAGAGAAAAAAATAATGGCATCAGAAACAGACTCTGGCAAAGCCGTAATTTTTAACGTGACAAAAAAACCGGGCATATCAAACCTTTTGACAATTTACAGCATTCTAGAAGGAAAGCCGATTTCTGCGATTGAAAAACAATTTAAGGGAAAAGGTTACGGCGACTTCAAAAAATCACTGGCAAAAACAGTTATAAATTATCTGGAGCCTTTCCGCAGAAAACAAAAAGAACTCCTTTCAAGAGAAGTTTATGTCCAGGAAATTTTAAAAAAGGGCAAGGCGCGGGCGAAAACAATGGCAGAAACTACAATGCAGGAAGTCCGCGAAAAAATGGGTCTGTCATCTTGAAAACACAAAACAAAAAACAGCTCCGCTCCACTCGGGGCTGTTTCATTATGTGCGCGCAAGCCAAACACGTTTGCAATTAGGGCATTGCATCAAATGATATTTTACGCGTTGCGCTTTGCGGGGAGAAGCAACCAACGATTTGACATTTCCGCACCTCGGACACCTGTCTTGGCTGTGCAGGGTTGAGTAAAATATTCGCCCGCGCAAAAAATTGACGAAAGTTCTGCAGATACCTTGCATCGGCGACTCCTTTTTGTCAAAAAGCTGGAACTCAGAAATAAATACTGTTAACTCTTTTTGTTTTTATAACCCGTTATAGAGATATTTTTGATATATTTCCTGCGATAAAATATATATATCGCTTTGGTATTTCTCCGGCACGATTTTTTTATATAAATTTGTCCTTTCGCCGCTATAATGTAATAAATATTTCAAAAAATTAGCGCAATCTCTTTTATCCGGGCCGCCTGCATAACCCCTCATTTTTGCGTCAGTTCCCGATCTTCTTACCTGAACAAAAAGATTATCGGTAAACTGGAATAAAGTGGCATCTCCTGTAAATTTCAAGTCAACCAGTTTAGTAAAATCAACATTTGAGATGACTTCCTGTAAAATTTCCCGAACATTATCTATAGAAATTTCTTTGTTTCTTAAAGCCAAAGTTAGGGAAAGATAAAAGGTGTCGGTTTTGTCCCTTTTTATCTCGCCTTCTTCTTTGTCCCTTCTCAGTTTTATCGGGTCTGGCTCGCTCTCGTTGTAATATATTATGTCATCCCTAAAATAATAAACGCTTTTTATATTATTTTCTTTAAATATATCTTGAATTTGTTCGGAAATTAATTTTTTATTATTAAAAAGCCATGCGCCAAGGGCCGTTGCGATAACGCTGGCTTCTCCCGCGCTTTTTTCTCGCATAGCAATCGCTTTTCTTTTTAATTTTTTGGTCTCAATAAATTCTTCAAGCCCCGTTATCATTCCACCGCTTTCTTCTCCGCCAAATACCATTCTTGGCTGTTTTCCAAGATTTATTTCCTGCCCAAAAACATCCTCTATAATAACCTCTTTTTCCGGATTATCCAATATTTGTTTTTCTACTTTTTTAATTACAACGGCTATTTCCTTCATTCCTACCGGAGTTGTAACAATTTTTATTCCATTGTTTTTTGCCCATTCGTTCCAACATTTTGAAGAAGGAGTGGTGGCTATTATAAACCGAGGATGATTTTTCCAAATTCCCTCGTTTTTTAATTGTTTCATATAATAATCCATTATTAGAAAAAAAGAATACGTTGGACTATAAACAACAAATATTTTTTCGTCGTCTATCTTAATAAAATCCATGCCTAAATCTTCCAGAGTTTTTGCTTTGTTAACTGATTCAACTTGTCCTATCACAAGTCTATCGCCGTCAGGGTCTGTTATCAAGACAATATATCCTTGGGGCTTATCTTTTAAATCTTCTTCAAAATTTGCCGATTTTGCCACTTCTAAAAGGCAGAAATCGCATGAACCGTCAAAAAATTCTTTTTCGCCGGTTTTTGGATTTATCTTCCAAATCTTGCCGATTCCGTGAAAAAACGGATCTTCCTCTTTGTTTCTCCAATCAAAAACTTCTGCTATTTCTAATCTATTCAATATTCTAGACATTGTTTTGTACATACATCCCCCAACCGTATCATACATAATTCTAAACCCATTTTCGCCGGCTTTTTTTATAATTTTCAAGTTGGCAGGTTTGGCTACGTTTTTTCTCAAATAATCAACGTACATATCATAGCCGTTAAAATCTTCTTTTATAAAACCGTTATTTCTAGGGGATAGAATTATTTCATATCCTTCCGGATTTTCTTTTGCCTGCTTTATCACATCTTTTATTCTCGCAATAAATTTTAGCGACATTTCCGGCAAAAACTGACTCCCTTGATTTTCTAAATCCTTAGTCGCTGTTTTACTGCTTATAGCATGGGAAGAAGTTACAAATTCTCCTCCGTCATAATCTAACATAAATATCAAAAAAGAAACCATCCACACAGGAATCGTCTGTCTGTTAAAAGGCATATGGATATTTATTTCTAAATTCGCCTGAATTCTTGAGATTAAATCGATATAATCTTGAGTATTATATCTAACTTCTCCAGCCACTATTTTGTTAATTTCGCCCCTTACTTCTTCTTTTAAAACTAATGCTTTGCCCAAAGTTGCCAAGGCAATGCCCAATTGATTTATGGGAAATCGGCTATCCCAGTAATAAACAACATTCTGGGCCCCCCTGATTCCTCCGGTTGAAACTTTTGCTTCTTTCTCGTAATTCGTCAACCAATCCTCTGTTTTCAATTTTTCAATTAAATCTTTGGTCAAAGCCAATTTAATCTCGCCGGCATTATCCAAGTCAAAAATGGGAGAATTTTTTATCTCCTCTGGCGTAAATTTTTCCACCAATTTAAAATATTCTTTTTTTAAATCTTTAATCTCTTGTTGTCTATCCATTTTTTAAAAATTACGTATTGTTATTATTATCTCACTAAAGACTTGAATTTTCAAGGACAATCTGCTATAATATCAACATATGAAGACATATGAGTTAACATATATAATTTCCTCGGAAATTACCAGCGAGGAAGCTGGGGCAATGGCAAAAGAGGTAAATTCCTTCATTGAAAGCAAAGAAGGGACAATTTTAAGGTCTGAAAATCCTGTTGCCAAAACACTGTCCTACCCTATCAAAAAATTCGGGTCTGGCTACTTTGTTGTTTTGGAGTTTAGCGCGGAACCGGAAAAAATAAAAGAGTTGGGAGAAAAACTAAAAAATGACAAAAAAATTCTCCGCCATTTGGTTATAATAAAAAGGCCTGCCAGAACAAGAAAAGAAAGAAAAAGTGTCAGAAAACTAATTTTTTCCAATGAAGCCGAGACCAAAAATGGAACTGCTGATAAAAATCTGCGCGCAGAAGCAGCAGAAGAAAAGGGTAAAAAAATTGAATTAGAGGAAATTGAAAAAAAACTAGACGAAATTCTTGGCGAATAGGATAATCCTTCGCCTATCGGGCTCAGGATGATTTTATTCACTCCGTTCATAAAATCATGAATTTAAATAAAGCATTTGTTTTAGGAAATGTCACTCGCGATCCCGAAGTTCGGGCATTGCCTTCGGGGAGCCAGGTTACCTCTTTTGGCATAGCCACAAACAGGTATTACACAGACAGCGCCGGGCAAAAAAAAGAGGAAGCCGAATTTCATAATATCGTTTGTTTCGGAAAATTAGCCGATATAAGCTCAAGATATTTAAATAAAGGTTCAATGGTTTTAATAGAGGGAAGGATAAAAACCAGAAATTGGGTAAATACAGCCGGAGTAAAACAGTATAGAACAGAAATAATTGCTGAAAGCCTCCAATTGGGTCCAAAAAACAGCGGAGGCGCGGGGGCGGGAGGATCAGGATATAAAAGCTCGAATTACGGAAAACCGTTATCCAATCCAGCCGAAAATGCAAACCCACAGGCCGGCGGAAAAGAGGACATACCAATTATTGAAGAAAACTACACTCCCCCGCCAAGCGCAGAAGAACCAAAAAACTCCTTTCAAGGAGATGCTTCTGATGAAATAGACGTAAAAGATATCCCTTTCTAAAATTACCAATTACCAATTTACAATTTCCAATGAATTTTTCAATGAAACATTGATTCATTTATTGAAAATTGGAGTTTGAAAATTGAAAACTAACTTATAATGTTTTGTTATTTTTGCCAAAAAAATATTGACGACATAGATTTTAAAAATACAGAATTACTGTCGCGTTTTATTTCCGGCTCCTATAAAATAAAACCGCGGAAAAAGTCCGGGCTCTGCGGACACCATCAAAAGAAAATCGCAACAGCAATCAAACGCGCCCGCCAAATGGGAATGCTTCCCTACACCCCAAAATAAGAGCTGAAATTAAAAACACCAAAAAAACAGCTTTTCACGGCTGTTTTTCGTTGTTTTCAAAGTTTTCTCTTGTACATACGATCGTATCTACAGAGGAAAACTTTACCTAGTACCTATACAGTTTAAAATGCTTCAATAAAATGTCGCCATTGTATATCTTTTCTGCTGTTATGATGTTAACAAATGGATTTATTTTAAAAACTTCGCACAAAAGCTGAATTTCCTTTTCGCAAGGATAAGGATGGACCCAAACACTTTTTTGAAGTTGATAAAACCCTATAGTTTGTAATTTATGCCTCATCGCATCCCGCATATGCCTTCTTTTTCTTTCAGGTATGTCGAATATAACAATTCGCCATTTTTTATCCCATATTTTTTGTTTTTCAATACTCATGCCATCAAATAGAATCTCTTTAACGATTTTCTTCCCCTTCTCCGTCAATCTTACCGTAAATTTGTCTTTTTGTTTTTTAATAATTATAATTTTATTTTTATTTAGACCCCATAAAGATTTAGCTAATCCTGCCTCGTCAATATCCCCGCCGCCATTCTTGCTATATTTTTTATGCTTTATGAGCCATCTTGCTATATTTATTAAAAAGAATGGCGAGGTTGCGGCAATAGCTAAAATGCCGACAACGGCTAATATTAATAAAGTATCTTTTGTAATTTCTCCATATCTTGCTTTCATTTTTTTATTTTATTCAAATAGCTTTCCCTTGTCAATACGATCGTAGTCACAAAGGAAAACTTTTCTAAACAAAAACAGCCTTCACAGCTGTTTTCGTTATTACTGAAGTTCTAAAGATTTTCTTAGATTTTCTATTTCTTCATTCTTTTTTCTCAATTCTTCTTGGGCCTTTTCAAGTCTTGCTTGTGCTTCTTTTTGTTCTTCTTTCGCTTAAGCAATATTTTGCTCATGCTCCTCTCTCTTTTTATTGGCCAAATCCTCCAAGGATTTTTTTCGTTTTGCCTCTTGAGTTTCGAATATTTTTTTATCCCTTTCTAAAAGTTCTTTTCCAGTTTTTTCTGCTTCTGTTACCGGCTGCTCTTCTCTTGATTGCTCATTTTTCATTTTTTTCAAAATTCTCTCTATATTTGACCAATGTTTTTTTGGTTTTTCTTCGGGTGTTTCTTCTAGTTGTCTTGGTATTTTCCCCCTACTTTTTAAAATTTAACAATTTAAAATTGATTGTAAATTGCAAATTTAAAATTTCCGTTATGCCTGCTGAAAGGCGGTTTTTTAGTTGCAAAAAGATTATTATTTGTTAATATAAAATCAGTACCTTTCATCACAACAATACAGGAGGGTCTGCAATGAGCGCCGCCCAATCGCCTATACAAAAGGAAGAAGATTTTCCGCGTGATACTCTTTGGCACTTAGAAAGACAACTCCAAGTTCTCCGAAGAAGAATAATGGCAGAAGCGGCGAAACTAGCGAAGCGAGAATCGCCGCCAGAAGAAGTAGTATTTGTGGTTAAGATAAAACACGTCCAAGCAGTCTTTGAAAGCATGGGCCTGGCCCGCATTTTGTCCTAACGGCCCCGAGGCGCAACAACCTCTCGGTTGACTTCTTAACAGCTAAAAGATAAAATATTTCTCGGCTGTTTTTTATTCTTTTATTTTCATCGCCTCCGTTTTTATCTTCTCCATTACTGCCGGATGCTCTTTTAAATATGCTTTTGTTGCCTCTGTCCCCTGGCCGATTTTTTCTCCTTCAAGGGTGAAATAACTTCCTGATTGTTTTATTAAACCGGTTGCCAAACCAGCCCTTAACGCATCCCCAGATTTTGAAATTCCTTCGTTATAATAAATATCAAATTCGGCAATGCGAAAGGGAGCCGCCACTTTATTCTTTACAACTTTTGCTTTTACCCGATTTCCAATAATCTCATCTCCCGATTTTATTTGGGCAGTTCGCGCCAAATTAACTCGCACAGAAGCATAAAATTTTAGCGCCAAACCTCCTGGCGTTGTTTCCGGATTTCCAAAAACCATTCCAATTTTCATTCTTGTCTGGTTCAAAAATATAACCATTGTGTTTGTTTTTGCCATTATGGCAGAAAGCTTTCTGCAGGCTTGGCTCATTAAGCGAGCCTGCAAGCCCATATGCTGGTCGCCAATTTCTCCTTCAATTTCCCGTTGAGGTGTTAACGCAGCCACAGAGTCAACTACTATTACATCAATATTTTCTGACTTCACTAAAGTCTCAACAATCTGCAAAGCCTGCTCGCCAGAATCCGGCTGTGAAATTAGCAAGTCGTCAATATTAACGCCAATTCTGGCCGCATAATCAGGATCCATTGCGTGCTCTGCATCAACAAACGCGCAAGTGCCTCCTTTTTTTTGAGCTTCGGCTATTACATGCAAAGACAAAGTTGTTTTGCCGGAAGATTCGGATCCATATATTTCTATTATTCTGCCTCTTGGCATTCCGCCGACACCCAAAGCCATATCCATAGCAATGGAACCGGTTGGCACCACATCAACATTTACCGCATGAATTTCCCGCATTGTCATAATGGCCCCCTCGCCAAACCGCTCTTTAATTTCATCAATCGCATGTGTCAACGCTTTATTTTCCTTTGATGCTTCTTTTTTCCCCTCGCTACTGCTCGGGGTAAGTGTTCGCTCCGCTCCCTTATCTTTTTTATTTTCTTTCGCCATGTTATTACTATATTATTAATAAACCAATTTAATTTTACGATATAATTACACCTTTTGCCATTCGTCGCCGTTTGGCGCTTCTGATTCGTCTGGGCTGGCTTTTGGAGAGTTGGCAAAACTTACGCAGGGGTGTTCATAAACTTCCCTTGGTTTTGCTCCGTCAGCTGGGCCAACAAGCCCCTTATCTTCCAACATATCAATCAATCTGGCGGCTCTTGAATAGCCAATTCTCAAACGTCTTTGTAAAAATGAGGCAGATGCTTTTTTAGTTTCTAAAACTATTTTTTTTACCTCTTCAAATAGCGGCTCTTCTTCGCCAAAAAATGTTTCTCCGCCGACTTCCTTGCCCGTAGCGTCTGATTTTTCAAGGCTATCTGCTAAACTCTGCGTTAATGCCGACTGATGTTCCTCTATTTTTTTTCCTTGTTCTACGCAATGGTCAACAACTTTTTTAACCTCTTTTTCTGAAATATACGGTCCTTGAATTCTGCTGATTTTCGCTGATTTGGAAGACAAGAATAACATATCTCCTGCTCCCAATAATTTTTCAGCTCCCGAAGTATCTATAACTGTCCTTGAATCAATTTGAGAAGAAACCTGGAAAGTAATTCTAGTTGGCACGTTAGCTTTAATCAGGCCGGTGATAACTTCAACGGAAGGCCTCTGTGTAGCCAGCACAAGGTGTATTCCCGTAGCTCTTGCCATTTGGGCCAATCTCACAACACCGGCTTCTATCTCTCT
>Ga0209541_10016959_pt1 | contig 10717 bp, 12 predicted proteins | sample RifCSPlowO2_01_FD_184027 | JGI IMG/M metagenome (GOLD analysis project Ga0209541, IMG submission 184027) | Groundwater microbial communities from Rifle, Colorado - Rifle CSP2_plank lowO2_0.1 (SPAdes) (version 2) | ecosystem: Environmental > Aquatic > Deep subsurface > Groundwater | place... | reverse complement strand
GCTGTGCTTGCGAGCAATATATGAAAGTTGCTGATTCCATCCAAGAGTGCTCAATCCTAATTTAAACCTTTCAACATTTATTCCGGTGTGTATTTTTCTCTCAAGCGAACTGGTGTTTATGGAAGAAGTGTTGTTTATTTTTACAATAATTGTTTCATCTGCGAAAACTTTTACCGGTTTCGGCGCAGCAGGCTCGGTTGGCACTTCTGTCCGGATTGTTTCATTGTTTTCGTCCTGCGGCTCGTTAATTGAAATGCTGGTTTTGCTGTAGCTTGTGCATCCTGCAACTGCTATAATAAAAAACAAAATCGCAATTGCAAATAATTTTCCAGCCATACAAAAGCTTCGCTGTTTCTGTTTAAATAATTTCCTTCATTCTTTAATGAATGACGTAAGTTTAACTTCCTTCTTTTCTTGTTGTATTTCTTCTAAATAACTTTTTATTTTTTCTAGTGCCAAACAATCCTCTTCATTATATTTCTCTAATTTTTTCTTATCCTCTCCCTTTTTATTTTTTAGAAATCTTAGATAGTAAGCTATCGATGAAAAACCATCAAGGTTAGGGTCGCTCCAGTTGAATCCAAGCTCTTTTCCTATTTCTTTTAGTGAGTAACTGTGTGTGGGAAAAACAACGGAATTCCTTAATATTTGGCTCACCTCAACCATCTTTGGTGTTATAAAATCATCTAACTTATATTTTTCGAGTAATTTTTTCATCGTACTTTTTTCATAATTACCATAGTAATAAATAATAAAATCGTCTTTCGTTTTCAAATAATTATAGAAATTATTTACAATTTTCTTTTCTTCCTTTAGTGTACTGGCAAAGAATTGTTGCTTACTACTTGAGTTCTTTTCTTTTATTATTGCACCTATTAAATAAACAGTATTTGTCCATTCTTCATTTGTATTTGATTTTATACCCATACTTTCTAAGTATGTGATTGGCACATCAAACGTGCCTTCCAAGTCTAGAAATATTTCATTTTTAGCTTTTTGAAAAACAGGTTTATCTAATATTATTTTTTTATTTTCCAACAGAGCTTTAGCCTGTAATTTATATATGTTTAGTGTTTTTTCTCCAATACCCTTTATCTTTAGTAAATTTATGTCACTTTTTTCTAAATCCAATATTGTTGCTATACCTTTCTCCAATAATAATTGTTTCTTCTCTGCGCCAATTCCATAAATAAGCGATATATCTCCGCTTTCTTTTAATTTCTTTAATCCAAATGATTTCCATGGTTCGGATAGTTGGCTTTTTGTCGGAGTTACTTTTTTACCATTTATTATTTCTTTTATTTCGCGGAGTGTATTTGCTAGTTTTGTTTCGTATTCACTAAAGAAATATTCTGTTTCTTCATTAATTCTATTAATTAGAAAAAATTTTTCAGGTGTGTAATTTTGTATTTTGCCAATAATGTAATTGTTCAGAGCTGCCTGCAGGATATGCTCTTCTTTTATTTGTTTAACTGTTTTTTTCTCTTTTATAGTATAGTGATAATCGCCAAAAACACTTTTATGCGTTGTTTCTTTAATTAAGAGGTCTGGTATTCCTAAAATCATCTCAGGTAGGTAAATAAGTGGTGATTGGCTAAACGTTAGTGATCCTTCAAAACACCCCTTCAATGTGTATAAAAACCCCTCTTCTTGGGTCTGTATGGGTATTATTTCCATTTCTGGATAGTTTTCTGAAATAAATTTCTTTTCTTCAATATTCCCGATTTCAGCTAAAATTTTATATGATTCACTAGGTGGGTCCCTATCCTCTTTGGCTGCGTATAAATCGCACCATAAATTGAACGGAGATCTCTTATATGTAAGTATCATTGATGGGTTAATTGTATCATTAGAATCAGTTTGTCGCGTTAGACATTTGTTATAAATTTTTTCTATTTTGTCCATTTCTAAAAGTAAAAAGTGCGGGTTCAGTGAACTCGCATATTAGTTTGTGGTTTGCAGTTAGTAGTTTGTAGTACGAAACCACAAACCACCAACCACAAACTACGAACTAATTGTTATCTTTAGGAGGTGATCTATCCGCAGGTTCCCCTACGGATACCTTGTTACGACTTAACCCCCCTTGCCGAGCTTAGATTCAACTCCACCAAGAAATGGAGCATCATCCAGACCCGACTCAGGTGATTTGACGGGCGGTGTGTACAAGGAGCAGGGACGTATTCACCGCGCCATAATGAAACGCGATTACTAGGGATTCCGGCTTCACGAGGGCGAGTTACAGCCCTCGATCCGAACTAAGTGCGGATTTAAGGATTGGCTTCACCTTACGGTGTTGCAGCCCATTGTTCCGCACATTGTAGTACGCGTGTAGCCCAAGAGATTCGGGGCATACTGACCTACCGTTGCCCATTCCTTCCTCTGCTTCATCAGCAGCGGTCTCACCAGAGTGCGTTCCCCTCGAAAGAAGAACTTGCAACTGATAATATGGGTCTTGTTCGTTGTCGGACTTAACCGAACGCCTCACGGCACGAACTGACGGCGGCCATGCACCACCTCTCAACAAGTCTAGCAAAGTCGTCAGCTTGACCTTCATACTGTTGTCGCTCCTGGTCAGATTTCCGGCGTTGTATCCAATTGAACCGCAGACTCCACCCCTTGTGGTGCTCCCCCGTCAATTCCTTTAAGTTTCAACCTTGCGGCCGTACTTCCCAGGTGGCGGACTTAACGGCTTCCCTACGGTACTGCCCTCGCACGAAGCGGAGGCAACACCTAGTCCGCATGATTTACAGCTAGGACTACCGGGGTATCTAATCCCGTTTGCTCCCCTAGCTTTCGCCCCTCACCGTCAGAACAGTTTTAGCAAGGCGCTTTCGCCACAGGTGGTCCCCTAAGGATTATTAGATTTCACCCTTACCCCTAGAGTACCCCTTGCCCATCCCTGTCTCGAGGCTCGCAGTATTCTCTGCACGCCTGACAGTTAAGCTGCCAGATTTCACAGAAAACTTACGAGCCAGGCTACGAGCGCTTTAGACCCAATAATGGTCAAGACCACTTGAGCTGCGGGTATTACCGCGGCGGCTGGCACCCGTCTTACCCAGCTCTTATTCCACCAGTTTTTTACGCGGATGAAAAGTTTGCACTAAAAGTACAAACACTCAGAGTCCCCTCGTCACACTTGCGTGCATTGCGAAGGTTTCGCGCCTGCTGCACCCCGTAGGACTTGGGTCCGTGTCTCAGTACCCATCTGGGGGCGCCAACTCACATTGCCCCTACCCGTCGTAGCCTTGGTAAGCCGTTACCTTACCAACTAGCTGATAGGCCGCAGCCCCATCCTTGAGCGCCGAAGCTTTTGCCTTAGGAATATTTCAATGTCCCGAAGCTATGGGGAATTATCCTCAGTTTCCCGAGGGTATACCCCACTCAAGGGCAGGTTAGCTACGTGTTACTCAGCCTTTTGCTTTCCTTGCGGAAAAACTTGCATGGCTTAGTCGAACTCTGATAGCAGTCTTGTCCGGCAGGATCAACCGGATTTGATTTTTTGACGTTTTTGAGCACAACGCAGAAAAAATTTCTGCACCGCATAAAGAACCGCTCGATTCTTTATGCCACAATTTACGTCCCTACAATAAAATTTTCAATAGAACTCCTAAATTTTATTGCGAGATATTGCTCACTGAACCCACATCAGATAAAACTAAACGTCTTTTCTTGTTAAGACGCTCCTCATTCAATGCAACTCAAATACATACTGCGCTTGCGATTGCAAAAGCTGAAAGTTATGTATGTTTATTGCAGTTTATTCAAGACAATCTGCATGATTGCCTTGCTCACAAAGCGAGACTTTTATCACAGTGACCAGCACTACAATGCAGTGCAGGTCTCGCTTTGTGATGTACATGCCTCATTTGTTAAAATTCGGCACAATACTACCGCTTTTGCGGTTTAAATACCTTACGGCTTTTTGCCTCCAAGATATCTTAGTTGCTTATGGGGCAAAAACCCGGGAAAAATAAACTGACTAAGACGTTGTTTTGTTTTTAGCTACTCAAGTTAGGCAGAAGCCAGCCCGCGTTAAGGGATTGCTCGCTTCTTTATAATTTTGCCAGCTCGCAATCCCTTAAGCAGCCTAATACAAAAAGTGCAGGGGGAAGGATTTGAACCTTCGAAGACGCTAGGTCATACGGTATCTCTCTATCACTGAACTCTACGAGTTCTCATCGCTCAAATCGCGAAGACTTGAGCCGTACCCCTTTGACCAGACTTGGGTACCCCTGCTTTTTGTGAAATCTGTGTAAGTATTCAGTTTTCGGTAATCAGTTATCAGTACTGAATACTGACTACTGATGACTGAGGACTATTAAATAAATTCCCTTATGCAACCTTTTTATACCCTCTTGCCGATAATATAATATGAACTTTCTCAAAAACTCTAGGGCGCATGGAAATCCGCTCTCGCTGGCACTGAACGCCGCGACTGTAATAATTGGACTTACGCTTATTTTTTTCAATCCAAAATTTTTGCCGGTTAGCGGGCTTGTAATTTTTGCAGGTTACTTGATTTTTATCCAACTTATCCATCTTGCAGTTTTCGGTACAAATCCCGTTGGAATGGTTCTGGGCGCGCTTGTTGTAATTGCTGCTGCAGTCATAATAAAATTTAGCTTGGGGAACGCGCACAATTTCATAACTGATAGCTGGCAGCTTGTCATCGGTGCCCTTATCGGGCTTTATCTGCTAAGAGAAGTCACTGACTAATTTCATTTCTCAATTGTTTTAAAAACTCCAGCAAAAATTTGTGGCGCTTGCCGGCGATTTTCTTTGCGGTTTTTGTGTGCAATCCGCTTTTTAATGTGAGCAGTTTTCTGTAAAAGTGGTCTACTGTGTAATTCAAATCATCCGGGCTTCTCCGTGCGCAAAAAGTATCCTGCGCATTGTACAGTGCGCGGTTTTTGCCGCCGCCGACTGTAAAAGTTCGTGCAACCCCTATTGCGCCGAGCGCATCCAATCTGTCGGAGTCCTGCAAAACTTTTGCCTCCAGGCTTTTTGGCTTTTTAGCGTGCGAAAAGCTGTGCGCCTCAATTGCGTGCAGTATTTTTGAAGCCTGTTTTTTATCGTATTTTAACTTTCTAAGAATCCTATTTGCAATCGGAAGCGCCTTTCGCACCGGTTTCTTAATATCGTGCAGGAGTGCTGCTGGAATGACAATGTTCAGGTCAGCTCCCTCTCTTCTGCCAATGTTTTCTGCGCTTTTTGCAACCCTTTCAATATGTGAAAAATCGTGAGCAGGATCATTTTGCTTGTAGTGCTTTTGGACTTCTTTTTTTAGTTTTTTTAATTCTCTATTCATAAAAATAGGATGAATCCTTCATGATGTAAGCAAATAAAGACTAACCAGCGCAAACAAAATTCCTGCCCCGATTTTTGGAGTCAGTTTTTCGCCTAAAATCAAAACAAGCAGCGAAACAGTTACAAGCGTGTTAATATTAATTACTGTTACAACTTTTGAGCCGAGGCCCAAGCTAAATGCAATGGTTGTGGCGATTATTCCGGTGCCTAAAATAATTCCTGCAAGAACGGTTATCCACATGGTATTTCCAGGGAAAGAAATTGGCGTCTTCTGAAAAAGAAAAATAGCTGCGGCTGTGGCAAATGCAATGCCCAAATAAACAGTTGCAAAAAGCGGCGCAGGGACTTTATCCGAGATCAGCTTCAAGAGAAAATTGGCTATACCAAACAGAACAAGTGCCGCAATGCCGTAGATTACCCATGATTCCATGTTTAAAGTGGGAGTGCCCCCGGCGGGATTTGAACCCACGTCTCAGCCTCGAAAGGGCCGAATCCTTGACCGAGCTAGACTACAGGGGCAATGAGAGTAACAGATATCTCTACTCTTATATTATAGTTCTTTTAAGCTGAATGGACCGGACGTGATTTGAACACGCGGCCTCCTGCATGCCATGCAGGCGATCTACCGGGCTGATCTACCGGCCCATTTTAGTTGCAATGACTGCAAACATTTAATAATGTTTTCTTACTCTATAATAAAATGGAAAACTGCATTTTCTGCAAAATCGGAAAAAAGGAAATTCCTGCTAAAGTAATTTATGAGGACAAGGATCACATTGCTTTCCTTGACATTCGCCCTTATACGCGCGGCCACACTCTTGTGATTCCAAAAAAGCATTATATTAATTTTCTTGATTTGCCGAAATCGGAGGTAACCGAACTTTTTGGATTGGCGCAGGAAATTGCAAAAAAATTAAAATCTGCGTTCAGGGCGCAGCTGATTTTCCTTTCTGTAATGGGCGAGGAAGTTCCGCATACTCACGTTCACCTTATTCCGTATTACGGAGTAATGCCATTTGAGCGCAGAGCAGACCCCTCAAGCGAAGATTTGGACGGCGTTTTATCGCAGATAAAGAATTATAAGGGGAAGGATTAACGCTATTGTTATGGCATTTGTTTTGGACCTTGTTAATAATGCCAGCGCTGTAATGCGCGACCACAGGAAAAGCATTGCGTTTATAGTTACTGCAATTGTTTTAATGATAGTTTTCCTTACTCTTTTGAGGTATGGTATTGAGAAAAATCCTGCAGTGGTTGCCCAAACTGTTTCTGCAACGCAAAAATACGGCCTGCTTGGCGGCTTTGCAATTGCCGCAATTGGCAGCCTGTGGTTTTTGCCAACGCCGTATGAGATTGTAATTGCCCCAATTTTGAAATTTTATCAGCCGCAGTTTTTGGCAGTGCTTGTCATTGCACTGGGCGCCTTCACGGCAGATATTTTTAATTTCTACAGCGGGCGCAAGATCGGCGAAAAACTTGTTAGAAAAAGAATTGAGCCGGCAACAATCAAGCGCATTGAGAAATTTTTGGACAAATATGGTGTTTTAACCCTGGTAGTTTTCGGATTTATTGCTCCAGTTACTTCCTATGATATTGTCAGCTTTGTAATGGGCGGTTTTTCCCGAATGCCTGCGCGAATATTTTTCCCAGTTACTTTTGTTGCACGAATACTGCACTTCATAATGGTGCTGTTTATTTCTAATGGGCTGCTTGCGGCTGCAGGAATAAACCTAGGATAAAAACTTATTAAGCTGTTTGTGCAGTAAATTAAGCTATTGGCTATTAGCTGTTGGCTGTTAGCGTTTCGCGTTGCGCGCTTCGTGCTAATAGCAAAAAGCCAAAAGCTAACGGCTAATACAGGTTTCACAAAAAGCGGCGGTAGTCTAGTGGTAGGACCTTAGCCTTCCATCTTGAGTACAGCGAAAGATACGACAAAGCTGTGCTTTCGAAGTAAGCTAAAGACCCGAGTTCGAATCTCGGTCGCCGCATTTCGGCTTTTTGCCATCAAGATGTCTTAGCTGCTTATTAGGCAAAAACCCGGGAAAACTTGGCTAGACTAGGACGTTGCCTTGTTGCTCAAGTTAGGCGAAGCCAGCCCACATTAAGGGATTGCTCGCCTATAAAAGTTAATGAGCTCGCAATCCCTTAAGCAGACAAAGGCGGAAATCGCACCCCTTTGATTATGGATAAAATTAAAGTCGCAGCCGCACAGATCGAAGTATCCGAAAACCCCCAGGCTAATTTGGAAAAGATTCTGGAATATTTAAGCGATGCAAAGAAACAAAACGCAGCGTTAGTTGTTTTTCCCGAGACTTGCATTTACCCAAAATTTGATGGAATTGAAAAATCTAAGCTCAATCCAATTCTCTCTCAAATAGAAAAGAAATGCAAGGAATTAAAAATTTGGGCCGTTGTTGGAGTTTATGTGAAGGAAGTCGATATTGTAAAAAATGTTGCCCATTTGATTAATTCGAACGGGAAAATTGTGCACTCTCATTATAAAACTCGGAAGTGGGAAAGCGAAGAAGGCATAACTTGCGAACCTTCTGATTTTCCGGTTTTAGACACTGAGCTTGGGAAAATCGGGCTTGCCATTTGCTGGGATATTTCAAACGAGCAGATTATCCAGAATTTCAGAAAAAAAGGCGCAGAGATCATTTTGTGCCCTTCCTGGATTCCGGATGGGAATACCTCAGATTTTGCTGAAACTGTGCCGCTTGGCCTTGCGTTTTTTGCAGATGCCTTTGTAATATTTACAGATTCAACAAATGACAATGGCGGAAAAAGCGCTATTTGTTCCCCACGAAATTTTTTGGCAAAGGATTATGGAAAAGAAGCGCTTTTGGTTGCGGAATTAAATCCTGAACAGCTTGTAGAAATGAAAAGCCTAAAGGGCCTTTCGGACTAATTCAAAAAACCCTTCTGGGCTGCGCACTTTTATTTTTGCTGTTCCCGCTGTTGTCTCAACTGTTTTTATTGTCCTGAAGCCAATCTTGCGCGTAAGCTTGTCGCCGTCATCTGTTTCCAATACTGCAACCTGCCTCGTTACTTTGTGTTTTTTGATAATATCTTCTGTGCACAGGATGAGTTCGCGCGAGATATGATGCGCCTTGCTTGTGATCCCTATTGAAGCGTGCCATAGATTTGTGCCTTTTTGCAAGGGGACGGGGAGTATGGGACTGTGGGTAAGGTGCATTTCAAGATTTTCAACAAAGCTGTCATCTACAAGCAAATTAATAAAATATCCCATTGGCTCCCCGTTTTTTGTGGCTAAAAAAGTGCCCTCTGGAAAAAAGCTAATGCGTTCGCGCATTGTTTGCTTTGATGCGCGCAATGCTGGTGGAAAGGCCTTTTCCTCAATTTTCATTATTTTGTCTAGCCCTTCCTCGCCTACTTGGTAATATTCAATGCCATCAACGACTTTTAACAATTTTATCATAGAATTAAGTGTGGTGCTGCACATTTGCAAGCAGCTCCCCAACAATTTCATAGCTTTGCCCGACAACCGCGCAGTTTTCCCGCCCGATTCTTAGCTTCAGTCCCATAAGTTCTGTTTCCACTGGGAAGCTGACCGTTTCGCCTTTTTCAAGCCTTTCTTTTATCAGAGCAGGCAGTTTCCCCAATTTATGCGAAACAAAAAGCGCCTCAAGGCCTTTAATTACTGCCTCTACAATTTCACCCTTCTGTGCGTTGGGATATTCTATGCTAAACTTGTCTGGCAGGATTGTGTATTCAATTGTTCCATGCCTTTCCTTTCTTGGGCCCCACATAGCAATTAATCCTCTCCAGGGTAGATATCTTTTGTAAGCGTTATATAAGTTTCAAATTGCTTTGCCTTTCCCGTGAATTTGACTCTACAGGAGTTCTCCCTTATTCTTATTTTAAGGTCAAGCTGTTCAAACTCTACAATCTCCCCAAGTTCCAATTTTTCCCTGGTGCCTTGCGGAACCTCTCCTAAGTTATGTGTTTTAAAAAGCTCATTTAGCCAATTCAATACTAGCTTAATCATCTGTTTCCTGTAATTGGCAGGAAAAACAACAAACGCCGCATCCTCTATTTTTTTGGTCCTAATTTTAAAAGGATCCCAATCCCTTTCGCTTACCATAGGCATTTAGTGCCTTGCGTGATATTTATAAATTACCTCATCTATCCCTGTATATGGGAGCGGGCGAATACGACTTTGATTCTATCTTATCGGAATACGATAAAAAGGACATTCATATTGGGGTTCTTGGCGGCCATTCTGCTCTGGATGTCTGCCGCGGGGCAAAAAAGCTTGGTTTTAAAACAGTAGCTGTCTGCAAGCGCGGCCGCGAAAAGACCTACGACACTTATTATAAAACGCGCAAGGGCAAGGGCATAGTTGATAAAACAATTATTTTAGATGAATTTTCTCACCTCACAAAACCGAATATTGTAAAAAAACTGCAGGATTTAAACACAATTTTCATTCACAACAGGTATTTCTGGGTTTATTTTGATTTTAAAAATATTGAAAACGAATTCCCGGTGCCTATTTTCGGAAACAGGAATTTGCTGCGCGCAGAGGAGCGTGACCAGAAGCCAAACCAGTACGATTTCCTGAAAAAGGCCGGAATCCGAATGCCGAAAATCTTTGACAAGCCGGAAAAAATTGACCGCTTGTCACTTGTAAAAGTTTCCGAGGCAGAGCGCAAATACGAGCGCGCATTCTTTTTGGTTTCCAGTTACGAGGATTACAAGAAAAAATCAGAGCAGCTGGTTGAGAAACTGCGAATAGATAAGGAAGATCTGGAAAAAGCCGTGATCGAAGAATATGTTATCGGCGCGCCTGTGAATTTCAATTATTTCTACTCAATTATGAACGGCGAGCTTGAATTAATGGGCACGGACATGCGCCGCCAGACAAATATTGACGGCATTATGCGCCTGCCTGCAAACGAGCAGCTTGAACTCCTGAAGCACATTGAGCCAAAACACATTGAAACTGGCCATGTTGCAGTTACGATTAAGGAAAGCTTGGTTGAAAAGGCATTTGAGCTGGGCGAGAAATTTGTAAAATCTTTGGATAAAGAAGCGCCACCCGGAATTATCGGGCCGTTTGCGCTGCAGGGCGCAATTTCTGCTGACCAGGGAAAGGAAGAGTTTGTCTGCTTTGATGTTTCATTTAGGATCCCGGGAAGCCCGGGAACTATGTTCACTCCATATTCCGGATACCTTTACGGCGATTCTATTTCATACGGCGAACGAATTGCAATGGAAATTAAAGATGCTTTGAAAGAAAAGCGGCTGGAGGATATTGTTACATGAGCGATAAAAAGCCGGTAATAGCAACAGTTTCTTCGCATTCCGCTTTGCAGATAATGAAGGGCGCAAAAGACGAAGGATTTAACACCCTGCTGATTTGCGACAAAAAGCGCGAAAAATTCTA
>Ga0209541_10016958_pt1 | contig 10717 bp, 15 predicted proteins | sample RifCSPlowO2_01_FD_184027 | JGI IMG/M metagenome (GOLD analysis project Ga0209541, IMG submission 184027) | Groundwater microbial communities from Rifle, Colorado - Rifle CSP2_plank lowO2_0.1 (SPAdes) (version 2) | ecosystem: Environmental > Aquatic > Deep subsurface > Groundwater | place... | reverse complement strand
ATGTCAAAAAAAAGATTATAAAAAATAATAAATATTTATTTAGAAGCTAACTTCCAAATAGTTTTTAATCCCACGATAATTGCACCAGGAACAACAAAGACCACAATATTGCTTAAAGCTTGTCGTAACCATGGACCAACAAAGGGAATTAATCCTAAGTTGACTATTCCCGCCAGCATTAAAGCAATGGCCGCAATCAAGAAAGGCGTTGTTTCCTTGGTGGTAAGATTAAACAATCCCACTAATAAGCCTAACAATACTAATGAAGTTACCAATAATTCCGTAGAAACATATGCTCTAAAAAATCCCGCAACCAAGGATATAATCAATCCAGCAAAAAAAGCATAATGAGCAATCCTGTGCAGCTCTATTCCTTTTGGTTCTCTTTGTCTTATCATGAAACTATCACCTCTACTATAATATTTGTAAGAAACAATTTCAGTATATAAATCATTCGGTCAGGAAGAGAGAAGTGGCGAGAAAATGGGAGTTCGCAAGCTAGAAACTTGACTGTATAGAAAAAAAGCGAAGGGATTTTAAAGAAACAAGACCTAATGACCTTATGAACCAAGACTTCATCCTAGGAAAATGTAAAACTAACGCTGCGTTCTCCGCTAAGTTAAAAAATCCTCATAAATTGAATCTCAACAAAATAAAACAAAAATTCGAAGTTGTGCTAGAAATACCCATACTTTTAGTTATCAAAGAAAAAGGAATAGAAATTATTGTTCATGGTTACGGTGAATTGATGTTTAAGAATTGTAATGATACTGAATTAATGGAGAGGATAGCGAAGAAGGTTTATGTTGTAGGATTGGAAAAATGAGAGTGGCTGGTTGTTTTATGCAGTATAAAGATAAATTTGTTATCCTTCATCGAAAGCCAGAAAAATCACAGGGGGATAAATGAGGCTTACCCGCAGGAAAAGTTCAACACGGAGAAACGGATGGTTCCAATGCAGAGCGTACATAGACACCGGAGCTAGTTACAGTTTATTTCATGCAGATGTAGCTGAAATTTAGGTATATCTCTAGAAGAAGGCCAACTTCATGAGGTAACAGTTAGCGATGGAAACACTTTTAAAGTATTCCTCCATAAGGTGAAAGTATCTTTAGCTGGACAAGAGTTTGAAGCGACAATTGGATTCTCAAAAGGACTTGGTGTTGGCTTCCACATTTTAGGAAGAAAAACCATTTTTGACAGATTTGGGATATACTTTAACGAAAAAGAAAAGTATGTAGAGTTTACACCTTTGCAACTCTTAAAATAAAAACCGCCCCAGACCAGATTTGAATTCACCGAATCCCAGAACCATTCTAAGACCCGCTGGTGACCTGATGGTTAACAGCCATCCGCTCTAACCGGGCTGAGCCACTGGGGCATAAGTTACAATTAAGACGAATTATTTATAAACATTTCTACGACCCATGACAATATGGAAATAAGCAAAGGTATTCAGATAATCGGGCCATCTTTGTGGATAGAATCGGAAAAGATCTTGATAGTTAATGATCTGCATCTGGGATATGAAGAATCATTACATCGTAAAGGCATTCTAGTGCCAAGATTTCAAATTAAAGAAATTATGAGAGAGATGGAAATTATTCTCTCCAAAGTCAAACCAAAGATTATTATCATTAATGGAGATTTGAAGCATGAATTTGGAATGGTTTTACCACAGGAATGGAAAGAGGTACTGCAATTGTTGGATTATCTTCTACTGCATTGTAAAGAGATAATTATCATCCGTGGTAATCATGATCCCATTATCACTCCTATTGCCAAAAAAAGAGGAATTAAAGTAGTTACCGAATATCTAACCGGCAAGGTAATAATAGTTCATGGAGATAAATTAGTAAAAACCAAAGCAAAACAAATCATTATCGGCCATGAGCATCCTGCCATAACTATACGCGAAGGGAGTAAGTGGGAAAAATACAAATGTTTCCTCAAAGGAAAATGGGAAAAAAAAGAATTAATTGTCGTACCTAGTTTCAATCCATTATTGGAGGGAACAGATATTTTGAAAGAAAGATTATTGAGCCCATTTTTAGATAATATTAACTCGTTTGAAGTATTTATTACCAATAAAGGAGAAGTGTTTAAGTTTGGGAAAGTTAAGCATATACTAAAATAGAGGCATCTTTTATACCCTAAAATAGGTAAAGTAAGTAGAATTAACGAACTAGAATTAGAACGATATCTCAATTTTTTCAAACACTCTTCAGAAGATAATCTTCAGCATTCATTGGCAGTTGTATCGACCTTCCCTCGTTGGAGCATAATTTCGGGATATTATGCCATGCATGATTGCATTAAACTTTTTCTGACAAAAATATTCAGATTAAAAATAGAATTGGAAGTGCGCAGTACCACCATTAAAGTTCTTAGAGAAGTACTCCGGGATATAGAGACGATCAAGCTTATGGAAGATGGTTACTAAGAGTTTATTTCCATGGCAAATGATTTAGCAGAAGCTAAGAAAGAACGAGTAAAATCACAATATTACACAGGTTCTGCTTACATGAAACAAGAATATCAAAAACGAGCCATTTCTTTCCAAGAGGAAATAGTTAATCCCTTTCTGCAAAAAATAAATAAAAAATCCCAATCGCAGCACAAGAAATACAACCGCAATTGTATTTCTGTGCAGAAATGAGATATTCTTCTCATTTCTTGCAGAGCTGCGGGGTATTTTTTAATCTTGCTTGGAATCAACATCGTAGTAGAACTACGGGGTATCATACCCAAGCAAGAAATAAATTAGTAGAGGAAAATAATGATTAGCCCTCTCTTTCACTCTGATTGTTTTAAAGTACTTTCCCTCTACGGCATTTTTCTAGGTTCACGGTTTAACCGATCTGAAATAAAACAAAGGACTAAACTTCACAATGTTCTTTTGGATAAAGCATTAGCTTTATTGCTCAGCTCAGGAATAGTAAAAAAAGAGAAGAGATATTTCTCTCTCAATTTTGAGAATGAATATACACAACTGATTATGGAATTGGTTCGCAAACAGTATAAACAAATGCGAGAATTGCCTTTGATGATTTATCATCTGATTATGGATATTGTTGCGGCGATTTCAATCTTTAAAGAAATGGAAGTCTATCTATTTGGTTCCTATGTCAAGTTAATTTATACAAATAAATCCGATATAGATTTGGCAGTAATATATACTCAAAAATTTAATAAAAAAAACCAAATTACTAAAATTGTTTCCAAAATAGAAAAAAATTATAACAAAAAGATAGAAGTCCATTATTTTGAAAAAGAAGTGTTTTATAGAAATAAAAAAGATATTTTAGTCAGAAGTATAATCAAAGATGGAATACGCTTGATTTGAATTTTACATTTAATTTTTTGGGAATAATATATTCGCTATTTCCCCGCTATCTCCTTGCCTTCACATTATATCCTTTCTGTTTCAATTGATGATATTCACAGAAAATAATTCCAAAAACTACTGGCCTATTGCACCGCACACAAATACCCTCTTTCTTTTTCTGAGCATAAGTTTGATGCCTTTCAGAGATTATCCTCTCTTTATTCAAATGATAAAACTTCATAAAACGATTAGGATATTCTTTATGACTTTTGCTAATTTCTACTTTTTCTTTCACCAGCTTTTTAACATTCAAACTTTGTAAACCAACACTCTTAACTTTTCCCCTAATCTTCTCAAAAAAGCGGCGGATCATTTCTGGCATTTGGGACAGTAAAACGTCCCTCTTCCCCCTTGATATATTTTTACTAATTTGTGCTTCTTAGGACAAACATCTCTTTGATACACTAATAAATAATTCTGAAAATCTCCCGAACCTTCTAAATGAGAATAATTATCTACTGAACTGCCTTTCTTTTCAATAGCCAACTTCAATAGCCGTTGCAAAGAATGATGTAATTTGCTAATCTCAGACGAGGACAAAGATTCAATCTTTCTTCGCGGATCTACTCCCGCTATATATAATGCCTCCTGAGCATAAATATTACCCATGCCAGCAATGAATTTTTGATCCATCAAAGTAACTTTGATATTGGCCTTTTTTCTTTTCTGGAATAAAACGCGTAAAACACCTACCATAAATCCTTTAGATAATGGCTCTGGACCAAATGAATCTAATATTTTCTTTAATTTACCTTCGGTATAAAGTCGTACTGAACCAAAACGGCGAATATCATTAAAAGAAAGAGTGGAACCGTCACTGAAAGAAAAACTGGCCACCAAATATTCTTGAGGGGCTTGCTTTTCTAACTTGTCAGCATAATGAAAATGCCCAGTCATTCCTAATCTAAAAACTAGAAATAATTTATGGTCATATAAAGTATCTTCTAAATTAATAATAACTGCTTTTGCCCTTCTCCATACTTTTACTATTTTTAAAGAGACCAACTTGTTGATAGAATGATCGGCAATTCGTTTATCAAAAGTTTTGGCTTGAACTATTTTTTTTCCTAATACTTGCTTTCTAAGTTGCCGTGTGATTGTTTCTACTTCAGGTAGTTCGGGCATAACTTCAAGAAGATAACAAAATATATAAACATTTAGGGAATAACACTGATAGTATGATACACTCCCTAGTTTATATAATAAAGTGTATTGAGGGAATTAAATGAGGGAATTAAATGAAGAACCAGATAATGATGAAGCTAAATTATTAATGTCCTTACGCCGATCTAGAAAAGCATACTTCATTGAATATATCTGCGGGTTTGTATTATTACTTTTATTGACCGCCCTTTATTTTAAAGGTATAGACATACCCCCGGGAGTTAATTATATAGTAAGTGGCATTGCCATCATAGCTATAGCCTCGGCAGAAATATCCCGACAAGTTTTGCGGTATAATATCTATAATACTAAGATTGAGGTAATTAAAGGAGTCATAAAGATTAGTCGCAAGAATATTAATTTTCACCCTCTTGCTTTCGTACCGGATATCACTTTGAAACAAAGTTTACCTCAGAGAATTTTAAATTATGGAACGGTAGATATACCTCTTTCTGGAAGTCATACTGACGCATTTGAGTTAAAGGACATAGACCAGCCCGCAGTGGTCTTGGAACTATTGGAAAAGTTGATTGATACTGCCAGGAAGAAGAAGTGAGAAATTTCACACTCGGTTAAACTAAAATGCCATAAATTACGAACAGATAATGGCATTTTATATATACCAAAAATGAAGATGAAAACTTCATTTTTGTACAAGAATATGATCGATGTCATATTCTTTGTATAAAACTCCCTCTAAACTATTCAAAATTTAGGGAGTTTTAGTATAAATGAGGAAAGTATTAAAAACAAGAAAATATTACCAATCACATGAAGAGGGATGATATCAAAATATTAATTAGTTCTATCTTAATCTCAACAATTGGTGTATTTGGCATAGACTACTTCTCCCATTTACTGTTCTTCAATCCCATGGAAACATTAAGTTATTTCTTTGCCAAAATGACTTTCTATTTTGTTTTTTCTATCCTATTCCTCTCTCTATTTAATTTAAAGAAAAAAGAATTTATCAAAATAATCATCGCCGGAATTGTCGTTTCCTTTATTTGGGGTTCCTACTATAATGTTTTTCCGGCAATATTTGACTATTACCCCTGGGGAATCTCTCTATCCGGATTGAGTTTTCTGGGAATGGGTTTAGTAGGAACGGGACTTGCCTTTGGAACTGTCCACACCCTCGCTTTTATCATAGGATATTATATCTCAAAATACCTCCTCATTTTCTTCAAAAGATGAAAATTGGAATAATACTTTCTGGAAGTTAAACTAATATCCTAATGAATAGAAGTATTCCCCATCACCAAAAGGTTTATTAACCTCTAAAGTTTAGATAGAAATGTTAAAAAAATGAGGTGTTTAGGATGCACGATCAACAATACAAAAGCCCACATCGTTTTCGCTTTTACTTGGTTCTTACTACTTTAGTAGTAGGAGTTATATTATTCTTACTTTTGATGAATGATAGTAATGGTTCTTTGAACATAACTACTTCCGCGGTTAGAGATATAGTTGGTCAGAGAAGCAATGGTGGAAGTGTAGACGCCGCAGTTGGTGAATCAGATTCTACTATCGAAGAAGATTCCACTTCCCTATTTGGGAAAACCGTTCCCGGTAAGGAAGTTGATTTTAAGCTCAGTTTCAACGAAATTCCCATCATGAAAAAAGATGCAAAAATAGATCAAATGGAACTAACTTTTACCGATTTTAACAGGAAAATATCCATTAACAGTGATCAATTAGAGTTAGGCAACTTGGAAAAAGCCAACTTAAAGATAAGTGGTTTTGTAGGTAAACTGAATTTAAATGAAGGGGGCTTATCTTTAAACGGTAATGCTAAGAAAATAGATGTTAATGGGGTTACTTTATCATCAAAAGGGATTGAAATGTCTTTCAGCAATCTTAATTTTGACACCCTAATTATTGACTCCTTTGAAGTTAAGGAAGGAGTATTATTATCCAGTGGGGATGGCACTCTCACTGTTGGAAATAAGTTAAATTATGCTTTAGAACAAGATACAGTAAAACTAGCGTACTTCAATGGAAAATTAGACATTACTACCGAAAATGGTGTTAGCACCAATATGGAAGGAATTGCTAAAGGCATAGATGTTGGCGGTTCATTGCTAAATATGAACCTAAGATAATTCATGGTGGTTTAGTTAATAAAGTCCTTTTTGTATTAATTTTTCTTTTATTGCTTCTCTTCTGTAACCGGCATATTTGTCATCTAACGAGAATTTGGGCGGTTTAGGAAGAAGAGTTTTATTCTTACATTGGGAACATTCTTTAGACATAGTATAAGAATTACAAGAGGTGCATTTATGGATGTGTTCCATCTTTAATCTTGCTTCTCACGAATAAGAGATGCAGTAGAAGATTTATCTATGAAAGCAGTGATTATTTCTTCAACTTTGGAAAAAGTCTTTTCGGCAAGTTTGTAGTCCAAGTCTTCTATAGTGATCTTATATCTCCCGCCACCTAAATAAGTCAGCCGTATGGTAGGAGAAACAGCCTCTATTTTAATTAAAGTATTTTTTATCTTTTCCAAGCCATCAGAATGGTACGTTTCTAACTTAATATCGCCATACAAAAATATTTTAGGAGGTTTAAATTTGTCAATAACTGCCGTAGTTAATTCTTGAATTAAATTTTGATCAAATCCTAATTTGTCCAATTTAACCGATTCGGAGATGATATCTTGAAATAAGAGATAAAGATGAGAATATTCAGAGAAAGTTTTGGTAGTGATCTCATTATACAACTCTTCGTAGGGTTTATTTAATTTCTTGGCCAAATTTTTGACCAAACTTTCCGACTTTAATTCTTGTTTGATTTCATCCAATTTTTCCTGACGTTGATGAGAATTAACCCGACGCAAAGAGAGATCAATATGTCCTTTCTCTTTATCAATTCTAAGAACTTTACAAATAATTTCCCTTCCTTCACTTACATAATCACGCAGGTTGCGGATTCTTCCCGGAGCTATTTCAGAAATGTGCACCATTCCCTGACGGTGGTATTCTAACATTTCTACAAACACAGAATTGGGAAAGATAGTGGTAACTTTACATAGTACTATTTCATCAACTTCTGGTATTCCAGTGCGTTTATAGAGCATTGTGTGAGGAAAGAAGAAGAACTCTTTATAAAAGTTTGGGGAAAGATTTCAGCGGGTAGCATACTTCATAATTTCACGAGGGAAACGTGGCTGAAGAGGTGTGATTATTGCATTGATTTGGTCCACATACTTTTTGGTTTTATCTCTGATAGATTTCTTTGCTCTACCAAAATCAAGAGGGAGCAATGGTTCACCAGTCTTTTCACTGACTTCTTCGAATTCTTCAGATATTTTATTTTCAAGATTTGTTAACCCCGTCCGATTAAAATGATTTAAATCATCTGCTTCATGAAGTAAATCAATCGCCTCTTTCAGTTCCGAATGAGCAGCATAGAAATCACGCACATCCTGAGCTGCCCTAGACGCTTCAGCCATACGCTTTATGGTGGGATTATCAATCGGGAACGCCAACCGACGCTGATGAATAAATAAAGTATAAGGAAGACTATAATTATGACGAGAACCTAAAAATAATTGTGGTTGAACTGCCATCCTGTACGCTTTACTTTTATAACCTCCATAATCTTCCAACCTCAACTCCCAGGCGGGACTAACTGGCTCATTTTTCAGCAAAGCTTCAGCGATAAGTGCAGCCTGTTCCATACACCAGTCTTGTCCTTTTTCAGCGTAAAGTTCATGAACACCTAAATCAACCGCCCCGCATAATTTCACTTCTTTAATTACATATTTAGGAGAAACTTTTGGAGAAATATCTGAGATGCTTCGAGAACGATCTCTCCTCATTGAAGCAACAACCCGATCACAAGAAACAACCAGTTGAAGCCACTCTTTGCCAGCATCGTGGTCCAGCAACACATCAATAGTTCTAGGAGTAGGATAATGAAAATCATTTGGAGTTGCTGATTTTACCGTGTAAGCTGACAAAGTATCCAAATAAGATTTTAAACCTGGCCGTATCAAAGGAAATATCGAATCTGCCACTGCGTTTTGTCTTTTCTCATAACATATCCCAGAAGTATTAATTAAAGTTACTGCGTCATAAAATTTTTGATCTTCGATGGGAATAGGCGGGCTAAACATCGCCGTTACAACTTCTTTTTGAATATTTATTTTTGATCGATGAACCATATATTTGTTAAAAACGTGGAAGGTTTATTAATTTAACTCCTTAATAGTGATACTATCTTTATCTAGTAAGCGAATTAATTATTAGGACAAAGTTTTTATACTAGTTGCTCTTTTCTTTTGCTAAGGTGATCAAATGAAATCAGCAACAGAAAAAGAACGTGAGTTAATTATTAATCTTCATCAAAAGAAGAGAACCGTGAGGGAGATTGCATCTATTCTTGACATTAGTAAGTCTAAAGCAGGATATTGGGTCAAACGTTATAGAGAAACAAAGTGCTTAGAAAATAAGCCCAGAAGCGGGAAGCCTTCCCGCTTAAATCAAGAGCAAATCAAGCAACTTAAGACTATTCTTTTAGATTTTCCTCCACAAAGATTTGGTGGAGAAAGTTTTGGTTGGACAACCAAAATGGCAATTCAATACGTCAAAGATAATTTTTATGTCAAATATGGGATGAGACAAATGCAAAAGCTGTTTCATAAATTTGGACTTAATCTAATCACACCAAGAACAAAACATAGAAAATCCAGTGATGCAGTTAGAATAGTATATCGTATGGATTTTAAAAAAAACTCGAAGAAGAATATTTGGGTTGCACCATCGTTAATTTCGATGAAGTAACGTTTAGGTTAGTACCTTTTATTCGTAAAGTGTGGGCATTGAAAGGCTCAAGGCCCGAAGGGCTTTTTTGGTGGTGCAACAAAAAAGCTAATATGTTTGGCGCGCTTATCGATGGAAAAAAGTTAAGCTATAAATGGTATGACAAACTCAACACCACTTCTTTCATGGATTTTATGAAACGCTTTGTAGCGACGCTAGATAAAGATCAAAAATACGTGTTTATCTTTGATAATGGACCAGCACATAAGTCAAAGAAGTCTCAAGAATACTTATCATCACTTGGAGAAAATATATTCATTGAGTTTCTTCCACCATATAGTCCACAACTCAATTGTATTGAAACTTGTTGGAAAATTATTCGTTACAATGTAACAAATTCCAACATTTTCCCCACAGTTGAGGACTTGAAGGGAGGAGTTGAGATGTTTTTAGGAGATTATTTTTTTACACTCAACCCGTCCCATTACTTAGTTCGTTGACTAATCACTATTATTATTTTATTGAAAAGAATGTCGAAATTTCTATTTTCTCTATTTTATTATCTTTCACTCAACTTTTTCTGTTCGCGATAAATAGTATCAAATAATCTATTCACCACTTTAATAACATCTTCTTCTCGACAATAAAGATCAACTAAAAATTCATCTCCAGCACTGCCATGAGTTCTACTAACATAACATACTTGATCGGGAATACCCGCATCAAATTTACGTATGGATTCCCAACCGGTGCCACTCGCGGAGGTTGTTTGTCGAGTACCTTTAACTAAAGCTCTTCCAATAGCCGCAAGGTGCACATCAACTACTTCCTCGCCTACGGCTCGGTTCCAATAGTGCATATCATTAGCGTCAACATAAATTACAAAACGTTCTACTGCTCCGCTTGTTGGATCGTTAACACGGAATTTTTGTTGGAATAAATATCCAAAAGGAGTTAAAGCTCCGGTAGCTGGATCAAGAGATTGCATCCCTATTTGAGTTTGAAGGGCATCATATGCTATTGAATTTTTACCATACTGCGCTTCTACCCTTTCCATATCAGCAATACTTTTAGTCACATTTGATTCTAAAACTTCTATTCCTTTAACTAAAGAAACATCAGGAAATAAATCTATTTCGGGGAGATAAACACATATATCATAATCTTTTGCATTGATCCTCGATAGAACTTTTGTTCTGGCAACTTCAAAAGAATCGTTTTCTTTAATTCTGCCGGTTGTTTTTTTAGCTTTAGTCATAGCCGCTTGTGCTTCGGCAAAAGATCTACCTATACCTGCTTTTACACCGATGATAAATTCTAAAGGAGTTTGAGCAAGAGATCTTCTACGCTTTAGCGTAAGAGGTGAATTGCGAAACATTGATCAGCTCCAGAAAGAATA
>Ga0209541_10016957_pt1 | contig 10718 bp, 15 predicted proteins | sample RifCSPlowO2_01_FD_184027 | JGI IMG/M metagenome (GOLD analysis project Ga0209541, IMG submission 184027) | Groundwater microbial communities from Rifle, Colorado - Rifle CSP2_plank lowO2_0.1 (SPAdes) (version 2) | ecosystem: Environmental > Aquatic > Deep subsurface > Groundwater | place... | reverse complement strand
CGCGACCATCAGCCGATGCTCAAGCCCGTCCATCTCTATGTTCTCTATTTTCTCTATGTTCTTTATATTCTCCGCATTCTCGGCGCCCACTTTCCTCAAAATGCTCTTCAGCCGCGCATGGGCGTACTGGAGGTACGGGCCCGAGTTCCCGTCAAACGAGAACGCCTCCTCCCAACGGAATACGATGTCGGAGGCGCGGTGGTGCGCGAGATCGAAATATTTGAGAGCGCCGATGCCGACAGCCTTCGCGACCGCATCGGCGTTGGCGAGTCCCGGATTTTTTTCGGCGATGACCGCTCGCGCGCGCTTCTCCGCTTCGTCGAGCACCACATCGAGCGAGATGGCCGTGCCCTTGCGCGTGCTCATCGCGCCTTCGGGAAGGGTCATGAATCCGAATGCAACGTGGGTGCTTTCCCCCGCTCCTTCAAAACCGAGGAGCTCGGCAACGCGGAAGACCTGCCGGAAGTGGTGCGCTTGGCGGACATCCACGACGTAAAGATTCTTCGCGAACCCAAGGTCCTGCTTCGCGCGCTTGATGGTCGCAAGGTCGCGCAGGAGATAGGTTGATGCGCCGTCCGACTTCGTAAGCACGGCTTCATCGAGTCCCTCAGCGGAAAGGTCCACGGTAACCGCGCCGTCATCTTTTTTGAGCGCTATGCTTTTTGCCAGCGCCTCCTCCACGATCGGGGGCATATCGGCCTCATACGCGCTCTCGCCAAGATGCAACTCGAACGGCAGGAGCCCGAGACGATTCGCGCTCTCCGTAAGTTTCCGCATCGAAATATCCACCATCCACTGCCAGATCTTGCGGTTTTCCGGATCGCCGCGCTCGAGATTCGCAAATTCCTCTTTAGCCAAGTCGCGCCGCGCTGGATCCATTTCCATCAACGCAACTTCCTTTTGATAGAGCTCCTCCAACGCGTCGAATGGATCTCCAACCCGCTCTATATTTTCTATATTCTCTCTATTCTCTTTGTACGCTTTCAGCAAAATCCCAAACTGCGTCCCCCAGTCGCCGACATGCGTATCCGCAACCGCGCGCCAGCCCGACGCGAGGAGCATGCGTTTCAGCGCGTCGCCGATGACCGCGGAGCGCAAATGTCCCACGTGGGGGCGCTTGGCGATATTCAATTGAAAGTAATCGAGGCGGGCGGTCTTGCCTCCGCCCGCGTCGCTCGTCCCCCATGCGTCGGGTTTGGCAAGCGCACCGGCCGCCGCTTCGCGGAGCGCGTCGGGCGAGAGCGTTATATTAATGAAGCCGGGCGCCGCTACCTCGGCTTTTTCTATAAACGCGCCGCCGCCCGCTGAGAGTTTCTTCGCAAGCATCTCCGCGAATTCCATCGGGTTCCGTTTCGCGACCTTGGCAATGATCATCGCGATATTGGTCGCATAGTCCCCGTGGCTCGCCTGCTCCGGCACCTCGACCGAGAAATAAGGCACCTCAAATTGGCCAAGGTCGCCTTCGGCCTGGATGCTCTGGATGGCGGCCCCAATCGCCGCTTCAATGCGCGCGCGGAACATAAGAATATCCCCAATCTATCAGGATTTCTCACAATAGAAAACGGGCGGGAGGTGTCTTGCCTCCCGCCCACGCTCGCGTGGAACTGCCCCCGCTAGAACCACCGGAGGAGCTTCCCCCCGATGATGGTCGCCGCGATGAGCGCGGCGACCGCGACGACGATCGCGTTATCACGCGTGTCTCGCGGCACGCCGCTTCCGCCGACAACGCCGCGTCCGGGTTCGTCCCTTCCGCCCATATCACATCCCTCCTTTGAGACGGATAAATAGGAACCCGCCTCCGAGCGCGGCAACGACCGCCGCGCCGATGAGCCACATGACCCGGCCCATGACCCATGGCGCGGAACACGGTGGATCATCGTCGGAGGGCGCTGACGCCGGAAGGCAAGGCGAATGCGAAAAACGGCACCCTCGATGATTCCGGCATCCGGCGACTTCTTCCTCCGGAAGCCCCGGGATCGCCTCATACCCAACCTCGGCACCCGGGCCGGTCCTCGCGCGACAACGCATCGCACGCCTCCTTTCCGGTCAGCGGCGGATTGCCGCGAGAACGACATAGAATATGAGACTGACGATGTAGAGTATGATGCCGGTCGAGCCCAACACCCAGAACACTGCGGACGTTGGGCAAATGTACCGCACGCGCGGATCCCGGACGTCCGGATCAGCGTGCGTACAGCGAATCTCGATCTTCCTCGGCTCCATGACTTCCCTCCTTCCGTCAGGAACTGACAGCGAGACGGTCACCAACGGCCCGGAGGACGGGATGCCCTGCGTAGAAGAAGGCCAATCCCGGATACGCTCGGAACTTAAGAAAAGCGAGAATCTCATCCCATCGCTGGTTGCTTACGTGGCCGAGGTCCTGGAACGCTACGCCCTTGAACCTCTCCGTAAAGCCGCCCCGCGAATTGCTATGCAATACGATCTCGCGGCCCTCATTCTCCTGCCAGGCGACATGGGACGTCCCGATCTCTACGATGCGGACGATCCTCTGCCCCGCCCGATCATCGAGCACCCGGTTCACCACCGGGAAACGCATGCGCTCGCGCACATACGCCACACCTTCGAAAATCTCCTCCACCGTCACTATCTTATCCACGGCGCCCTCCTCTAGGTTGGTTTAGTGGAACACCACTCCTGAATGCTAGAACCCGCAGACATCGCGCGGCCCGCCGCTCGGCTGTTCCGTGACGGGCTGGCAGCCCGTGGCGAGAGATGCCTTGGCGGGACGCGCACCGCGCTCGGTGACGGCGTCAAAGTTCCGGCAGAATGCAAGCGCCCGCATCCTGAACTCGATGGTCCATCGGCGATGCCTGTCGAAGATCTCGAGTTCGGAGACAAATTCCGGCCAGACCGCCGGCGACATGGTGCCGATGAGATTCACCTGGCACTCCCAGAAGCGATCCTCGAGGGATGAAATCAGCATGTCATGCCGTTTCTCTATCCAGGGAGTATCAGGATCATTCTCGAGCACGACTTCGCGGAATACTATCCCGTTAGTGGTCAGATCGATCTCCTCGATCCAGACGGCGCTCTCGACACCTTCCTCGGTGCAGACACGGAAGACCGAACCCGGCGACGGCAACTTCGCAAACACGTCCTTGCCGCTGCGGATGCGAACACGCTCCACTTCGGGATTCATGACTTCGGGGTTCACGGACGGAACAGGAAAGGCGGTGCGATAGGTGCACATGGCATTAATCCTTTCTTTCCCTGAACTCGGAGTGGTGGCTCCTGCCGGGGTGGTGTAGGGTGGATTGTAGAAGAACTGTCTGTACTTCTCTATGGATCTCGCAGTCAACAAGCGCGCTCCGTTCGACTACGAAACCCTCGAAACCTATGAGGCCGGTATACAATTATACGGCCACGAAGTCAAATCCGTACGGGCTCGCCATGCAGGCATCGCGGGCGCATTTGTCATCATCCGCGGCGGCGAGGCGTGGCTCGTAAACGCGGCCATCCCGCCCTACCAGGCCAAAAACGCACCCCCGGGCTACGACCCGGTGCGCTCCCGGAAGCTTCTCCTCCATGCCCGGGAACTCAAGGAATTGATAGGAAAATCGGCCCAAAAGGGCTTGACGCTCATCCCCCTCGGGCTCTATACTCGGAATGCTCGCATCAAACTCGCCTTCGCGCTCGCGCGCCGCAAAAAAAGCCGCGATCAACGCGAGAACATCCGCGAACGCGAGGAAGAGCGCGATATACGCCGTGCTTTGCGAGAATGAACTGGCCTGTTTATATGCTTTTTAGTGAGAAGGATAGCGGACTCTACGTTGGTTGTAGCGAAAATCTACCAGCGAGATTGCAAGAGCACAGCGCAGGAAAAGTGCTCTCCACCCGCAATCGAAGGCCTCTTGTCCTAATCCACCGAGAAGTATATGAACAGAAGGGAAAAGCGTTCTCCCGAGAGCGATTCCTGAAGAGTTTGTGGGGAGCACGTTTGAAAAGGAAAATCCTCAAGGATTACCTTCTCGCACGCGACCATTCAGTGCAAGCTGAATGGTTTAGGAAGGGCTAAACCCAGCCGCAGCTGGGTCGCCCGAATATCCAATCGTTGCAACGATTGGATGTTCTAGGGGACGCCAGGCATCGACAGATCGTTGACCATCGGGACGCAGATCGAGGGCGGTTGGGCTAAACCCGCAAGGGTCGCCCGATCCCGTAAGAAACGGGATTATAGGGACACCTCGTAAAAAACCCCCAAAAAGAATACGTGCAAACGCATTCAGAAACGCATTCGCGCCCGCCTACGCGGTAGCGTAATGCGCATCCCCGGGAGATCCCGGGGCATCGGAGGAACGGACGCTCGTCACCGTTCCCACCGGTGTCACCCATCGAGCTAGGCCGCGCGGACTCCGGTACGCCAGCCGAATCAGACCGGAACCGACCGCGACGCATCTTGCCGGATCTCGAGCGCCGCGGCCGTACCCCGATCCGGCTACATCTGGAGAAGTCCCCATGGAACGCGACCTGGACAGGGGTTCAATTCCCCTCGTCTCCACCGATACCCTCTAATTGGAACACAGGATTCCCTTGTAACCGTTTAGCGCAGAAGTAGTCCAACGGCGCATTGAGCGTCGCTTGGGCTATTTTTGTATCCCGAATAACAATTTTCTCAAAGAAAGCGTGAGCCAAGATTATCTTCAGTTCGTACGGTGATTTCTGGTACACGCGGCTGATGTTATTTGCCAGGCCGACCGCAATTTCAATAACGCGGATTACCCGCCGGAGTTCGCTCTCTACCTCACCGAAATTATCTTTCGCTTTTATTTCTTCGGCTTCAAGGCGTTTCTTCTCAATGTCGTATTGCTCGTCAGCAACGCCGCCGCTCATATAGAGACGGAGGAGCCGATTCTTGTGCTCGCCGACTCTCTTGATTTCCGAGAGGTAGTTGTCGCGCATACGTTCGTAAATCTCTTGCTCTCTCGCAAAAATCACCTGCACTTTTTCTCGAATACGCTCAACAGCGTGTTTGGTCAGATGCACATATTGAAATAAACCCGCAAATTGCTTCTCCAGGTCTGCTATAGACACATACGGCTGATTGCAAAGCACTTCTATTCCCCGTTGTGATTTTTGGCAACGATAAAAGCCATACTGCTTACCACTTTTGCCGCGATGAAAACCGGCAGTCCAACGGCAACCGCAACCGCCACAGACAGCAACCCCGCGAAGTGCAAACGAATGTTTGCGTTTCCTATTCGCACCGGCGTTATGGGCCTCGCGTACCGCTTGCGCCCGATAAAAGACGCTCTTATCTACAATCTGCTCTTGCGTGCCCTCAACGACGATGTCTCTCCACTTCAGAATGCGTATATAGTATTCATCTTTGATAATTCTCTCAATAAAACTCGCGTGTATGCGCTTGCCATTCCGCATTGGGAACCCCTCCCGTTCAAGTTTTACAGCAAGGTCATTGAAAGCGTACTGTCCTGACGCATAGAGTTCGAAGGTTCTTTTGACCCATACTGCTTCACTCTCGTCTATCTCTATCCATGACTTGTGCTTATCGCCACTTATAGTTTCACGTCGGTTTTTGTATCCAAAGGGCGCAAGACCTGGATGCATACCACCCATCGCCTTTCGGCGTAAGCCCGCGGCTATCTTTTCCGCATCCTGCCGTGAACGGAGTTCAGCCGAACCCGCGAGCATCCACTCAAGAAACCAAGAAGAAGGCGACTCAATCTTATCAATTGCTCCGATTGGCTCGCTAACCGATAGTATGCTGATGCCTAATTTCTTTAGTTGTCTCTTGGCAATGTAATATTCAACACCGTTTCGAGAAAAACGGCTGATATCGAAAACAATGACCGCCTTGATTCCGCGCTCTTGTCGACATCTTTCCAGTAGTCGCTGAAATTCTGGGCGGTCGGAAGTTCTCGCGCTTTCGCCCTCATCAGCGAAAACATCCCCTTCGGAAACTGCATACCCGCTTCGCACGGCGAAATTGAGACACTGCTCTTTTTGAGTCGGAATCGAAATTCCTTTCGACGCCTGCGCGTCCGTGCTGACGCGAAGGTAAACTAACGCTCGTTGTAAGATGTTCATTGTGCTCCTGTAAACATAATTATAAGTAATCCATTGAGGGCTTTCCCGCAGGTCGAATCCGGCAAAACATAACGCATCGTATTGCTCCTAGGCGTCACCGGAAGTCCTGCGTCTACTGCCCATTGCTCTATAAGTCGCTTTGAGATTTCTGATTTTGTAGTCGGCTTTTCTTCTACCACAGCCGTAATCTCGCTCAATGCCGTCTGACATTCCGACTCGCTGACGATTTGTGCTTTCGGTGGATTTGCGGTATGGCTTGGACTCGAATCGCCAGCGAAGATGATATATGCGATGACCGCGATGACCGACACTCCCAATATCGGAAGAAGTGCAGACATCTTTTTATTCTTCTCACCCCACGTTCGTAAGTCGGTCTGGCAATTGGGGCACTTCGTCGCTTCCGCGTGAATTTCCGACTTGCAGTGAGGGCACTGCTTCTGCGTTGGTGTATTCATAATCTGCTATCTCCGCGGGCAATTAGAAAGCGACGCCCGGCTGGGACCCAATACGTCTTTCGACGCAGTTGGCAGCACGAGCGCCGCTTTTCACGTCGAAAGACAATACGTATTGGGTCCAGGGTAATTATAGCAGATATGACAGGATATGACAATGGACTTCCTACTTCGACTGAAGTGTTACCGCTATGGGGTAACCATTGATTCGATAGAGTCGGTAAGAGTACCAGCCCGGCTTTCGCGCCTTCAGCATTGACTTCATATTCGACGTAACCTCTCTGACGGCTCCGACCAGCGTATCGCCGCTTTCACTATTCTTCTGCTTCGCTTTCTTGGTCATATTTCTTATTTACATTTTCAACTTGAACATAACGTCCACGCGCGAATTTGGAGCAAACGCAGAATACTCATCCCGCGTTTTGCGGCCTCGACCTTTAGGGCCTTATGTAAATCACTGAAGTCCCTGACCCGCACCGTTTTCTTTCAGCGTACTTTTGTCCCGCGTCTTCGATAAGACCCTATGCATGCTTTTCATCAGTCCATCCGTGTATAGGTAAGAGGCAAGTTCTTCCTCGACCTCCCAATACTCATCATCAGTTAGGCGACGCCGGAAGTTCTGCTCGGCCAATTCCTGAACTTCCTCCTCTACAATCCGGAAAGTGAAATCTCGAGGGTTCTTACCTTCTCCTGACGCACGGAACTCTTGGGCTGCCCTTCTAATTCTATTCGCCATTGCAGATGCAGTGCCGTTATGTAGCCGTCGCGCTGAATTTGCTTTTTTCGTTCTCATTTGTAGATTTCTCATCACTTTCTAAATCCGAAAAATGCGGACGTAGGAGAAAATCGACCAAGCGCTCAATGGTCATTCCGCGCTTCGCAGCATCGATTTTGATGGCGGTATGAATATCGCCAGCAATATGGACCTGCTTCCCCCTGCTTCTGACTTGTAACTTTGTCGACATATGTGTCCCCACGGGGGGCCTACGGAAGGAATCCTCCCTCCCTCGGCTCTGCTCTGGAATAACCCGTACGCTTTCTCCTGCGGCGTTCTAGAACGCTTCAAGTTGTCGCTGGAGTAATAAGTTGCTGGGCGGGACAGTGTGGCCGCGCGGTTCTCGCCGCGCTCAAAGGCCTAATGTCATTCCGTCGCTTTCGCCTCGGTCGGTCGCCTGCATCCGTCGAGATTTATTTAGAGCCGCCTCGACGCGCGCAGGGCGTCCTCACGGCTGGGTTTATGACCCGAATCTACTCGCCCTTCAACGAGCAGATTCTGACCATCAACGACTGTATTCTCATTCTTGGATAAGTTTTCTTCTTGCATCACAATCCATCGCGCAATGTGAGCAAATGCGTGCGCAACTTTGTCCAGAAACAAATCCTCGACCTCTGATAATGTTTCGGCTTGGTTTTCCTTCGGAACGTGAGGCATAGAAAAAATCCGCTTATCGCCAGACGGGTTCAATGGGGATGGGACCCGCCGAGCGATAAACGGACTTCCCCCATTGATTACCCTGAAAAATAACCGCAATCGTGAGATTGCGGCTGGAGAAACGAAAAAGGAGTCCACCACCGCATCCCACGAAAAAGTGAGACACAATGGCAGACCCCTTGCTATCTACCTCCTAAAGAGTTTTCACCCTTTAGTATACGGCTTGCGTGGCTAGGTTATTCCTGCCCGCATTATGCTAATTGGGATGCTCCAGTATTCCGAAGCACACTTTGAATAAATCCATTTTATCCAACCACCATCTGCAGTCAAGTACTCCAAATGATTTTCTAAGAAAGTTGGCTCCGTATTCCTCAATAATGATGCGGGTCAAAATATGTCAGTTCTTGACAACTATGAAGACCTGCGACAGAGTACAAATGAGCGCATGACAAAAAAGTATCTAACAGTGCAAGGAGCAGCAAAAACCCTGGGCGTGAGTGAGCGCACTATCTATCGCTATATTCTCAAATACCGTCACCTGAAAGCAACGAAAATTGACCGATGGCGAATAACCCCGGCCGCCCTGAATGAATTCGTCAAATCCCGTTCCAGTCAGGAAATCGTAAAGAAAAAGAAAAATGCCAAAAGGTGGTAATCACAATCACACGGAACTGACTTGGGACGGAAAGTTTGAGAAGTCGGTGGAATTACCGCCCAAGAGAGCCATAGAACGGCTATCGCTTCCGTTTCAGACGATTGAAGTTATCAATGAACCCAGAGAAGGGACGAGTTCCGGCCAACTTTTTAGTGGCCGAAGAAAGGATGGCTGGAGGAATAAACTTACTGGCATAAGCGGTTGACACCACTAACCTCCTGGAGCACGATTCAGGAATGAAAGTGGAGTATCCTGAGACCATGCAGGAGTTCATGGATCGGTTTTCAACCGAAGAAGATTGTCGAGAATATCTGGTCGAGGTTCGTTGGTCCAACAGGTTCACCTGTCCACACTGTGCCCATACCCATGCGTGGAAGCTTGCTCGCGGAATACTGAAGTGCAAAAAATGCCATCGCGATATATCAGCCACCGCGGGAAATGTCTTTGCGGGGAGGCATCTGCCGTTGCGTATCTGGTTTCAAGCCATCTGGACAGTAGTTTCTCAGAAGCACGGTGTGAGCGCTCTCGGACTTTCCCGTCTGCTCGGCATCAAGCGTCAGATGACTGGATGGCATCTCCTGAAGAAAATTCGTACAGGAATGGTACGAGTTGGACGCGAACGGCTGAGCGGCCTCGTTGAGGTCGATGAGGTATTTCTTGGCGGAGTTAAGCCAGGAAAGAGGGGTCGCGGCGCCCTCGGAAAAGTACTCGTACTGGTTGCTGTTGAAGACAAGGGGAAGAAAGGTTTTGGTCGTGTCCGTATCGAAATCATCACTGACGCATCTGCCGCAACATTACGAGCGGCCATCAAAAAAATGGTTGAGCCGGGGAGCAAAATTCGGACAGAAGAGTGGAAAGGATACACTCCGGCGGCACTCGAAGGATACGAACACATTGTAATGAAAAAGCGGTCACGTGAGCCTGGTGAAGACCCGACACCATTAGTACATCGCATTGCGTCACTCTTGAAGCGGTGGCTTCTGGGGACTCACCATGGGAGAGTTGAGGAAACACACATGGCCGCATACCTTGATGAATTTGTGTTCAGGTTCAATCGACGAAAGTCCGGGAGTCGGGGCAAATTGTTCTACCGACTGGTTCAGGGAATGCTGCACGTCAAATAGCGGCAAGTGGTGTCAACCGCTTATGCCAGTTTAGGAATTCGAAAAATTGATCGGAGATTTATTCTTGCTGCCCTTGGCGGTCTCATAGGATTAGCTGCCGGCTTATTACTGAGGGCATCTTTTTGGATAGTACCACTCTGGAACGGCATCGATTTTATTTTTGAAAAACTATTATATCTTGCTTTCATAGATATTGTTGGATTCATACTTTGTGGTGGAGGCCTATGTCGCGGATACTTATTTAGGCTCCCATATATCTACACCATTCCACTTTCACTCTTAATCTATGGCTGTTTAATCGGATTTTTCATCGGAAGGTATAGTAATAAAATTAAGATGCGCGAGGTATCGACGCTAGATTCTAACGTAAAATCACAAAAAATTTTTTCAACCATTTTAATCTTCTTAATACTTTTGATTTCTTTTATCGTTCTTGGGCTTCCTGTAATTAGCTCCTATAAAATTCGCGAGAAAGAGATACAAAAAGCAGAAGAACAAAAAGAGAAATACGAGGCGAGTTATACAATTTTAAAGTCAGTATTATCTGGAACACTTGGTGACGACACTTGTAGCATAATCCCTCTTTACAAAGAGCTTTGTTATGTTGTTACGGCAATGCGAACTGGGGACAATTCAAATTGCTTGAATCTGTACGACCAAAATGAGAGGAATCTCTGCGAGAACCTACTAGAAGAAGTGAAAAGCAGCCGGTTAAGTACAAATTCATGCGATACTGATAAATTATCCGGAGCAAATAGATTATCTGGTGGTAACGAACACCTGAATTGTTATTTCTACGTGGGGGTTTATTTTCAAAATTACTCATTATGCAAGAAATCGACTGATACTGAATCTTGCGAAGCGATACTATCCAAATAGCTATTGCCGCTAAAGAAAAAAATTGAACTTGTCATCGGTGCGGCTCTGCCGCGTTTCGGATTTTTCGCGGGGGACTTTCCTCGCCCCGCCGTGGCTGGGTGAAAACGGTT
>Ga0209541_10016956_pt1 | contig 10718 bp, 8 predicted proteins | sample RifCSPlowO2_01_FD_184027 | JGI IMG/M metagenome (GOLD analysis project Ga0209541, IMG submission 184027) | Groundwater microbial communities from Rifle, Colorado - Rifle CSP2_plank lowO2_0.1 (SPAdes) (version 2) | ecosystem: Environmental > Aquatic > Deep subsurface > Groundwater | place: Rifle... | reverse complement strand
ATAGAGAATTATGCAGTAAAGCTTCGGAAACACTGGTAACTATTCCATGGGAAATTCAGAATCCCAATACCCCTTTTGATTTAAATTACACCAACTTTAAAATTCGTGAAGAGGAAGAAGATAAGGCTAGAGCGTATTACGTCGACAGCGATTTACCTGAATTTATTGTTCAGCATGGATTATCCAATAAGATCAATGCGCAACGAGAAAAGCTTCTTAAAGATGGAAAGCAGCGCAATAAACTTTTATTGTAAAATTCTTTTTACTCCTCAATCTTCAATTGGGTATCCTCATCCCGTTTGTCGGGGAGGGAATGGGTGAGCCGGTGGCCGAGGGTTGAAAAGTGGGTCATGACGGAGGCTGTTGCGTTGTATGCATTAGTAATGTGGCGAGCAAGGATGGTAAGTGAACCATCCAATTTCTGGTAGTCGCTTTGGAGCGCCCGAAACGTCCTCAAAATCTCCTGCGCCTGTTTTTCTATTTTCTGTCCTTCATAACTCATGAGAATTGCTTTTAAAAATGCATAAAATGTCGTGGGAGAAACGGGAAGGACGCGGGACTTTCCCGAATATTCATACAGCGGAACAGAATTGACAATTTCATAATAGACTGCCTCTGACGGAATATACATGAGTGCATAATCAATCGTCCCTTCCTGCGTCAGGATATACTTTTCCGAAATGTCTTTGATGTGTTTTCGAACGTCAGTGGCAAAGAGCTTGGAAAACTTATTCTTTTCATCCTCGGTTGCGGCCGACGCCATATTCCGGAAATTCTCCAGGGGAAATTTAGAGTCAATCGGGATAATGCCATTTGCCGTTTGGATAGCCGCATCAACGGTTACCCCGTTTCTGAACTTGTACTGTAGATGAAATGATTGTTTCGGAAGAAGCTGTGTTAACAGCTCTTTCAAAATATGTTCGCCAATGGTTCCCCGGAGTTTCGGCGAGCGTAAAAATTCCTGCATTTCTTTCATACCGCGGCCTATTTCCGACATTTCCCCGATGTTCTTCTGCACGTGCCCGATGACTTCGGCTGCCTTATCAAGCCGGGAATTCAAAGAATGAGTATGTTGGGCAAGAGTGGAAAGAAGTGTTTCCCGATCCTGGGCAGCAGTTGACTGAAGCAATTTCACAATTTCTAGCAAGTCATCAGACGGTTGTCGCCGTTTCAGAAATGAGTATAAGAGAGCAAAACCCGTGATAATAACGCCAAATGACAATGAAGGTCTCAAGAGAAATAGCCATAATATGCATGTGTTCCGTAACCTCGCGCTTTGATATTTTGTCATGCTGTCCGCCAGCTGGCGGATCAGCATCTCATTATTCAACTACAAATAGATCCTGAACCAAGCTATAGTACTTAAGCGATAGCGAACGTATTCAGGATGACGGTATTAGAAAAGTTACGCAACACGGATACTCGTAGTATACAATGAATGCATGGCGAAGGTAATTCATACGAGACGAAAACGGCGGTTGATTCCTTTAGCTATTGTGTCATGGCTCTGTTTGGGAACGATAATCTTCGTGTTTCCTCCCCATACGACGGGAGTTCTTATGCTATTTATTATATGCATATTTAGCGCAGTAGCGAGTCTGGGTGCACTATTATTGACCAATGTTCGCCGAGGACTGCTCTTAGCAACAGGCGTATCTATAATGCTCGTATTACGCATTATGGCGCTTGATACATTGTCATCAACGCTGTTGCTTATCGGAGTTCTGGTAACCGCGGAAGTGTACTGGATGCAAAAATCGACATAGTTTGATAGATTGTATTTTTCTCTAAGGGTTTTTACAATGGAAATAACCCTTTATTTGTAAACGGGGTATATTGTTGTATGGATAAGCAACCTCTGACCGGTATCGGTGCTTTTGTTCACGATGATGCGGTGTATTTACTCTGCCGCGGTGCTAAAACAAGAAAAAAAACATTCCACACGACTAAAAGCACTGACAGTATCCATTTTTACTTCTTTGACGATACGAGCGCAATAGTCAAACAGAACAGAGCTCTGGAAAACCTGGCACACTGTCGCGCTGTCCGCGTCGCACCGCTCAACGAACAATATCTGATGACGTATCTGCGTGATGAAAAAAACAGCACGCAACTGTGCGGAGCGACGTCAGATGACGGATTGCACTGGTACGAAGTCGGCGCAACAAAAGAGATTGACAGCGGCGTGCTTCCGTTGCCGCACGGGACGGGCGACGGCTGGTACTGGCTGTTTATCGGCGGATCAACCTTAACACTGGCGCGCTCGAAATCTTTTACGACCTGGGAGTGGGATCACCAGCCGATTCATACGTTTCCCCGCTCACAGGTTATTGAGCTCGGTACTGCGGTACTGACCAAGGAGGAAGCGCTCGTTTTTTACTTCTCAAGCGAAAAAGACCAACAACGGTCCTGGAAAATACAGGCGCTGCGGTTTGACCGCGCCAATCCGTCAGTCGCGCGTTCTGAAGAAGCGGTAACGGTTTGGCAATATCACGATACGTGGGAACATGAGCATATGACTCCCTTTGCCATGGTGATGTTCGATAATATCCTGCGCTCATACTGGCAGGATGAAAAAGGAAATATCGTTGTTTTAAGCCATCCCGAATATTTCCGCCTTCTGTTTCCCCATGAGCGTGCCGTGCCGGTAGGGCCGGGTTTGAGCATAGACCGGCACCATAAAAATCCCATTCTGACACCCATAAGCGATCACGTGTGGGAATCGCAGGCGGTGTTCAATGCAGCGGCAATTGAAGACAGAGGTAAAGTTCATCTCGTATATCGGGCGGTAGGGAATGCCGGCGTTTCTATGTTCGGCTACGCGGCAAGTGAGAACGGGATCGATTTTGACCAGCGACACCGCCATCCGATCTATGTTCCCAGCCAGCCGTTTGAGGGAGCGCCGGGCCATGACGTTTGTCCATATCCAAGCCCTTATCAATCCGGTCCGAGTTGGGGAGGATGCGAAGATCCGCGTATCACCAAGATTGACGGCAGGTATTATCTCGTCTACGTCGCGTTTGACGGGTGGAGTGCTCCTCGGCTTGCCATGACTTCCATCGCCGAAGACGATTTTCACAATAAGCGATGGCACTGGGAAAAACCGGTGCTGATTTCACCGCCGAACGTGGTTGATAAAAGCGGATGTATCCTCCCGGAGAAGATTCGCGGAAAATATGTGGTATTTCACCGGGTTTTCCCCAACATCCTTATCGATTACGTTGATTCACTTGATTTTGACGGAAAAACATGGATTGAAGGCCAACATAAGATCGAACCGCGTCCGAATCACTGGGACAGCCGGAAAATCGGCATCGGCGCAACGCCGATAAAGACGGACGACGGGTGGCTCGTCATCTATAATTCAGTAGATGACCGTGATGACGCGCGGTATAAAGTAGGCGCCATGCTGCTTGACCATGAAGATCCGTCAAAAGTTATCGCCCGGTCCAATGCTCCTATACTCGAGCCGGTCGAACACTACGAAAACAACCTTATCAAGTACGGCATAGTTTACCCCTGCGGCGCAGTAAAACATAATGACCAGTTAATCGTGTACTACGGAGGTTCGGATGCCGTTCTTTGTGCAGCAACTGCCCATCTGCCGACATTTATGAATCGGCTATTGCGGCATGAACCTTCTCATATGGAGCTGGTACATTCGAATGATTACGTCCGGATATCGGCTGCTTATAAGAAACACGAAGTTAGAAGTTAGAAATTAGAATATAGAAATTGAAGTTAGAAATTTGCTAAAATGATTCATTGAAGATGGAATCATTGTTCCTTTTTCAGTCCATCAAATTTCGAACTTCTTTTCGAGTTTCTATACCACTCTGCTTTTAAAATCAGAAATGGTATGCCGCCGGAGCATTTAGTTTCGGAATACTTTATATAATTTTAAGAAGCTATCTCGATTTTAAAAAGCTCGGGTATACAAGAATTATTTGGAAACTAAATGCAGAGGAGCATAATCTCCAATTTCCAACCTCATAATTGAAATGATATATTTATGATTCGCGTCAGACGAAGCAACCAAAACCCGATACTGATTCCCAATAAAGATAATGATTGGGAATCAAAAGCCGTATTTAACGGATCCGTTGCCCGCAAGGGAGATTTGTACTACATGGTTTACCGCGCTATGTCGCACAGCCAATTCCACGCGGGTAAGAACATGGATTTATCTACGATCGGCGTCGCCGAGAGTTCAGACGGCATCCATTTTCACAACAGGCGCCATTTCCTCCATCCGGATCAGCCGTGGGACCAGTTTGGCTGCGAAGATCCCCGTGTAACCTATTTAAACGGAAATTACTACATTTTGTACACCGGACTATCTGATTTTCCGCCGGGAGCTGAACATATTACGGTCGGCGTCGCCGTGACGGAGGACTTTGAGAATATAAAGGCCCGTCGCCATGTGACCCATTTCAATTCAAAAGCGGCGGCGCTCTTCCCGGCATTAGTAAACCGCAAGGTTACCATGATACTTTCGGTCAATACGGACAATCCTCCGGTAAAAACGGCAATTATTCAGTTTGACCGCATTGACGAGCTTTGGAATGAATCATTCTGGAAGGAATGGATAAAAGGACTGGATAAACATGCCATAGATTTCCGCCGTTCGTCCGATGACCACGTTGAAGTCGGCGCAGCACCGATAAAGACGGAAATGGGCTGGTTATTGATCTATGCGTATATTAAAAATTACTTTAAGCAACAGGCTATTTTCGGCATAGAGGCAGCACTCCTGGATCACGATGATCCGAGAAAAATCATCGGCCGGACGCGCGAACCGCTCCTCGTGCCGCGGGAATACTATGAGTTATATGGAGAAGTACCCAATATCGTTTTTCCCTCCGGTTCATTAATTGAAGGGGATCAGCTGGTTATTTACTATGGGGCGGCTGATACATCCATTTGCCGTGCTGAAGTAAATTTAAATTTATTGCTGACGGCAATGACCGCAAAAGACCATAAAGCTGGATTTGCTTATCTGACGCGCTTTGAGGAAAATCCGCTCATTTCGCCGAAGCCCGATCACGAGTGGGAAGCATCAAATACCTTCAACCCGGCAGCGATCTATCTGGACGATAAGATCCACATTCTCTACCGGTCGATGAGCAAACAGGGCGTTTCGACGGTCGGTTATGCCGTAACGTCTGACGGACATACGATATTAGAACGATTGCCGGAACCTATTTATGTTCCGAGGGAACCGTTTGAGATAAAAGACAGCGCGGGAAATTCAGGCTGCGAAGATCCCCGGCTGACGTTGATAGACGGGCGGATCTATATGTGTTATGCGGCGTATGACGGTATTAATCCACCGCGCGTCGCACTTACGTCGATTTCCGTTGAAGATTTCCGCGTGCGGAAATGGGAATGGGAACGGCCGGTATTAATTTCGCCGCCCGGCATGATGGATAAAAATACGTGTATCCTTCCTGAAAAAGTCCGCGACCGCTATGTTTTTTTCCACCGGCTTGATAATTACATCTGGGTAGATTACCGTGAGACGCTTGATTTTTCGGATGGCGACTGGCTTGAAGGAACGACAATATTACGGCCGCGGATAAACAAATGGGATAGCCTGAAAATCGGCATTTGCTGTCCGCCGATCAGGACCGATTACGGCTGGGTGCTTTTGTATCACGGATTATCAAAGTTTGACGGTCAGTATCGTGTCGGCGCCGCATTGCTTGATTTGTATGATTTGGATAATGTGCTTTGCCGGCTCGACCATCCACTTCTCGAACCGGAATCTTCGTATGAGATGAGCGGTGAGCGGCCGGGTACCGTCTTCCCTTGCGGTGCCATTGTCACTGGCGATACGCTCTATGTCTACTACGGTGGCGGGGATACGTATCTTTGTGGTGCCTACATGAGCTTTGGGAGGCTACTGAAAGCAATGACGATGGAATAAGATTCGTGATTATTTTTCTCCGTCAAAGTAGGTTATCTGATTATTAAATAAGAGACGGAAAACTTCAAGGCAGCCCAATCTTCCCAAAAGCAGCGGTACGTCGTTTCGCTCGAGAAAGCCGACGGGAACTATTTTCTGCCACTGACCAATTTTAATTTTCACAAGATTTTTACAAAGATAAATGGTTTCACTACCTCCGACGCCCAACGTTGTATCAGGTTTACATTCTATGTTGAGGTTAACGTTCAACAGATCAGCATAATTACGAGGGAAAAGCGTATAGTCGGCACCAGTGTCTACAATTGCTTCTGCAGGTATCCAGTATGATATGTGTTTTGAACCTATCTCGATGAGCGCGTAAGGTCTGGAAATAGTTCCGAGATAAGTTTTTCCGATAGACGTGAACGGAAATTTAGCATACTGCATATAGTATGTAAGAAATATCTTTCCGGGGAACAAACATGAGTATGGGGGACTGTCCGAATTTTTCTTTGAGATTGGTAAACTGATCCCGCGCTTCCCTTCCTTCTTTTAACGGAACGATCATATCATCGACTATCATTACATGCTTTCCGGCAAATTTTTGATACTTTGGATGTTTGCCGGACAAAAGCAATGATAACGTTTTCTTCTGATTGCTTATTTTGGTCATAGTATGGTCATTGTATCACAACTTAAAACAGCTCCATGCCCGTCTTAATCCCGTATTCCTTTGCTGCGCTTTTTCCCTGGATAACAAGGCTTACCCATCTTCGGTTATCAATTCCCCAGCTGCCAATAATGAGCGCGCCTTCATTATTAGGAACATCTTTCAAGCGGTCATAACACGTGAGTGTTCCGAACTTTGTCTTAATTTTCTTTCCCGGCTTCAATCCTATATCTTCAGGCATTACCGTTGTAACGGAATTTCCAAAATTGTCGACCCACCAGATTGCCTGCGGCGCATCTGCTATTTTTTCAATAGCGTATTTTTCATGCGGCAACTCAACGCCGTTCATAAGCCATTTCGCAACGCGCGGGACAAATTCATAACTTCTGAATTGACTGTCAACTACGAGCTTTCGGTATTCCTTTAAAAAGTTGTCTTGTTTTATCATCGTATCAATAACGGTGGGAACATCGAGAAGGTTAATTTTTTTGGTAAGCTTCATTTTTTTAACGAGTGAAAGACAATAACCGTCTATGGTCGAAATGACGAGGGTATCTTTATAGTGGAAGTATCCGAACGGCGTGCCGTTTGGCCATTTTTTTCCTTTTCCGTCGCGATGGGCGGTGTTAAGTACAACGAGCCCTTTTTTCCCTTCGGTTGCGTCAAGTGTATCAATCAGATTGCCGGCGCCTTCCAGTTCCCCGTTTCCTTCAGAAGCATAAAACGTCAGTCCTATTTTGGAAATCGGGGCGTTCAGATAACTCATGTACCGGACTGCCTGACGATTGAGCGCATTGTCGTCACAACAGTCTGTAATTATTGATACGAACATATCTTTTAACTAAAAAAGTTCGCTATAACACCATTTCTATTAGCCTGAACACGAATCTGATGTATAATAGCGAACAAGGTTATTTAATAATGTGATTGTATCATAAGCATCATGAAAAATAAATTTTATATCACCTCGGCAATCCCGTACGTAAATGCTCAACCCCATATCGGGCATGCGCAGGAGTTTACCGAAGCAGATTCGATTGCGCGATACCACCGGTTACTCGGCGAAGACGTGTTGTATTTGACAGGAAGCGACGAAAATGCCTTGAAAAATGTCCAGGCGGCAGAAAAAGTTGGAAGAGAGGTTCAAGAGTTTGTTGATGAAAACGCAAAAATATTCCAGAAGCTGTTTGCGGACTTAAACATTGCCGTTGATGTTTTTCAAAAAGGCAGCGACCAAAAAGTTCATTTTCCTTCGAGCCAAAAACTGTGGGAACTATGCAATAAAAACGGTGATATTTATAAGAAGGAATATAAGGGTTTGTACTGCGTAGGATGTGAAACATTTTATGAAAGAAATGAACTAGATGAAAACGGAGAATGCCTGGAACATCCGGGGAAAAAGCTTGAAGAAGTCTCGGAAGTGAATTATTTTTTCAAACTCTCCAAATACCAGGACCAAATTCGGGAACTAATTGAAAAAGACACAATTAACATTATTCCGGAGTTTAGGAAAAACGAAGTACTCTCATTTCTAAAACAGCCGCTTCATGACATCAGTATTTCCCGATCAAATGAGCGTGCCAAAAATTGGGGCGTGCCGGTGCCGGGAGATCCTTCACAGAGAATTTACGTTTGGTTCGACGCGCTCAATATTTACCAGTCGGGGATTGGGTTCGGGACTGACGACACGAATTATAAAAAATGGTGGCCGGCCGATGTCCACGTTATCGGAAAAGGCATTATCCGTTTCCACGCCGTCTACTGGCCGGCTTTTTTGCTTTCAGCAGGACTTTCCTTACCAAAAGAATTATTTGTGCACGGATACATTACCGTTGACGGGAAAAAGATGAGCAAATCGGTCGGCAACGTCGTTGATCCGTTTACTCTTATTGACCGTTATGGCGTTGATGCAGTGCGGTATTATCTTTTGCGTGAGATACCCAGTTACGGAGACGGGGATTATTCCGAGCGGCGGTTTAAAGAAGTGTATAACGCAGATCTGGCAAACGGATTAGGGAACCTTGTCGCTCGTGTTGCTAAGCTTGCAGAACAAACTAAGATAGACGTTCGTCATTCTGAATTTATTTCAGAATCTAAAACATCAGGAGGTAATAAGATCCTGAAATGGATTCGTCAAGCTCACCATCCTGAGTTTACCGAAGGACAAGTTCAGGATGACAGGAAATATGAGCTATTTCATTCTTTATTAATCAATTATCGTTTTAACGAGGCCTTAGAGTTTATCTGGAAATTAATTTCAGATGCTGATCGCTACGTCAATGATACAAAACCCTGGAAAACAACCGGAGAAAAACGTGAAAATGATTTGAATCATTTAATCAATCGAGTTTTAGAAATTACTTCATTGCTTCAGCCATTCCTTCCTGAGACTGCAGAGAAAATTCAAAAACAGTTCAGCGGCGAAATAAAAGCGGGAAAACCATTATTTCCACGAATTTCGTGATCGTATCGACGTGATCTCTTATTAAAGAAAGGGGACCCCCTGGAAGCCTGCAAGGGGTCCCCTTTCCTGAAGTTTGTAATGGTACAATACAGATAAGTTCTTATGCTCAAACAGCTCTTTCTCACGCACCCGATTGCCATGAAACGGCTTCTCGAAATCGGCATCCCGCTGATATCGTGGGGAATCATCACCATGCCTTTATGGCTGTCTGTCTGGCATCCTGCGGTTGTCGCTTACTTCGTCATTTTTTTCATGGTGTACTGGTTTTATAAATCTGGGATGGTCGCGTTGAATGCATTACGATCCTACCTGAAACTGTCCGCCCATACGCGCGTTGACTGGCGCACGCTGGCAATGGAGACTCGCAGCGCAAAAAATATACGGCACCTCATTATCATCCCTGAATACAAAGAGCCGATCCACGTATTGCGGAAAACCATGGAAAATCTCCGGAAGCAGACGTTTCCGCTAAAAAACCTTATCATTTGTCTCGCGACCGAATCACGCGATACGGAAAGCCAGCAGACTGCAAGAAATCTTCAGAAGGAATTTAATAATGTATTTGGTGATTTTTGGGTTACGACGCATCGTTTGGCGCCGGGAGAAGTAGCAGGAAAATCATCCAATATGGCACACGCGGCCCGTGTGTGTGTCAAGAAATTCCGGCGTCTCGGCTATGATATCGGTGATATTACGGTCACTTCCTGCGATGCCGACGCGCTTCTTCATCCGTCTTATTATTCCTACCTTACCTACCAGTTCTTGCGGGATGGAAAACGGGAATATCATTTTTATCAGGCAGGAATTCTCTTTTATTCCAATATTTGGGAACTGCCGATCCCGGGGCGGGTAGTAAATACGATCAGCAGTATATTTAACTTATCCCTTCTGTCACAAAACTCCCGACTTATCAATTTTTCAACCTATTCATTATCCTTGAAAACGGCACACGAGGTCGGCTATTGGGGTGTCGATGTCATTCCTGAAGATTATCACCTATTTTTCAAAACGTATTTTAAGAAGGGAGAAAACGTTTGGGTTGTTCCTATCTTCTTGCCGATACTCGTGCAGGCGGCACAGTCGACCAATTTCTGGAAAACGCTGGTCAATCAATATGAACAACATAAACGCTGGGCGTGGGGCGTCTCTGACGTTCCGGAAGTCGTCCGGTCGTATGTATTAAACCAGAATATCCCGGTGGGGGATAAAACCATCCGCCTTTTCCATCTTCTGGAATCGCATATCGTCTGGCCGACCAATTGGTTCATACTGACGCTTGGCGCAATCATTCCGCCTTTGATTAACCGCAATTTCAGCAGGACACTTCTCGGATTGCATTTATCACAGATATCGTCGCTCATCCTGACCTTGTGCATCGTTTTTCTGCTCATCATCATTATTCTTGATGCGCGTATAAAGCCGGCACGTCCGCATGATTATGCGCGGTGGAAAATTCCCATACTTTATTTACAGTGGATCACGCTGCCGGTGGTTTCGTTCTTCTTGTCAGCGCTGCCCGGTCTTGACGCGCATACGCGTCTTATGCTCGGAAAACGACTGGAGTATCGTGTCACGGAGAAAGTGTGAAGAAAATTGACCTAATTAACCTAATTATCCTAGACAAATTCTTATGTTTTAACTCCAAAGAATTAAATTTGAAAATTGGGAATTGATTA
>Ga0209541_10016954_pt1 | contig 10719 bp, 17 predicted proteins | sample RifCSPlowO2_01_FD_184027 | JGI IMG/M metagenome (GOLD analysis project Ga0209541, IMG submission 184027) | Groundwater microbial communities from Rifle, Colorado - Rifle CSP2_plank lowO2_0.1 (SPAdes) (version 2) | ecosystem: Environmental > Aquatic > Deep subsurface > Groundwater | place... | reverse complement strand
GGTTTTGCTGTTGACACGAACGAAGTTACAATTTTGCTGCGAAATGGCGACAGCTATGATGTTCCTTTGGCCAGTAAACGCGAAGTTGCTGAAAAGATTATTGATATTCTCCTGTGTAATAAACACAATGAGACGCACATTTCTTAAACGATTAGAAATAAAAGTCGGTCATGTGACGAAAAAAGATGATTTCACCGGGGTTACTGTTTTTGTGATCGAAAATGGTGCACGAATCGGCATTGATATTCGTGGATCCTCGACTGGTTCACTAAATACTCATGCATACGGTGAAGCAACATCTGCGAGAACACTTATCCACGCGATCGTATTTTCCGGAGGAAGCGCCTATGGAATGGAATCATTCACCGGCGTCATGAAATATCTACACGAAAAAAACGTCGGCGCTCGTTTTGGGTCTGAAATAGTTCCAGGTGTTACCGGAGGAGTAATTTATGATCGTTTTGTAGGCAAAATGTCGTATCCTACAAAATCTGATGGATACAAGGCGGCAAAACAGGCCTCATACTTTGAGTATCAGATGGGTAATATCGGAGCGGGGACGGGTGCGACGATGGGAAAATGGGCAAATGGTATTTGCATGAAAGGAGGGTTCGGCATGGCAGCTACTCATACTGGTTCGGATATTATCGCTGCATTTGTTGTCACGAGCGCATATGGTGATGTGATACATCCAAAAACAAAACGGTGGTATATCGATTCCGGAGGATACCCGTATGGAGAAAATGCGGATCAGATTGCTCAACCTCAATCCGCAAATACCACGCTAGCGTTAATAGCTACCACCATAGACTTGGATCGACCTGCATTGTCAAAGATCGCATCTCGATGCCAAGACGCATTTGCTCGAGCAATTTTTCCGGTTCATACCATGGTTGATGGTGATATGATATTTGCTATATCAACGAAGCGAAACGGCCAGAGGAAAAAGAAAAATAAAATGAATTTATCTCTTGACCAGGTTTGTCTTGCAGCAGAAGAGGCGGTAATAAAAGCGATTAAAGAAAGCGTCATGAATTCTACAGGAATTGAAGGATTCCCTTCTTATAGCGAAGTACTCCGGCATTAAGGTTTTATAAGAACTTTTCCGATATTTTTTCGTTGCCGTATCCGTGCTATTCCATCATTCACTTTTTCAAGAGGAAAGACCTTATCAATGAGAGGCTTGAATTGTTTGGTGCTAAGAAGTTCGAATACGTTGGTGAATATGTCCATACATGATTCTTTGTGTTCAAGAAGCGGCCACATAAGAAATCCGGAAAATGTCAGATTGCCCTTCCGTAATTTTGTGACGAGTGCAGAATCGGTAATTGGTCCTGTGTAGGTTCCATAAGAGCAAATAGTGCCGTAAAGAGGGCGAAGGAGTGACAAATGTGCGTCGATATATTGTTGTCCCACCGGATCAAAAATAATATCTACACCACTAGGAAATTTCTTATGTATTTCGTCGACGAACGATCTTTTTTTTGTATTGATCACTACGTCAGCACCAAGAGAATGTACGGTTTCCACTTTTTGATCGTTGGAACATGTTCCGATTATAGTTAATTTTGGAAACATGGCGCTGGCAAGTTGTACAAGCGTGCTTCCTACTCCTCCCGCAGCGCTGTGAATAAGGACTACTCCATTTTCCGGAATAGTTACTCGTTTGTGAAGCATCGTATATGCGGCAAATGTCACCATCGGAATAGATGCACCAGTTTTAAAGGAAACTGCTTTTGGAAGGGCATAGAGATATTGTTCATTCACATGGGCAATTTTCCCGTAAGACCCGGTCGTGCCTTTTCCGGTCTGTGCGAGTGAAAAAACTCGATCTCCCTTATGAAATGTTTTGACATCCGATCCGGTTTCTAATACTACGCCAGCAAGCTCCCCACCAAGTGTTGCGGGTAACGTGGGTAAAGATGGATATTTTCCGTCCATAATCATGAGTTCATAAAAATTAATTCCTGCAAAGTGAACTTTAATCGAAACATCGCGCGAACCAAGTGGAGGTAAATCTACAGATTCAATCTGCAAAGAAGATCCAAAAGAGCTTAGGCGTGCTGCCCGAAAATTAGTTGAGTTTCCCTTCGATGACATAGATTTTATGATATGAGTCTTTTCCACTAAGTCTTCGTTCTTCGGCCTCTTTTACTGTAATTCTCTCTATGCATGTGGGATCCTGAAAAAAGAAAAATTCATATCCTTGTTCTTCAGCCTGAACAAGCGTGGAAAGAGTTGTTTCACGAAGTTGCGCGATGCTGTCCTCAAATACAATATGTGGGGCATAGCCGTTACGTATATAAAGTTGTTCTGATATATTTTTTCCGGCTCTTCCGGAAAGAACCAGAACGACACTTCCGTTTGGTTTTAATCTGGTTTTTGATTGAACGAGCACGGCTTCATTTAAACCTAACCCATAAACATTCAAGGCAGATTGATATTTTGCAGCATCAAAATATCGTGCATAGCTATCTGCCGCGCCAAGTTCTATTGTTGCCGGTTTACTGACTTGAGGAAGACATCCGCAAATAACATCCACGGATTGATCGTCTGGTATAGATTCAAGAAGGTCGGATTGTAAAAGTGTTACTTTCTGCATATATTCTGGGACTTTTCTAGAAATATTATTGTGTGCAATGGGGAGTATTCTTGAATCAATGTCAATTCCAATATATTCTTGTGCTCCGCGTTTTAATAAGTCAATCCCTATGATACCTGTTCCCACACCAATTTCAATTATTCGTTTATCCTCAATATGAACAGATGAAAGACCAGTTAAAAAGGCTTCAGTCCAAACATTTGGTCGAAATGTGAAATCTGGTATTTCAATGTCTAAATCTTGAGGGGTGAGTATTCGTCGTTCATGATTGCTCATGTATTTATTTGATTTGCAGAAATATAGCGTAAAGTAATTTTGCTTGCAAATACGCTCCGTTTTTGATTAGTAGCTTCACTCATCCATTTTGAGCCGGAGCAAGCACGAATGCCGGGACCGAGCGATTGGTCGCGACGGGCTCGTTTATCGCCAATTCTTTCTCTCTTCAGAGGGATCTTGACAGTGTAAGCGCCAATGAGACCACGGCTGCTGAACTGTTTATCTACAATCCCCGGCTCCTCTTCGCCATGCCCGACTCCATGCGGGATGTCCCCATTACGTGGCAGGAAGTTGCCCCTTGATTATGTGGCCCGCCTACGCCGAGGCTTCCGTCTTCGCCAAGGCTTCGGCGGACAGGTCGGCGGGTGAAACAGGAAGTGGCACCGTAAGTGCTTTTTTCTGTGTGTTATAATGCGCTCATATGGCCAAGCGCAGCCGGACCCTTTACTTTAAAGTGCTTATTGAACAGGATGAAGATGGCCTGTACGTTGCGTCTGTTCCGGAGCTTCCGGGTTGTTATACGCAAGGAAAAACCCTCGAACAGGTACGAGAAAGAATTCGAGAAGTAATCGGGCTGGTACTGGAGTCCGATAAAGAGATAAAATCGGAAAAATTCCGCTCTCCAGGTACCCAGACGCGCTTTTTCGGCATAGAAGATATGCATCTTCAGTATGCCTAAATTGTCACCAATTCGTGGTAAAGAATTTATTGCGCTTCTCAAAAAACAAGATTTTTCCACTGTTCGTCAAAAAGGAAGTCATGTCCGAATGGAGCACAGTGATGGGCGGAAGACCAGTGTGCCGATTCACGCTGGTGAACAAATCGGGAAAGGTCTTCTTCGAAAAATACTTCGAGACGTCAATCTTTCCCCGGAAGAATTCAGTAAATTAAGATAGAGCACGCCGTCACTTGGCCCTCCTTCGTCCTTCGACAAGCTCAGGACTACGGAAGGGTAAACAGGAAGTGGCACCGTAAGACTCGCAGCGTTATAATTGTGGTCGATATGATAAAAACACCTTATCGCTATTTATCCGATGATGATCTTTCGGAAACACAGATTTATGTGACCATGCAGACATATGACCGCTGTGCGCCTGAGTATGCACAAAAATGGGAATGGAATCCAATAACGGTGCGAGAAATTAAAAAATACAATATTGCACCATTTCAAAAATACGTGAAGCTTGGAAGCAGTGTGCTTTTAGTTGAGTGTCAAAGCGGCAGGGACTACAAACTATTATCTGAATTGGGCTATTCCTGTTTTGGTGTTGGATCTTCGTATGGACTACTGGTGGAAGCTACAAAACGAGTGCCTAATGGTCTGTTCGGACGGTTAGACCCCAGAGAACTTCCTTTTATCCCCGAAAGCTTTGATGGAATATATGCCGATGCATTAACCAATATTCCCAGACGGGATTTGCCATCAGCACTTGCGGATTTTCATATTTTCCTGAAGACAAAAGGCATTCTCTATTTGTCTCTTAAGCTTGGATCAAAGCATGTGCTTGAACTTTCAGATTTAGGAGGACAACGCTTTTTTTCTCTGTATCAAAAAAGCGAAATCACCACAATGCTTTCTAAAGCAGGATTTACCCTACTTTGGTCTGACGAAAGTTTTAACACCGATCACTCGTTGCCCCATTGGTTTAGTGTGGTTGTCCAGAAGAAGGCATGAAAGTTTATTTTACCGCTTCTCTTTCACAGCGAAACGCATACCTCCCAACGTACAGAACTATTATCACGTGGTTAGAAAAGAAACATCATACTGTCTTTGAAAAAGTCCTCTCATATCACCTGCGCGATACCACGCGAGCGACAACTCATGACATTTCGCAGTGGTATAAAGAATGGTCTTCGTATATCGCTGAATGCGATGTTATGCTCGTTGAGGGATCGTATCCCTCTTCGATTCATATCGGATACGAGGTGGGAACGGTTTTATCGCGAGGAAAGCCAGTGATATTGCTTTTTGGGACAGGAAAAAACCCGACTTTTATTGATCAGGTATCTGCACCCCGACTCATAAAAACTGAATATGACGAAGAGTCGCTTGATGATGTTCTCGAGTGGAGTTTTAAGGAACTTGAACACATTGTCAATCGACGCTTTGCATTCTTTGTCTCGCCGGACATCGATGAGTTTTTAACTCGGGTATCTCGATCAACTGGCGGGTCCCGATCAGAATATATCCGAATGCTCATTGAGCATGAAATGCGCAAGCACTCCTAGTAGGATGTGGTGAGCGTTCTGTGGTAAGGAAATTTTGAGGGTACCTGTGTACTAAAGAGCCATACTGCGTTATCGACGAGCGCCGGTGAAATATTCAAGATATCTGCCAAAAGTTCTCCTACCCAGATAGTTGCAGCCCGAATTTCAATCTCTTCTCTATTTCCTTCTGGAACAAGTGAAAGCGAGTCAATCTTTCGCGCGAGCATTGGTGTGTACTCAACAATACCAACTGATCGAAATACTTGCGGGAGTTTATAATCGGCAAACACGGTCAGTTGGTCTATATTATCAACGTGAGTATCTGGAAGTAGAGATATATCATAGGCACAAATCTGTGCCCGCTTAAAAAAGTTTACTTTTTTGCCATTGAGCATGCGAGAGTCAGAAAATGAGGGAAACTCGGAAATAATTAGCTGGGACAGCGCGTCTGCATGGTAGCTTGAAGCCTTCACTGCATTTGCAAATTGCCCATTAAAATCCCGCTGAAGAATGTCACCTGCTTCTCGAAGACTCTGTATGCGCTCCCCAAGTAGCGGGATGGGAGTTTCGTCGACGCTACGAAAAATATGAGTCGCGGTTTCCAGAGTTAGCCCGGCAAGAAACGTTGCATCAAAAATGGGATACCCTTCCTCGAGTGCGCGGTCGAAACATGCAACAAGAGCGTTCCAACCATCTACGTGAGTTCCAGGCGGATATTCTATACTCCATTTCTGTTTTCCAGCCGGCGCCCAAAAACAAAAGTTCACGACATCTTGGAAAAATACCCGTTGTATATCAACGTTCCTAGCCCCAAACTGGTCCTCTGAAAGAAGTTGACCATTTGCTATTCGACGTTTGATTTTAGTTGCAAACGACTGCAGCTTCTCCGGGTTGATAGAAACAAATCGAAACTGTCCAACTACCTCTGCGGTGGATCTCCGTATGTTGAGGGGATCCGAACGTTGCCGCAAGATTTTCTTGACTTGCTGTCGGAGTTTTTCCATATCATGAGAATTTTACCATGTCGATCCTAAGGAACACAGAATAATTGATGTCTCATCGTATGCATACCATGTATGCATTGCCCGAGCAGGCTTTGATTTTTATAACGAGCGCATGCCTCCTCAACTTTCCGATGGGATCGAATTCGTTTTTCGTGAGCATGTGAGATATTATTTCCTCGGACTTGTAAGCAGATCGTTCTTTAGCACAACAGTAGACAAATTATTGTATTCAAGCTTCAGTCAGCGAAATTATTCGCTTGATCCAAAATTGTTTCATGCACTGATGAGCGCGTCAGCGCTCTCGTCGGTTTTTTCACGAGAAGAGCTACACCAACTCCATAGCGAACTTCAAAACTTCATGGGCGTAAGCCTCGCCGTCCGGCAAGCATAGACAAGCATAGACATTGCATTTCCAGTTCTATATAATCCATCTGGTATGCCAAAGCGTGTGTATCAGCCGAAGAAGAAAAAGCGAGTGCGAAAGCACGGATTTCGCAGGCGCATGAAGTCCGCGGGCGGGAGAAAAGTTCTTGCCCGTCGAAGATTCACCGGACGAAAGCGCCTGACCGTCTAATTCATGCTTCCAAAGACAAACCGACTCCCCTCTTTTGAAATCAGAAACGTATTACAAAACGGTACGCGCCTATCAAATACATCCATGCACGTTGTATTTTTGCCCAATCATGAAAAATTTTCTCGTTTTGCGTTTATCGTTTCCACACGTGTCGACAAACGGGCAACTGCGCGCAATCGAATCAAACGCTTGATGCGGGAAGCAGTGCGTATGATCTTGTCGCAGACACAAGGAAATACAGATGCAATACTTATCGCAAAATCAATTCGGGAGACAGAAATCGCCAAAAACGTGGAGGAGCTTCTCCGTCGCGCAAATCTTCTATGAAACAACTCATCCTTGGTGCTATCCGTTTCTACCAGCGATACCTGTCTTTTGATACGGGAGTACTCAAATTTCTTTTTCTTTCGGATAAAGCGTGCCGATTTGTTCCTACCTGCAGCGAGTATACGTATCAAGCGGTCAGTCGCTATGGTATAATCTCTGGATTGTGGCTCGGGCTTAAGCGAGTCGTGCGTTGTCATCCTTGGAGCAAGGGTGGCGACGACCCGGTACCAATATTATGAACTCCTCTACCCTTTGGAACCAAATCGTTGTCTGGCCGATTATCAACCTTCTGGTCGCGTTTTATAAACTCTTTGAATTTTTGCATATTCCCGGCCCCTTGGGGTTTGCCATTATCCTCCTGACTATTTCGATTCGGCTGCTCCTTTACCCGCTCATGCAGACGCAACTCAAAAGCGCAAAGAAGATGGCTTCACTCAAGCCTCACCTTGATGCAATTAATATAAAACACAAAGGAGATAAAGCAAAACTTTCACAAGCGCAAATGGATCTCTATAAGCAGCATGGCATTAATCCGGCCGCAGGATGTCTTCCACTTCTTCTTCAATTTCCGGTGCTCATTGGTCTTTACTCGGTATTTGCCCATGTATTGGGCAATGGGAATTTGGAGACGCTTGTTGGTGAACTCAATCAAATTCTATACTTGCCACTCCTGAGACTGGGAAGTCTCGATCTGTCATTTTTTGGCGTCAATCTTGGCATCAAACCCAGTGATTTTCAAACCCATGGCTGGTGGCTGTTTTCTATACCATTAATTACCGGAATCTTGCAGTGGTATCAGATGAAGCTGATGATGCCGATACCTCAGACGCAAGCAATTCAGAAAACCGACGAGAAGAAGCCCGAAGACACGGCAGCGGAGGTGCAAAAACAGATGGCGATGATTACGCCGGTTATGTTTGGCTATTTTGCCTTTCAGTTTCCGTTGGGTCTGGCCCTCTATTGGAACGTATTCGGACTTTTTGGTATTATGCAACAGAGAAGGGTTAACGCGCAAAAATAGCTATGGACCACGTTGATCAGGTAAAACAGACAGCAGAAGAATTACTTCAGAATCTTGAGATAGAAGGTGTCGTTTCCGTAGCTATGGATGAGACCGGAGCGTATCGCGTGCACATCGAAACACAAGAAACCGGACTTCTCATCGGTTTCCACGGCAGGACGCTCGAGAGTTTTCAAATCATCTTAGGCATCATGGTTTCTAAAGTGATTGAGAGCTGGGTCAAAGTATATGTGAATGTGGGTGATTATCGCGAGAAACGGGAAGAAACGCTCATGCACATGGCCATGCGTGCTGCGGAGCGGGTGATGGCGACCGGCCGAGCCGTGGAGCTTCCTGATCTTACCGCATCCGAGCGGCGGGTAATCCATTTGACGCTTGGTGGTGACGAACGCGTTGAGACGGAATCAATAGGAGACGGCAGTCAACGGACACTTCTCGTCAAACCCAAGATTTAGTCTTTCGTGTCATTCCGGCTCGGAGGCCGGGATGACAAATAAAATGAAAATAGGAATTCTCGGTGGTTCATTTGATCCTCCACACATCGGACATCTCCTCGTTGCCCGCCAAACGCGAGAAATAGTTCATCTCGACCAAGTCTGGCTCATGCCCTACTTTGCGCATAACTGGGATCCGACTGTTTCTGCTGCTTCAGATCGGTTAGCGATGACAAAACTCATCGAAGAAGAAGGCGTTAAGGCATCGGACAGCGAAATACTGCGTAAGGAAAAAAGCTATACGATTGATACCTCGCGCCGATTAAAAGAACAGTTTCCCAAATACAATTTTTTTTGGATCGTCGGCAGTGATGTCCTCCCTGAATTCCACCGCTGGAAGGATTCCAAAACACTTCCAAAAGAAGTTTCGTTTCTTGTTTTTCCGAGGAACGGCCACCCTCTGCCCGGGCAGTTACCGGAAGGCTTTGATGCCGTAACCTCACCCGAACTGGTTACCTCTAATCTGTCGTCAACAATCATTCGAGGCCGTATTTCCAAAGGACTATCAATTGTCGGTCTTATTCCGTCGTCGGTTTTAACCTATATAGAGGAGCATGGGTTATATCGGTCATAGCAATGAAAGACGACGAACTCACGTATGGATCGTATTAATGCATTTATTAGCTATTCCTTAGAGGAGAAACAGATTGGCGGGAGGTTAAAACAGTTACTGATTAATTGTTGTGGCTATAATACATTTATCTAAATTCAATCATGAGTTTTCTGAAGTACAAGTGGCACAAATTATTAAAGCCATACAGACAAATTCACAGATAATTGGAGCGTTTGGACTGCCTGAACTGAAACGTATTCTGATTACCCAATACCATTGCAGTATTGACTAATATAGTACACGTGTTAGCATAAAGTAGGTATGAAGACTAAAAGAGAGAATAAACGAGAGTACAATAAATTGGCAAAATTGGTAGATAAAGCAGAAAAGAAAGCAATTGAGTTTGTAAAAAAGAATCTTCCTTACGATTCAGAGCTTCGACTACAAAATTCAATATCACGGAAACTAAATCTTCAGTAGTAGTATCTACTATACCCAAGCGAACGGGTTTCCAGTTTCAATGGCTTTGAAAATGAATTATTGGAGTAAGGAGACGATAGAGAAAATTAGAAAAGGATTCTATTCTGCTGTCTACTTCAATCGCACAAAATATATCCTCGAACAAGAAAAAAACTTTACGCCAGTGACGATGCAGGTTTTTCAGTGGAATGATAAAAGTATTCTCTGTGGGATTGATGAAGTAGTCGAACTGTTAAAGGCCGTTGTCGATACGTCTCTTGCCGTTCGCGCTTTGCGCGATGGAGATATTATAAATCAAGGCGAATCGGTAATGCATATAACTGGGTCGTATGTTTCTTTTGCCCATCTCGAGTCAATCTATTTAGGAATTCTTGCTAGAAGAACCGTCGTTGCCACCACTACACGACGGGTCGTCCGTGTAGCCAATGGCAAGCCGGTATTTTTCTTTGCCGACCGATTTGATTATTTTTTAAACCAGGAAGGAGATGGATATGCTGCATACATCGGCGGAGCTAGTGGCGTTTGTACACTTGCCCACGCTTCCAGATTTAACGGAACGCCAGTTGGCACGATTCCCCACGCGCTGATTGCGGTCTGTGGCGGTGATACGGTGCGCGCAACACAAATTTTTGCAAAACATATTCGTGACGCAAATGTTGTAGCCCTCGTTGATTTTGATAACGACTGCGTCGGAACGTCTCTTGCTGTTGCCAAGATACTCGGAAAGAAACTTTGGGGCGTTCGACTGGATACCGCAAGCAACATGATCGACAAATCTCTCAAAGCTGGATACGGAGTTACCCCACATCTTGTTAAACTTGTTCGTCGTGCGCTCAATGACAAAGGATTCTCTCATGTTAAAATACTCGTGTCCGGTGGTTTTAGTGAAGAAAAAGTGAGACGTTTTGAAAAAGCTCAAACGCCGGTTGATGGATACGGCGTCGGATCGGCTCTCATTCATGGGAGCAATGATTTTACCGCGGACATCGTCATGGTCAATGGAAAAAAGATAGCTAAGGCGGGTAGAAGATATACATTTAATAAAAGTTTTCATGAAATCAAATGAGCTTATCGGGTTTATAAAGAATTCTTTTGAGAAGGCGGGATTTGAACGGGCAGTTGTTGCTATGTCCGGCGGGGTTGATTCGAGTACGAGCGCGGCGCTTGCAGTGGGCGCGCT
>Ga0209541_10016950_pt1 | contig 10720 bp, 4 predicted proteins | sample RifCSPlowO2_01_FD_184027 | JGI IMG/M metagenome (GOLD analysis project Ga0209541, IMG submission 184027) | Groundwater microbial communities from Rifle, Colorado - Rifle CSP2_plank lowO2_0.1 (SPAdes) (version 2) | ecosystem: Environmental > Aquatic > Deep subsurface > Groundwater | place: Rifle... | reverse complement strand
CAGTTGAATCGCCCTCACCCAGATGCCACACACCGACATAGCCATTGCTCCAGACCGCGGTCTTGTTCTGGCTGTCAGGGGCCCCTGCGTTGCCATAGTAGAGGAAAAAGTCCGTATCTCCCTCTTCTTCCACAGTCGGAATTTTTACCCACACGACCGCAGACTGGCCTGTGCTGTCCCACTTCTCAATTTCATAATTCAATGGAATGCCGTTTTTGTCGGTGAACCGGATGTCCTCGCCGTTACCGCGCGCGCGGGCAAAGGTAAAATTGGAGCTTGAGAGGGTCACGGCAACGGGAAAGTCCGTGAGGTCAGCATCTATTTTCGTGCTGTCAATCGTCAGTTTTTTCCGGTAAAGCCAGTCATGATACATCCACGCGTATCCGCCGGGCGCGCTGTCATAAAGTAGCGCAATTTCTCTCGGCTGGAGCGCGCGATTGTACACGCGGACTTCGTCCATTTTGCCGTTATAATCGCCGTAGGCATTGGAAGCGTCATCGCCAAAGCGCCAGACGTTGGCAGTATTGGCTACATCGCTAGACACTTTTTCCCGTCCGCTCGATGCCCCGTTCACATACACGCGCAGCTCATCGCCATCATACGTGCAGGCCACGTGCTGCCACGAAGAGAGCGCAAGCGCGGCCGTTGACGTCGCGGCGCTCTGCCAATCCGAGCCGTTGTTGAATTGGCAGCCGACATTGCCCGAGGCATTGGTCACCAGCCGGATTTCACTATTCTTGACGATGAGAGCTTTTGTGGCGATCGAGGTTGAAGGATTGACCCACGCGGCGAGGGTAAAGGAGACGTTGGCGGCATGGACACGTGATATAGTCAGCGCCAACCCTATAAGCGTGAAAATAAAAATGATTGTTCGTCTGTAGGGCATATTGATTACACTGATCATTGCGGATTTACACAGATATCTGCGCATATCAGCCATATACCGTGTTATCCTTTTACATAGTTTGGACTCCATATTTTTTTTTCGATCAGTAATTTTTTTGAACCAAAATTGACGAGAAAACCGAGCTGATAGTTCGTTGCTTTCAAGTATCTGACCAATTGCTGCTCATGGGCAACCGGTAAAAACTCTACCGCTTTCACTTCGATTACTACCTTTTCCTCGATCACAAAATCGGGGCGATACTCTCCAATCTTCTTCCCGTGATACCCGATCGCCAAGCTCTTCTCACGTTCAAACGCAATCCCGCGATGTCCAAGTTCCTCAGCTAATGCCCGCTGATAGACTTCCTCTTTGTGACCAAACCCAAGGGTATTGTACACAGCAAAAAAACAACCGCGAAGCTGGTAACTCAAGTCTTGGTATAATAATTGCCCCATAAAAATATCCGTGTTAATCCGCTATAATCCGTGTAATCCTAAAGGTCAAAGTCACTTACCTCCACCCAGTCCCCTGTCCCATCATACGTCGTCCCTGCTCCAAACTTCCCAGAAGTACTCGTCGCATTCCCGTTCCACGCCCCATCACGCCCCGCGCCAGAAGAATCGCAGGCGTCGTTCACGCCGCCGGTGCAGGTGTTCTGTTGAGCTTCGTCCATTTTCCAATAGCCCTGAAGGCCCTCGGAGAGATTTCGCGGATCATCGCCGATTCTCGCTGATACGCCCTTGCTCGTTCCCCGTGAAACAAAATCCGTTTTTATTTGCGCCGAGGTGCGGGCGTACGGATACATCTTCACCTCGTCAATAAAGCCATGGAAATTCGCGGTCGTGGTTCCGCCGATGAGGAGATTATTATTGTCAGTCGCAAGCGATCCCGAGCCGTTCGTACTCGTACCTTTCAAAACGCCATTGACATACAGCTCAATCTCGTCATCCGCATCGTCGTCATACGCCATGGCTATATGCGTCCAGGTACTCGTGGCCGCGGCATTATTGAGCGTGAGCGTGGCGTCAGTCGTTGCCAGATCAAGCGAAGCATCAATATTCATCCCCGCTGTTCCCGCGCTTACCCTGATATAGGTATTCGTGCCTTTCTGCACAATCTGCCCAGTGTCGCCTTCGCCGGTTGAGCTTGGCTTAAACCACGCCTCAATGGTCGTGCTGGAGTGCGTGGAAAGGTTAATCGGCGGATGTTCGGTTACGGTCGCCACATCATCCGCGCCGTCAAAAAACAAACACCTGCTGGAGATACACAGGTCTTCCGACTGCCACGTTGCCCCTGAAATCACCGCATCAGTGCCAGTGGCGCTTCCAGAGTTAAATGCCGTGGTCCCAAACCCCTCGTCAAACCGCCAGTACCCCGCAGGCCCCGGGCCTTTCTCCTGCGCGCCGAAGGAAAGCAGCGTATCATTCCCGCTGTTATAATCAGCTTTAATCCACGCATCAGAGCGGACCACGTTGGAGACGCGGGCTTCATCGATGAGGCCGTCGAAAAACCGAGGACTAAAGCCTCGGCCATAATAAGAGCCAATTCCGACTGTAATTGTAGTAGCGACTCCACCGGCTGTGTGAGGATCTGTAGAGTTAAAGGCACCATCAATGTAAAAATGTGCATCAAAAGAAGAATCATAGGTAGCTGCGACATGATGCCAATTAGTATCGGCCACAGTTCCTGTAGAAAAGTAGTCCTTAACACCCGCGGTGGTGAAGCGAAGGCGACCTGCTGGGGCATCTGATATCGTAGTAAACCCCCATCCATTCGCATCTTCCTGTCTTTCAATGATACTGTTATACTTGTTATAGTTGTCTTGTTTAATCCACGCCTCCACAGTCATCACGCCAGTCCCGTTGAAGACATTAGTAGTACCAGCCTGTATCCAATCTAAATCTCCACCAGACGCGGCGTTTCCGACAAAATCAATAGCCCCGTCAACTTTACCAGTGGCCGCTATATCGTCCCCGTCAGTATCCTGTAGCGTCCCATGGTTCGCATTGATAGTAGAGTCCTTGTAGAAATCCGCTGCAGTTGAATCGCCCTCACCCAGATGCCACACACCGACATAGCCATTGCTCCAGACCGCGGTCTTGTTCTGGCTGTCAGGGGCCCCTGCGTTGCCATAGTACATATAGAAGACCGTATCGGTCTTGTCATAGACCTTAGGCAGCTTCACCCAAACCGTGGACGTGGCAGTGGTGTCCCATTTTTCTATTTCATACGGCAACAAAGCACCCGAGGCGTCGGTGAAGCGGATATCAGCTCCGCCGGCTTTGGTTTTCGTGTAGTCAATATTAGTCCGCCAGTCGCGCTGAAGGAGATTCACCGCCACCGGGAAATCCACGAGGTCTGCGTCAATTTTAGTCTGGTCAATGGTAAACGCCCGGCGGTAGCCCCAGGACTCGTCGAACCACGCAGCTTCGGCCTGCCGGGCGGAATTGCGGGCATGGTAAAGCCAGCCAACGATGACCACCACTACCACTATGAAGACAGCGGTGAGGAATTTTAGATTTTTAGTGCGTAGGATCATGGGTTTTGATTTCTTCGATACTCCATTCTCTTTCGGTAGAGCTCCTCGGTCAATCCGCCCTCTTTCATGTGTTTATCCTTGAGCGAGGTTATAAATCTGTCTTGCAGGTAGAGAGCTTGGTTGATAAGCGTGATCATGAGGTTGACCGCGATCTCCTGGTTTTCGGGGAGGTCAGGGAAATCAGGGTTATCGGGGAGGGTCGGCGTTTTTCTGATCACTCCCCATACTTCCCCTATCTCCCTTATCTCCCCCTCGCACCGTTCTTTTTCCCACACCTCCAGCCCGTTCTTCCGGGCGTACCCGTGGTAGTCCTTCAGCAATTCCGCGAGCGACCCGCGCGCGATGCCTGCGAGTTTGATGTAACCCTTCAGGCCTTCCTGCTGGTTGCCTTCCACGATATTCCGAGAGCCTGATCGAGCTGCTTGGACCATCTGATCATGCGTCCGCGAAAACTTGTCTATCCATCTCTTGCAAAACTCATCGGTGTAATCCTCAATCGGCACCGTGATCTTATAGACAAGCAGGTACTCATACCCCGCCTTATACGGCCTCCCCTTATTTCCCTTATCTCCCTGATTATTTTCTTGATTTCCCATATTTCCCTTATTATTCTCACCCCCTGATTCCCCTGATTACCCCTATTCCCCCAAATACCCCCGTATCGCCTTCACGATTGGTGAATCTTGTGCCAACTTCTCATAAAAAAGCAAATTCTGCTTATTGATGACCATCCGATCCTCTGGTCTCTGCGCTTCAGTCCCGAGCTTCACCAGCACAATCTTACCTGCCCCGACCGAAGCGTCGATGTCAGTCATATCCGTCCTATCCGACCTATCAGACCTATCCACTTCCGTGCTCGTGGCGCTCCCCTCGCCTGCTGTACCTGCCCCGTACCGACCGAGCTTGTCGAGGTCTGGTTCGGGGTAAAACACTTCCGTCAACTCCGGATAATCACTCTCCATCTTATCCAAATGCCCATAGTACACTTTCCCATCCGTCAAGTGCACCGCGTACCAAGCAACAGTATCAACCCCCCCAATCTCCTCAACCCCCTTTACCTCCCCCGTCCCCTTCCTCTCCCTTATCTCCCCCTTATCCCACCCCAACCAACCCTTACTCACTCCCATAACAACCCCGCCCGCAACCACCAGCAAAACAACAACTCCCACCACCCACTTCACCTTCTTATCCCCTTTTCCCTCCTTTCCCCCTTCTCTATAAATCTCCTCAAGTGTTTTTTCCTTCCCCGCATCCATTGACATACAAATAATGAAATAATTACTGATTAATGCCTGCCCCGTAGGTCCCGCCTTGGCGGGATCCTTCGGGGATCAATTCACCGCTGCCTCGCTCACGGTCGGTTCTGCCGCCTGCCCCGTGAGAGGCTGACTCTCTAACGGGGCCTGCCCCGTACTCAACGGCTCCTGTGGTAGTACCGAGGCCTCTGGCACACTCTCTCCCGGGGTTACCGGTTCACTTCCACCCGTCACCTCCCCCGCTGCCGGCGTATTCTCCCCTTCCACCGGCTCGCTCCCAATGTCAGTATCTTCAACCTGCCCTGTGGTTTGCTCAACAGTCCCTGTATCACCAGTGCTTTGAATCCCCTCTGTCTCTCCGCTCACCCCCTCCCCTACAGCTCCTGTCTCCCCCGCGGCGTTATCACTTCCGCGTTCTTCCGTGCCTCCTTCCGTGCTCTCATTCTGTGTGTCCCCTGTATTCAATTCTAGCTTCTCTATAGTATACTGATACACATTCACTGGAGCCATTCCTGGTATTTCAGTGTAATCCTTTCCGCGTTCTTCCGTGCCAACCACTCTCCAATCCAAACTCGGCAGCAAAAGCAGAGTCGATTCATCTTCAGCCAACGCCATAATCTGCGCGGCATTTCCATTCTGCGACGGGGATTGGCTCATCAAAGACTGCGGCAAAGCGGCCTCGGTGGTTGAATTCAGCCGTACATACGCCCGCTCGGTATACGTCATGGTATCCGAAAGCCAATACCTCACTCCTGGCTCAAGTCCCGCAAATCCTCCCACTGCTCCACCCACCGCCACTTTCACTAATCTCGCAGACTGACGCTGACTAGACGCTGACTCACGCTGACCTGAATTATCTTCTGCGTAAGTCTGCGTGTCATTTCCGCGTACGTCCGCGTCAATAAACCCTACCACCAACCCAATCGCCGGCCTAAATCCACTTCCGCGTTGATCCGCGTACTGTCCGCGTGAGTCCGCGATCCCACTGTCCGCCAACACTCTCCCCACTTTCTTTGCCCCCACGATTCCTACTGCATCGCCGATCAGGAGCGCTTCACCCGGTGCTTCTTCGTATATTCTCACAATCGCCCCGCCAAGCTCCAGATTCCCTTCCAGCGCCAAATCTCCCCCTTCATTATCTACACCCTTCACCACCCTTAGCTTCCCTTCAAATGTTGCGTCGCCCTTCACCACCAATGATCCGTTCACTCGCGCGTCGCGCACCAATATGGTTCCAAGGAATTCTGCGCCGCTTGACACTACCAATTTGATCCCTTCTGCTTCACTGCGAATCACCTTCAGGGTCACTGAAGTAGTGTCTGGGGTTGATGCCACTGCGAGGTCAGTTGAAGTGGCTAACACAAGTGCATCGGTAGAAGTGGCGGGTTGTAGTGTGCCTTCAGTCAAGGTCAATCCTCCCACCACCTCAAGCGCTGAGGTATCCCCGGTCCCTGCCCGTACCACCGCGGTTGCGGTTGACGTTGCGTTCGGATTCACTTCAAAGAGCGTGTCTCCCGCTTCATTCGTAATTCGCAATCCGTAATTCGCAATTTCCACATTCCCTTCAAACCGCGAATCCCCACGGACAATCAACACCTCTGGAGTACTCGTCGCCGCTTCAACAATCTCCACCTCCCCAATTCCCCCCCTATTTCCCTTATTACCCTTATTCTCTCCAATCACCACCACTCCTGCCTTCACTCCACCTGCCTCGAGATCCCCTACCACTTTCACTTCTCCCTCAAATCTCGCCGCGCCCGCAACCGTCAACTCTCCTCCGACCTGCGCTGCCTTCTCCACTGTCAGGTTTGCAAACACCGTCGGCGCTTCTACTTGTGGTAAGCCTACCAAACCACCGCCTGCTTCAGCTACTACGATAGTCTCTTCAGTCGACGTGGTAATGTCCTTAGTCGAAGGAGCAACCGCTAACAAGGTTTCCCCAGTTGAACTCGCGGTATCACTTTCAGGGTTATTCTGTGCCAAGATTTTGAGTACTTCTGTGTCAGGCTTCTGGCCAGGAGCCCAGTACCCGACATTGACAAAGACCATGATGGTGCCAATGTGAGAAGTATCCGACGTATCTGTCTTATCCGTCATATCAGACCTATCCGTCATATTCGACTCATTCATATCCTCAGTAGTGGTCGCAATCCCCTGATCTCCCTGATAATCTTCCAGCGCGTACCCTATTATCTGTCCGCTCGTCGTCGCTTTCACGGCCGCCCCGGGAGACGAGAAAGAACTCGTCAAAGGATCCCCGGCCCTAATCCCGCCTCCCTCGCCACTTACCCGCACAGGCACGCGCCCGGCCAAGGCCACCGGCACCTGACGGTGGTGCATGTACTCGCGCGCCGCAAATCCGCCGAGCAGAATGCCTGGTTTGGTGGACACCACGCCAACTAACCTCGTGCCAGCGCGGGCAACGAAAGGTACTGAACTGGTCGCCGTCTTAGCACAAACCTTTGAACCATCAGGCAGATCTTTAGTCTCAATACAGACTGAACCCTCCTGGCTGTCAATCATCACCAGCTCGCCTGGAATTAAAGTCTCATCAAGCGTAGGGTAGTTTTCTGCGATATCAATAGCAGTAATTGTGGTCACTTCAGCGTAAACATTGCCGGCGGTGCGCGCCGCGTCGTCGCAGTTCACGCCGCCGTCATCCACGCACAGCGCGCCGTTCTCCAACACCAGCGACCCAACCGGCACATTGCCGGACTGCACTGCCGTGTCGCCTCTGATGCTCACCTTTCCCTCGCCCTCGGTCGTTCTCACGATGAGAATGTCGGTGCCGGTCGCCGTCTCCACCAGGAAGGCATTAGAAGTTGAGGTGGCGATCAAAAACGGCGAGGCTGAGATTACCTGCCCGATGCCTGAGGCTGACAGAGTCAAATCATGATTGAAATTCGGATCCCCGCCTTGGATATAGAGGGGGGCATTGGATTTAATGTACGATGCAGTCGGGTTGGTAAAGACCAGGTCATAAGCCAAGGACACGTCGCCGGCAGCTTGGAAGGCAACAGGATTATTGAAGGTAGATTGAATACCGTCCACAGTCAGCATGTCAGAGCCATCGTAGTTTAAGCGCAAGAGATCTGCAGCCGCGGCGGACGTGCGCGCGTAAATGCCACCGGCAGTAGAGTCCGTGGATGTGGAAAATACCGACAGGGGGAAGCCAACGGGCGGAGTTGAGGTTCCTACCGTAATCTGCCAGTTAGTTGAATCCACCCGGAACACATTGCTTCCCGAATTCTGCACCGCCACCGCAGTGCTTGAAGCAATATTCATGAGCAGTCCTCCTGAACCCGTGAATCCTGATAAGAATGTTCCCGAGGAATTCTGCATCTCCGCGATATTGGCATTCTGGGTGGCGTTCGCCCGCACCTGGAGCTGGGTGGCGTCGGCGTTGCCTTGCAGATAGGTGTTATGCGCCACGATCCCGTTGCCGATGAAGTTATGGGTGCCTGCGACTTCGATGTCGTAAACGCGCTCCTCCGGTAAATACTCAATATTCACAATCTTATCCCATGCCGCAACTTCGTTATTGTCCGCCAAAATCGCAATTTCCTGTCCCTCTTTAATATATTTAACCTTGACCCACTGTCCTTCCCCGGATTTGACTTTTTCGGGCTTTTGTTCAATACTTGCAATCGTAGATTGATTTATAATATTATTTTTCTTCAAACCTATGCTTTCCGCTACTTTAACCATCATCAACGATAATAACTTGCGCGGCGTAATCGCGCCTGCTGCTGAACTCTCCGAAGAGACGCTCACTGATTTGATTGATTTCATCGAAATGACGTCTCCTGCGTCCATCGCGGATTCAGAACGACTCATCGCCGAGGCGGAACGGGACAACTCCTGGATACCGCTTGAGGAAGTGCGACGGAAAGCGGAAGCATTGCCATAATCGTTATGCTTCACGTTGAATTCCACCCCCGCGCCGAAAAGGAACTGCTCAAGATACCCAAAGAGTTTCGCCTGAACATCCTCGATCAGCTTACCAAGCTTGAACCGTTGAGCCATCCCTTGCAACATCGAAACGTTCGCAAATTGAGAGACTGCCCCGGCGGTGCCGAGTACCGACTGCGCAAGGGAACCTACCGAGCTAAGTTCGCTTTCCTCAAACCCGGCACGGTTTGGGTGCTCCATGTCGAGCATCGCCAGGCTGGATACTAACTTTTCTTTCAATCCGGCGAACACCGAGCTTCTCTTTACAGGAGCTTTTTTATTTTCCAGCCGGACATAATAAGGATGATTCCCCGTCGTTCTGATCGTCTTCCCTGATGCGGTCGTGAGCTTCCAGATCTCCTTCACCCCCATGTCCATGAGCGCGTTCACTCTGGACCACACCAGCTTGCCCGTGGTTTCATCGAGGGTGAGAACTTCATCGCCCGCATTGATATCTTTAATCTCCACTTCGTCGTAGATATAATCGGCGTCTTCCGTAACTCCTCCGGCTCCTCCTCTTAAGGTAAGAGGAGGTTGGGTGGAGTTATGATCGTCTCCGTCTCCGCCTTCCAAATTTTCCTTTTTCCTTTTTCCTTTTCTTCTCCTTCTCTTGAGCTTGGTATCCCCGGTCACGCATTGCCCAACCACATGGAACGTATAGCTCGGGATCGTGGCAACGCCCACCCGGTTTAAGACTGAATCAACATACAGAGAATTCGTGTCCACGATCAGAGAATCAGCAATCGTGGTGGTGGCAGTGGAGCCTGCTCCCTGGGCAACCGAGAGCACGACCGCTGCGTTTGAATCCTGCACTTGGAAAATATCAGCCGAAGTTGAACCTCCGCCTTTCACCACCAACCCCTTCGCACTCGCGTCAGTGGAGGTGGCCATGACCACGAGAGATGCGATCTCGGGGAAACTGGTGGTATTGCCGATGACGACACGTGAGGAAGTGGCCGAGGCCATCAGCGCATGGTAGGTGCCGGCGACATGCAAAGTAGCGCCCGGAGTAGCGGTGCCGATACCGACATGCGGTAAATTATTTATTTCCACCGCGTTGAGGATATTAATGCCGCCGCCGATCAAGCTCACGGCATCAAGATCAGACCAGCCAATGCCGGTGTTGGTATCATTGTTTCTTGAGTAGACCGGCACGGTCGCTGAGCCGGCCTGATTGATGATATCCGGCCCGGCGGTGGTTTGCCCGACCAAGCCATCATCTTCAAAATAGAACCGCCGCGTACCGCTGATGCTCACCGAGATGTTGCCGGCTGAATTCTCGTAAAAACCGGAGTTGCCGCCGCCGAAAGAGAGGGTGGGATTGGCGGCGTTACTGCCGGTTTGATTGAGCTGGAGCAGGCCATTCGGCGCCACCGTCCCAATCCCCACCCTGCCATTGACTCCGTCCACATACAGGCTCGGCTGGCTGACAGTAAGCGCGTTGGAGGAAGTGGCAACCTGGAAGTATCCAATTGCCGTGGTGGTGGCGTTGTTGGCGGTACCGGATATATAGGTGGAAGTGGCAATAGAGAGGCCATAGGTGTTCTGGAAGGTGCCTCCTAATGCCGTGCGTTGTGCAACGCGGAAATCAGAATCAAACGTCGAGCTTGCGTTCACAAATATCCCAGCGACCGAGCTGGTCGGGGTGAGGGTGTTGGCGATTGAACTATGCAGTTGCCACGCGCCGTTCACCCCGGCATCAGCAATGGTAATGGAACCAGCGCCGTTGGTAATGGTAATACCTGCACCAGCGGTTAAGGTGGCGAGCACCGGATCAACGCCAGTGGAGCCAATGACTAATTGGCCGTTGGTGGCCTGGCCCAGGGCTGTGATCGCGCCCGTGCCTGAACCCAGAAGCACGCCACCGTCCGTGAGGGATGAGGCGCCAGTACCGCCGGAGCCAACTGCGAGAGCTGTACCCAGGGTGAGCGAGCCGGCAATGCGGGCATCCCCCTGGACAAAGAGGTCGCCTCCCTGCAGGTCTAGGCCTGTGGGCGTACCTGCTGATCCTACCCAGAGCGCGTCAGAGGTAGTGGCGGTGCCAGAGAAGACGTGCAGGCCGTTCAGAATGGAGAGCGAGGAAGTGGG
>Ga0209541_10016948_pt1 | contig 10721 bp, 12 predicted proteins | sample RifCSPlowO2_01_FD_184027 | JGI IMG/M metagenome (GOLD analysis project Ga0209541, IMG submission 184027) | Groundwater microbial communities from Rifle, Colorado - Rifle CSP2_plank lowO2_0.1 (SPAdes) (version 2) | ecosystem: Environmental > Aquatic > Deep subsurface > Groundwater | place... | reverse complement strand
CGGCTTTTTTGGATAGATATTGATACCCCACAGATGCTCACGCCCTGATCCTTCTTTTTCCATCAGCATGATCTCTTCATCGGCGTGAAGTTCGCCGCCTACGGCCATAATTCCTTTCTCGACATCCACCACAACTTTTACTATATCGCCAAATCCTTCATTCGCTATTGTAATGAGCTCTTGCCGATCGATCAAATCTTTAACGATTTTTATTCCCATACATTCTTCTTATTATCAGGTTTTATGTGCCATGGCACTTTTTGAGTTTATTTCTCCGTCCGCAAGAATATATCATTCCACTTCCTTGTGTTGGTTAAGATACCAAGCTGGAATAGAGGAAATAAACATAGTCAAGTTACCGTCCCAAAAATATTTTTCCCTTGGTTCGATTAAAATCAAGTCGCCTTCTTTAAGATTGATTTCTTCATTCTCGACAACAATCTTGCCAGAACCTTTAATCACGTAAGCTAATTCTTTACATTTTAAGTTTACAATTCTTCCTTTATTTGGATATCTACCAGTCAATTCCACAATAGCACCATTTATGTCTTTATCTCCCAAGGGGTATTCAATTGCAATGCAATTCTCGCTATTTTTGAACTTTTTTGTCTGGTTTTTGTGAATGATTTTCATAAATTTTTATTCCTACCTCCCATGGCACTTTTTGATGTGCAATACGAATGAGAAATTATACCTTCACTCCACCTAATTTTAAAATTTCTCTAGCGTCTTTATGTACTAAATTCGCAGCACGTAAGCGCGGATGACGTTTCGTAACATTCTCTACAAGATATCGTCCTATCTGATACCCTAATTTTTTTGGCTTTCCTTCTCCGCCCATCAGCCATGGATCTTCAAACGCCTCTTTTCCCCATTTTATTTTTTTTAGTTTCGGAATCCATTTTTTGACTTGTTCAAAATTATACTTTGTCACTTTAAAAACGTATTTCGCGGGATATTGTTCTCGAGCAAAGATGTCTGCAAGTCCCTCAGAAAGAATGGAGTTCATAAGTACATGCTGCTTCTTTTTAGGAAGAAAGCCCGCATAGCCTCGAGCGGCATGGTGCATCTCGTGATACACAATATATATCAATCGTTCAATCATACCAGCTCGTTTGCTTTTAAAAGCTAACTGCCGGGGATTGATAGTAATCCTTACCCAGTCCTTCGCTTGTGTAAATGCGTGAACTCCGTCACGTTCCCACGGATACACAGTAAACGTAAATTCACTCTCGCGGAACCGAAGGACCGCGGCAGCTTTCTTCGCGTGATTGAGAATAATCTTGCGGATTCTATTCTTATCCGCATTTGGAAAAGCTATACTCGATGGCAAAAATATAACTTTTGATGGAGATACTTTAAGCATAATTTATTTCTCTCCCCACATAACGAAATACGGAGGGAAATTTCGAACCTCGATACTGAATTTTGCTTTTCGGAAATAACGTCGAATCAAAGGAAAAACCAAGAGCGAAAACTGACATGTAATAAATCGCCCGCCCGGGCGGAGCATGCGAAAAGTCCGCTCAATCAAAATATTGCGCTCGCGCGCATTCAAAAAAGAAAACGGTATCGTAGAGATGACCGCGTCAACGGAATCGGCTTTTTCGTCGCTCGAGCGCTTTGTCCAGTCCAAGACATCGTCCAACACGGGTTCAAATCGCAAATCTTTAATTTTCCCAAGCGCATGGAAAAGCTCTTTATTGAGCTCAATTGCAACAAGCTTCCCGTCCTCCGGAAGGCCGCGCAAAATACGCCGGGTCATTACTCCTGTTCCCGGCCCATACTCAACAGCATACCGAGTGTCTTTCGGCAAAAGCTCGACCACGCGGTCAACCGCCCACGAAGAGCTTTCGGAAATCGCCGCAACCTTATGATCTTTTAATGCGATTTTTAAAAAATTGAGTGTGTTCATCCCGTTAGAAGCCTAGTTTGCTCAAACATAAAACGAAACTCAAGCTAAATTATTTCTATTGATCCCAGTAGACAATTTTGACCTAAACTTCTAACGGGATTCATACGCGTTATGAAAAAAGTATGCCCCGGACTTCTCTAAGTATTGTCTGCGGAATAGGGTCGCGCGTTGGGCTTTTGCCCGGATAACGCCACGCGGTGATTATTTTAATTCGTTTTAACCCATCAGCGAGCCGAGGGGCGGTCGAGGCAATATGTTTTCGAGACAATGGAGAGCGAAGTTTGCTTGGTCCCGGCACGCCGGGAAACTTCGCTCGACTATTAGCGAGTTCTGCCGCAGGAGCAGAACGAGCGTGTCTCGAAAACATATTGCCGAGGGAACCGCCCTCACGAGCCAACACATACATGACCCAAATCTCCGAATAATTCTTCCCCTCCGCGGGCTGCATTACCGCGATCGCATTCTCCAATATCCCCTCCTCAATCCGCGCGGGATGGCGAATCACGCGCTTTACGCGCGATTCGGTGAGACGGTAATGGCGCATCTTCATTTGCGCATGCAGAGTCCAGAAATACTTTTCATCCCCACGGACATTTCTTCTTAAAAACATCAAAATGTCTTATTCGATAATACTTCAAAAATCAATCCTTTTCAAGGCAGAAAACTCCGCTTGTAAAAAATATCCAGAATGAATGATTTCGTTCATCAATGATTCTTAAATCTAAATCACGAAAAATCGTTTCCCATTCTTTTTTTGTCTTATTCGAATGGGGATGGCCAAAAAATTCTGTATTTAAAATGCTGTCCATCGCAAAAGTAAGATATTTTTGGAACCAACCATCGTATAAATCCTCAATAATGACAATACGACGGGACACCCTCTTTGCTTCGCCAAGTATCATAATCGGATCCCGAATATGATGAAGTACTGTCAAGAGAAGGGCGACATCAAAAGAATTATCTTCAAAAGGAATCTTTTTGCCGTCATATATAATCGGCACAATTTCCTTAAAAGAGCTTTTGTTTTTGATATCAAGGGGAACTACGGTATATCCTTTTTCTTTCAGTTGCTTCGCAATGTGGCAACCTCCACACCCGATATCGAGTATCCGGTCACCTTTCTTCAGATAGCTTTCGATTTCTAAGATCATCCCCTCAGCTCTTTTTTGAAGGAAATGAGAATCTCGAATTAACCCAGATTTTCTCAAAAATTGTGAGAACATTTACGCGCCAATGGCATTCCGAATAGCGGTATCCATTCTTATTCTTTATCCTCCGAATACTTTTTTCGCTTCATTCCACATTCCGCTGTTGTTCTGCGCTTTTTTGAGCCAAAACCACCACTCCGCGCCCCAAAGAATGTTTTCTTCAAATCCCGCTAAGCGCGCGCGGCGCACCACCTCGCGAAATCGTTCCTCATTCATAAGGCGCAGCTGAAATTCAAGATCAAAATGCGGCAGGAGCACCGGCCCCCAGGGTTCGGCCTGGAGTTCAGAAACGATTATTTTTTTGTCCGGATAAAACCAGCCGAATAAAAATCCCTTGATCCGGTAGAATCCGGGCCCGAACGGAAATCGAACAACTTTCAAGGTATCGTTCCATACTTGGTAGTACGCCGAGATACCGAGATACTCCGCACGCTTCAACGAAGACGACCAAATTCCCTGCTCCCCGGAATCCGTGAGCATGATCGGACGCGAATCAAACGAGCGGACAAGAGCGATTTCCGCATCAATATCTGCCGTTGCTATTTTTTTGTCCGCGCATCCCGCGCCGTATATATGGAACGACTCGTTTTCAATCTGCCAGCGGATGACCGCGGGCGACTTTGCGTAGCGCGACACGACCGCGCGGATCTCATCTTCAACCCGCTTTTGAAACTCACTCGCGGAAAGCGATTTTGACCATTCCGGAATATGGCATTCGGGCCAGCGCGGGAGTTTTCTCCCGACAACAGGAATCAACTCCACTCCTTTTTCTTCCGCACGCGCGAAAAAATAATCATATTCGGAAAAATCAAATTTCCCGTCTTCGCGCTCGATATCGCTCCAGTATACCGGAAGCCGAATGAGACGAACGCCGAGATCGTCCACGATTGCATCATACGTTTCTCGCGGATCAAGCGAGAGCTCGCGCGCCATAACGGTACTAAAAGTCACTCCGTATTTCGCATTTCCCCGCTCCGAAATTCCGTACCACGTGACGAGAAAAAACGCGAACGTCAAAAACGCGAGAAACCCGATGATACGGATGATTTTCCCCAGAACGCCGTTTCTCATAAGACCTCTTGCAGAATAAACTTTTGTGATAATTTTTTCAAATTTCGTGCGAAAAAGGTGAAGAGGAATGAAGGCGTAATGGCTATTACGGCGAATTCCGATGAACCTTTTGCAGCCGAAATTTGGGGAAATTAGCCAGAATGTTATTCTGCAAGAGGTCTATAACCGCTATGATACCAAAATAAGGCCAATAACGATAAGGACAAGGGCAATGCTTTTTTGGAACACGACCCCGCGATCAAGCCCTTCTTTGAAAATGTCGGGAAATCGCCGGGAAAAAAGTATCGCAAGAAGATATAAAAATACGTACTGCACCCCTTGGGTTGCGTTTACCAATGTCGCAGACCCGAACGAAATCGCGACCGTAATCACGAGAGGGGAAATCCCCGCAAATATCCGCGACACGGCATAGAGAATTCCTTTCTTCGCGCCGCCGGACCTAATTTCGGAGAAATTAAGCCGCGCTCTTACGTCGGAATAAAAAAGAAGAGGGAGCGCGGCAAGGACTCCTCCCGCGCGCGCCCACAAAAACGACGAAAAATCGCTCTCGAGGCCGTTAAACCCGTATTTCTGGGTGACAAAGCCAACCGCGAAAAGAAACGCGACAAATAGCTCAAGCCCAAAGAGGGAGAAATCTTTTTTGCGAAAAAGCGACCAGAAGGACCGAAACGCGATGACAATCCCTCCGAACGCGAGAAGGGAAAACGCGACAAGCATCTCGACGTCGAAACGCTCGCCGAGAAGAAAATAGCTCAAGAGAAACGTGGAAATCGGCGTGAGGGAGCCGGTCGCGGGCACAACGCGCGAAATCTCATCCCGCCCGACTGCGGTAAAGAAAAAAACAAGCGCTACAACGGTAATCGCGCCGGAAAATATTGATGCGAAGACCGCGTCAGAGGGACCGCCAGTCAAAAACCAGGGGAAAAGGGCAAACGTAAAAATTCCGCTCGCCCCAGAAATAAACGCAAGCGCCTTGGGACTCGGAAAAATTTTTTCAACGAACGCTTTATCCGTGAGAAACACGAACGCGTTCATCAGATGTCCAAAAAGGGCAAAAACAAGCCACATAGAAGACGAAATTCCAATTTCCAAGCACCAATTTCCAAACAATAATTCAATAATCGAGAATCAAATGATCAAAACGTATTTTGAGTTTTGAACATTAGAATTTCAGATTTGTTTGGAATTTGGAATTTGTGGTTTGGAATTTTCTTATTATCTCTGCATATACTTTAGCACTTTCTTTGGGAATCCGCCCCTCTGTCTTGTAATCCACCTCAAAAAGTCCGAATCGTGGCCAAAAGCCATCATTCCACTCAAAGTTATCGAGAAGCGACCAATGGAAATATCCTTTGACGGGTACACCGCTCGCTTTTGCCCGCATAACTTCATCAACATGGCGGCGGATGAATTCCGAGCGCTTTTCGTCCCGCGCATCCGCAATGCCGTTTTCTGTTACATAGATTGGTTTTTTGAATTTCGCAATCCTCCGGAGAAAATATCCGAGGCCCTCGGGATATATTTCCCATCCCATGTCAGAAACGTTTTCCCTATCCCCTCCCCAGAGGCCAACCCGCTTATAGTAATTCACGCCTATGAAATCAATCGAAGAACGAACGCGCGAAATAAAAAAGAAATTTCGAAAGTAATCAAACGCGACGCGAATCCCGGAATGCGTACAATACTCCATGCTCTCGGCAATTCCCACCTCGCAGTTAGGATTAATCCGCTTCAGGGTCAAATACGCCCGCTTCTGAGTTCTCACAAGCGCGAAATATACCCGGACAAGCGATGAAAAACTCCTCTCGCCCGGGGGCTTTGACCCGAAGAGATACGCATCCGCCACCCACATTCCGGGCTCGTTTAAAACGACCCAAAATGTAACGTCATTTCTAAACTCATCGGCAAGGCGTTTTACAAAACGGAGAAAATCATCTTCTGCGGTCCGAGACTCCCATCCGCCTTTTTTGGAAAACCATACCGGATGAGTAAAATGCCAAAGTGTAACAAATGGCTCCATGCCATTTTCTCGAAGCGCGCGGATAACGCCTCGATAGTGTTCGATTGCACTCACGCTGAATTTTCCCTCCTCGGGCTCCACGCGCGACCATTCAATGGAAAACCGATACGCGTTTACGCCGAGCGCTGCCGCCAAACGAATATCCTCATGAAAACGATTGTAGTGATCCGCCGCGCGCCCTGAACGATAATTTTCGGGATCAATCGGGCTCGGAAAACGCCCGAGAATATACTGCGGCCAGACGCGCCTTCGCGCTTCGCGCGCGAGTGCGTCAGCGTTTTTTGCTTCCCACTCTCTCCAATCATTCGAAAGTCCGCCCTCGACTTGGTGCGCCGAAGTCGAAACGCCCCAGAAAAATTGCTTGTCCCCGGATTCGTTCATAAGACGTTTTGCAAAAGGTCTATATACGCGCACTATAATTACCGAGCCCTGCGCAAGAATGCGGTTTTGAACTTCTCCGCCATTCGTGGAAAAAAGCCTTCGGGATACTCCGCGCGCTCCACGCCTATTCCTTCCGCAAGAATACTGCGACGTTCGGAAATACGCAGATTAAATTCGTCACGGCTTTTGCTGATCCGGTCCAGAATTCGCCTAATGAAACCGCCGTCGCCCGCGGCCAGGACTTCGGCCTCGCGGCCCGCGTGATCATTCGTAATCCCACGCACGCGATCTTTGAAAACATCCCTTCGTTCCTCGATTGCATCTCGAAAACGCTCCCGGTCCGCTTCGCGCTCGCTCGACGTGTTTGCAGAAATACTCCCGGCAAACGAAAAAACGCCGAACGCCACCGCAACAACAAATGCAATATTCTTCCCTTTATAGTCCATGTGTCTCATATCATCCAAAAAAGAAAAACACCGTTTCCTTGTCTATAAGGAATTGGCGTTTCCTTTTCTCAAAAAATGCCGTAGGACCACGGTCCGGGGATCGATAATATCATAAGCCCCGCCCCAAGAAGAGCCATGTTCTTCAAAAAATGAACCATCTGGAGCATTTTTTCCTGCTCGTCCAAAACCGCCCAAAAATTGTGCATCATGATCGATACGAAAAAAAGGAAAATCACGATGAATAAAACCGCAAGCTGGACATAGACGCCCGTAACAATCCCAAGCCCGCCGAAAACAATCATGAGCCCCGTAACCACGACAGCGACCGAGGGAAACGGCACTCTTTTTGACGATGCGTATCCCGCTAAAGCGGCAAATTTCGTAAAATGGTTCATGCCCATCACGATGAAAAATCCTCCGTAGAGAATCCGACCGATAAGAAATGTTAGTTCCATGAAAATATCAATGAGAAAGAATAAATAACGGGAAAAATAGCCCGACGAAATGCGCCATTATCCCTTTTGACAAGTATATCAAATTTTCCTCTTTCCCGATACTCCCCGCGTTTGCGCAGAAATGTATCTACTCGTACCGGAGCGCTTCAATGGGGCTTTTTTCCGCGGCTTTTCGCGCGGGATAAATACCGAATATGAGCCCGACGAGCGCCGCAACGCCAAGGCCGAGAAAAGCCGCAAACACCGGAAACGCAAACGAAAGCGCGAGCCCGACAAATTGGGAAATGAGAAGTGCTGCGACGAATGACAACGCCGAACCCACGAGAATTCCGATAACGCCGCCGGTTCCCGTAAGAAGAATTGCTTCAAGAAGGAATTGATATAAAATGTCTTTTCTCCGGGCGCCGATGGCTTTGCGAAGCCCGATTTCCCTGGTACGCTCGGTTACGGATACAAGCATGATATTCATAATCCCGATTCCGCCGACGACAAGGGAAATAGCCGCGACAGACGCCAAGAAAAGCGTAAGGACGTTTGTAATAACAGAAAGCCGAGAGGCAAGGTCGGCCTGGGTCTGCACGAAAAAATCGTCTTTGTCGGGATCGGTGATTCCGTGCGATTCGCGGAGTGTCGCCTTCAAATCCTCCACGGTCCGATCGATCGCACCCTCCGATTCGGCCTCGACAATAAAACGGTGAAAATATTTAATTCCGAAAATGAATTGCTGTGCCGTCGTATACGGCGCAAATACCGCCTCGTCAAAGTTAAAAAAAGATACCTGGCCTTTCGTGGGAAGAACACCGATGACGCGAAGCGCCCGGTCCTTGATGCGAACCCGCTTCCCCATCGCCTCGGAATCGCCGAAAAGCTCCCCCTTCACTTTCGAGCCGATTACGACAACGTCCGCGCGCGACCGAACGTCCTCGTCGGATATAAATTCGCCCTCACTCGGCGCAAGGTCGAAGATCTCAGTCGCAAGCTCTGTTCCGCCAAACACGGTCGCGCGATACGTCTCCCCCTCGAACGAAATCGATTCTGACCCGAACACAATCGGCATAATATTTTTAAGCTCAGGCACATTTTCTTTCCTCCTTAAAAGATCAAGATCGCGCGCTTTCAGAGAATCGCTGAAAAGCTGTGCGGCATCCGAAGGACCCGTGGGCTCGCGCCCGGGTATCACTGCAATAGTCCGCGTCCCGAGCCCCTGAATTTGGCTCAAAATGAGATTTTGGGCAGAGGAGCCGATCGACATCACAAGCATGACCGCGGCAATGCCGATGACAATTCCGAGAACCGTAAGCGCGGACCGGGAGCGATTCCGACGAAGCCCTTCGAATGCGGTATGAAACGTATAAAAAAATCTCATAGGATCATTTTACGAATCCGCTTTCAATGTGGTTTCGCCTTTCGACTTTTGCATCCTCTTCAATCGCGCCGTCGTGGAGCCGGATCACGCGCTCGGCGTAGCCCGCGGTATACGTTTCGTGCGTGATCAAGATAATCGTGTGCTTTCGCTCGCGATTCAAGCGCGCGAGCGTCTCCATAATGACGCCTCCGGATTTTGAATCAAGGTTTCCCGTCGGCTCATCCGCAAAAATGACTTTCGGATTCATCACAAGGGCCCGCGCAATTGCAACGCGCTGTTTTTCTCCGCCGGAGAGCTGGGATGAGTAGTGACCCGCGCGATGAGAAAGACCGACGATATCAATCGCTTCGCGCGCGCGGCGGTCCCATTCGCGGGGGTGCACCTTGGAATACAAAAGCGGAAGCTTTACGTTTTCAAACACGGTCGCCCGCGCCAAAAGATTAAACGCCTGAAACACAAACCCCATTTCCTCGTTTCTCACCGCCGCGAGCTCGTCGTCCGTATAATCGGCAAGTTGTTTTCCGTTAAACCGATACTCGCCTTTGCTCGGCCGCTCAAGAAATCCGAGTATGTGAAGAAGTGTTGATTTCCCGGACCCCGACGGCCCCATGATCGCGACAAATTCTCCTTTCTCCATTACAAAAGAAACTCCGCGAAGCGCCGGAGTTTCTACGCCCTCATTGACGTACGTCATCTGGAGATTCTTTGCTTCGATCTGGTGCATGTCGTATTTAAGACCTTTTGCAAAATATTACTTTGAGAATACGACGACGCTCTGCCCTTCGGTAATGCCGGAGATGATTTCAATATTTCCGTCCGATCCCTTGAGGCCGGTTTGGACCAGAACCGCCGCGGCCGTTTTTCCGTCAGCGCCCAGGATGTCAACATATTTGCCTCCGTTTTTTGCCTTGACCGCGCGCTGGGGAACCGCAAGAACATCCTTTTTCTCCTCGGTCAATATATCAATATTCGCGGTCATGCCCGCGCGGATGCGCTCGTCCCGCTGGTCGAAATCAAACGTCACTTTATAGGTCGCAACGCCGTCAATCATCGTCTCCCGGGGATCAATCCGTCCGACGCGCGCCGGAAATAAAACGTCCGAGCCGTACGCATCAAGAGTGATCGCGGCGTTATCCCCGGCACTCACCTTCGCAATATCAACTTCCGGAATGAACGATTCAACGTTAAATCCCGACGCTGACAAAAGCTTCACCATAACAACATTCGCCGTCACTGCCTCTCCGGGATCAACATTTTCCTCCGTAACAATACCGGTAATCGGCGCACGGATAATTGTTTTTTCGATTTCGGCCTCCGCGCTTCTCACACGCGCCTCCGCTTGGAGGACCCGCGCTTCCTGGGCAACGATATCTTCCGCGGTTTTCCCCGCGCGCAGAAGGTCAAGCTCGCGCTCTGCGACCACCAAAGCATCCTCGGCGCTCCGAAGCTTTTCCTCTGCTGACGTCAGATTCGTAAGCGCGGTATTGATGTTTGTCCGCGCGGTTGAGACATCCGCCCGATAGCCGTCGATTGTCGTCTGCGACAAGGTTGCCGACGGCGTCAGGGTCGAAAGAAGAAGTGCCGTATTATCAAGAAACATTCGGATGCCGGACGCGCGGTCTTTTGCATTGATAAGCGCCTTTTGAATATCCGCTTCGATCACCGCGAGTGACGAACCCCACGCCACGAGCTCGCTCTCAAGGGAGAACCGCTCCTGCTCGACCGTCGTCTTTAATTTCGAATCAGAAGATAAAAATAAAATCTGTGGATTGGAGCCGCGCGGATTCAGAAAAAACTGGTCGACTTTATTCCGAACCGAATCGTCCGATTTCGTATAGGCATCGGAAATTTTATCAATG
>Ga0209541_10016946_pt1 | contig 10722 bp, 10 predicted proteins | sample RifCSPlowO2_01_FD_184027 | JGI IMG/M metagenome (GOLD analysis project Ga0209541, IMG submission 184027) | Groundwater microbial communities from Rifle, Colorado - Rifle CSP2_plank lowO2_0.1 (SPAdes) (version 2) | ecosystem: Environmental > Aquatic > Deep subsurface > Groundwater | place... | reverse complement strand
CAAGTTTATAAGTGTCCTACTTCTATATGAAACTCAACCATTAGTAATTAATGAATAGAGAAGAGATGCTAAGAAAACTCAAGCAAGAAATAGAAATAAGGAATTTTTCCCAAAAAACACTAAAAAGCTACACTAATTCCGTAAACAAATTCTTAAGCTACTTGAAAGAAAAACCTCTAGTTCAGGAAGAAGTAAAGAATTATGTTCAGGCCATTATAAGCAAACAAAATCCCTCAACAACAGCCCACGAGATATTCGCAATACAATTCTTTTTTGAGAAAGTCTTAGGAAAGAAGATTTATATTCCAAGACCAAAAAGAAATAAAACCCTCCCCGAAATACTGACAAAAGAAGAAGTGAAAGAATTGATTAATGCTCATACAAATATTAAGCATAGATTAATAATGAAATTACTTTACGGCTGCGGATTAAGAGTATCAGAGATTATTAATATCAATAAGGAAGACCTAAATTTTGATGAAAGACTAATCCACATAAAAATAGCTAAAGGCAAGAAAGACAGGTTTGTTAAAATGCCCGATAGTATAAAAGAAGAATTAGTAAGTTATTGTAGGCTAAACAGCTCAAGAATTCTCTTCCCTTCCCAAAGAAGCGGAAAATTGACAACAGCAACAGTTCAAGCGATTGTAGAAAACGCGAGAATAAAAGCAGGAATAAAAAAGCGTGTGTATCCCCACTTACTTAGGCATTCTTTCGCGACACACCTGCTGGAAGCTGGGACAGATTTGAGAATTATACAAAAACTCTTAGGACATTCAGACATAAAAACCACTCAAATATACACCCAGATATCACAGGCATCGATAAAAAATATAAAAAGCCCGCTGGACACAATATAAAATGCGCGAATTCGTTTATTATTCCGGCAAAGCCAGAACAACAGGAAACTTTGATGTTCATGACTTGATGAAAGCGGGAAGGATGGATATAGCGTGCCATGTAGTTGTAGGAACCTTTTTTCTATCGCACAAAATACGAGAAGACGCAAAACTACACTTAGTGTTTTACGGAATGCCAGACCCTCCAAAACACATAGAAATGCAGCCAAGCAAGGCGCTGCCAAGAGGGAGGAATGAAGAAGAAGGAGCGAGAATTGACATAAGCAAGAAGGACGTGGCAGGATTGATCAAAAGGATATTATTCAAGTATAAGCCGGGAAAAAAAACAGAAGCATTTCCGGGTTTTAGCATTGAAAAGAAAAGCCTTCTGAAAGTTGTTGATGAGCTAATGAATGAAGGAAAAACAATTTACATATTGGACAAAGACGGGGAAGATATAAGAACTGTTGGGATAAAAAATGACTGCGTATTTGTATTGGGAGATCACGAAGGGCTTCCAATAAAGGAATTAAAAAGGCTTAAAAGGGAGTGCGTACCTGTATCCATAGGAAACAGGACGTACTTCGCCAGCCAGGTTGTGGCGATAGTAAATAACGAGTTGGACAGAAGAGGGATATAAAATTATAAGTGTTATAAAAATACCAGCAGATATATACTGATAATGTTAAAATGATTAATAATGATGAATCAGGAAGGTTTATGGGGCGATGGTTATGTATTAATTGTAATTTTAATAGAGCAAATTTATTAAATTTTATTTTATCAGATTTATTATGAAAAAATTTAATAAAATTATATACATTAAATTTGAAAGACAACAAATTTAATATGAAGAAATCAGTTAGATTGTATATAACCGGAACTGTACAGGGGGTATTTTTCAGGGACTTCATAAAGGAGAGTGCAGATGCTCTTGGGCTTAGAGGATATGCAAGAAACCTTGAAGATGGAAGGGTAGAGTTAAGGTTTGAGGGAGACGGAAAGAAGGTGGAAGAAATGATTGAAATATGCAAGAAAGGGCCGAAGCACGCATCCATAAGAAGAGTGGATGTGATTGAAGAAACATTCCAGGGATTTGAGGACTTTAAAATTTTGCATATATGATGTTTTGTATATAATAAATACTTAAACAATTAAAATGGGAAGAAAAATATACTTGCAAATAAATGCAGCTGAGAGGCAGCAATAATATGGGAAGAAGAATATACTTGCAAATAAATGCAGCTGAAAGGCAACAATAATATGGGAAGAGAAGAGCAGATAATCAGTGAAAGGATGAGGAAGATTATAGAATTGAGAAAGGCAGGAATAGAGCCATATCCAAACAGATATGACAAGACTCATTCTTCTTCTCAAATCACTGAAGAATTTGGAAAACTTAAAAATGAGGAGAAAGCGAAGAAGAATGTTAAAGTAGCCGGAAGGGTGATGGTAATAAGAGATATGGGAAAGATAATATTCGCACAAATACAAGATTATTCGGGAAAGATACAGGCAGTCATGCAGGAAAAAGAGACTCCTGAGAGAGAAATAGAATTCTTCAAAAAATACATTGATAGCGGGGACTTCATAGGAGTTGAGGGAATGCCTGTCAGGACTAAGAGGGGAGAGATGTCGGTGCTGGCAAGCAAAGTAACATTACTAACGAAATCTATACTGCCTCTGCCTGAAAAATGGTCCGGATTGCAGGACAAAGAAGAAAGGTACAGGAGGAGATACCTGGACTTAGTAATGAATCCCGAAGTAATGCAGGTATTTGACAAAAGATCCAGAATACTTAGGCTGTTAAGAGATTTCCTGGATGAAAGGGGATTCATTGAAATAGATACTCCAATGATTCAGCCGCTGTATGGGGGCGGTGCAGCCAAGCCGTTTATAAGCGAATTAAATGCACTCAAAATGAGAGTATACCTTGCGATATCCCACGAACTCTATATCAAGAGGCTGATTGTCGGAGGATTCGAAAAACTCTATGTCATGAACAGGGTTTTCAGAAATGAAGGAGTGGATGCTACTCACAATCCTGAATTTACAATTTTAGAAACAATGTGGGGATACATGGACTACAGGGCAAATATGAACTTATTTGAAGAAATGGTAGAATACGTAGCGAAAAAGCTTCTTGGAACAACCAAGATTAACTATCAGGGAACCGAAATAGAATTGAGAAGGCCATGGAAGAGAATGACTATGTATGAGGCAATAAAGAAGCATGCTGGAATTGATGTTGACAAAATGTCTGACAAAGAATTGATGGAATTTATTGATGACAAAAACATAAGATTAAAAACTGAGTTCAGAAGGGGTCTTGCTATTGAAGAAATATTTTCAGAACTAGCCCAAAAAAATCTGATACAGCCAACCATAATTTATGATTATCCGGCAGATACATCTCCATTAGCAAAGCAAAAACCAGGCAATGAAGATATATGTGAAAGGTTTGAACCATTCATCAATGGGTGGGAGCTTGGAAATAATTATTCAGAAATGAATGACCCTATCAGGCTAAAAGAAGTTTTAATGGAGCAGACAGAATTTATGAAGAGGGGTGATGAAGAAGCCGCACCATATGACGAAGACTTTGTAAGAGCCTTGGAAATAGGCATGCCACCTACATCCGGGCTGGGGTTGGGAGTAGACAGATTAATAATGCTTTTAACAAACCAGCCTTCAATAAGAGATGTTATTTTCTTCCCGTTTATGAAGCCGGAGAATTATAAAGAAGATAAAAAAACTGATAAAATTCCTGCAAAAAAAGGAAGCAAAGGAGGCAAGAATGGCTGATGAAGTGAGCGAAACAGATGAAGCTGATAAAGGAACAAACCTGGTAATAAAGAGCAATATAAGGCATGCTGTTGAATTAAGCGTAGCTGAAGAAGTTGAACCCGCATTGAACAAGCTAGTTCAAGAAGTATTGAAGAAAGCGGAGCACAGGGCAAGAGCGAACGGCCGAAGGACGATACAGGCGAGGGATTTGTGAAGTTTAAATGGCAGTTATAACGAGAGACCAAAATATTTCACCATGTTTTTTGTTCTCTCGAATACGTCAAGATGCTTGGAGATGCATCTTGAACGCACTCAAGGATTAACATCCTTGATGTATCATAAGACATTATGGGGAAATATTAAAGTCTTATGCTATAGATAGCAAAAGTTACAGCCCCAACTAATGTTAAATCGCTAAACTTATTTACTTATTCTATACTCTATTAATTGGTGAAAGTAATTTATTTGGAAAGGTTTAATAGTGATGATGATAATTTAAGGTTAATATAATAAAAGAGGCATCATGTCAAACAAATCAAAGGGAAGCAATATGGAGCGGGAGCTGGTTAAGCTCTTCGCTGCTAACGGCTGGAGAGCGGCGAGAGTTGCAGGAAGCGGAGTCGGAGACGAAGCACCATGCGACATAATAGCTGGAAAGATGGGAAGAAGAGGCTACGTTGTTGAGGTCAAGTCAAGCAGGAAGAATACTATTTATATAAAAAAATCACAGATAGAAGACTTTATGAAATTCTCAGAGATGATAAGCGTAAAGCCGGTATTGGCGGTGCGGTTTTTGAGGGAGGGGTGGCTGTTTGTAGATTTAAAGCATCTAAAAGACACCGGAAAGTTCTGGGCAATAAGTATTGATACTGCAAAAGAGAGGGGAAAGAGATTCAGCCAGTATTTTGATGAAGGCACGGCAGAAAAAGAGTCAGCATACTTTTATGAATAGATTTAAATCATTAAAGGCATCTAAAGATAAATGGGGCGGTGGTTGCTCTTCTTAGCATTAATTCTTACAATTCAATTAGCTTCCGGCGTCAGAATTAATGAAATAGAAGCAAATCCTTACAGCAACTCCACATCAAGTGATTCCGGAAATGAATGGGTAGAGTTATATTCTGATAATGAAGTAAGCATTGATGGATGGAAGATAATGAGGGGTGATAATAAAACAACAAACCTAACGGGCAATATTAACGGCTATTTTGTTATCAATACAACATTTATAATAAGAGACAGCAAAGAGAACATAACACTAATTGATGAAAATGGGACAATAATAGACTTTTTCTTGGCCTTCAATGATTCTGCAAATGATAATAACACATGGCAATATTGCGCTAATGGATGGCTCTTCGCAAATGGAACAAAGGGAGCCATCAATAACTGCGCTACAGAAAGCCAAAATCAAACAAACCAAACCCAAAACACAACAAACCAGACAATAAATAATACTATCAACCAGAGCACTAACCAGACTGCCGCAGCATCTCTAAGCATGAAATTTCCTAAACAGGTTTATTCAGACGAAGAATTTGAGGCTGAGTTGAACCTTTCTAATCTTGAAAGCTCATCTTACGACATTAAGGTATTTATACTGAACAGCAACGGAAAAATAATATCTGAAGCTTACGACGAAGAAAATTCACTCTGGGTTAATCCATTTTATTACATAGAAAACTTTGTCAGAGGGCCTGGAAACAAATTAGAGAGCATACTTATAAGATTAGGGGAGGAGCACAGGGATTCTGAAGGAAATTTTACTTTATACGCAAGACTTAGAAAGAGCGGCTCTTCAGGATATATTGAAAGTTCCGGAAGGATATATGTTGAAGCCGGAGGAGAGTATAATAATACAGGATATATAAATAATACAGGAACAATTAATGATACTAATTTTTCTGCTGGCAAGTCATCAGCAAAACCAACTTCTAAAACAATATACCTCAATTACAGGGAAAACATGGAGAATAACAATTCAGGCAATTCAAAAGATATAAAAAGCGGGGTTTTGTACAGGTCTAAGAGTCAAAGAATAAGGGATTATCCAATATATGGCTTTGCGGCGCTATGTGTATTGATAATCGCGTTTTTGCTTGTAAAGAGGGGCAGTAAAATATTTTAAAATTGATATAACTTACAAACCATTGTCAATAAGATAATTAAAATTGATATAACTTACAAACCATTGTCAATAAGATAATTTAAAATAAATATATAATAAAAGATATAAGAGGGGAAATATCAATATCTTATGATATACTCAGTAAATCATGGTTAATGATGAATACTATAACTTATATGATATCCTGCTTTATGGAGGGCATTATTTAAAATGGTTATGAAAGCTTCAGTGATATTTCAGATAATAGGAAGGCCGGAGAAATTTGTAGTTGAATCTATGAATGATGTCCTTGAGAGATTGGGAAAGGAGAAGGGGGTATCCATACTTAAAAAGGAAGTGCATGAGCCTGTTGAGATTGAGGACAGAAAGAATATCTTTTCCACTTTCGCAGAGGCAGATATTGAATTTCAGGATACTAATGGTTTCTTCATGATGATGTTTAATTATATGCCTGCTAATGTTGAAATAATATCTCCAAGCGAGCATAAATTCAAGGCAAATGAATTCAATGTTTTTGTAAATGAGCTTTTAAGGAAGCTTCACCAGTATGACAATCTTGCAAAGGCATTCATTCTTGAAAAGAATAATATGCAAAGGTACATTAACGAGCTTCATGAAAAACTCAAGAGCCTTGGAATTGGCAGTGAAATGAACCTCCCAAAGCCTGAGAGCATTGATCTGGGAGAGGAAGAGCTTGGTCCAGGCAAAGAGACAAGAAGAAAGAAAAAGAAGAAAGTTAAAGGAAGAAGAAAGAGAAGTCAAAAAAGAGGTAATTAGTGTAAATCCTGACTATTTTTTAATTATAGCCAAGGACTTTGGTATTTCCCCACTTTGTCATTGGCTATTTAGGGAAAGACTTATGTCTTTCACTATAGATTATCGATAATAGAACTTATAATAGCCATAAAATAGCCCATTAGAAATTAATTAACCTCAAAAACATTAGTCATCAGGAATGTTAGTTCCTGACTGTGCTCAAGAGGTAAACCTCTTGACATTTTGAGTGTGCTCAAGATGCAAAATCCAGGCATGTCGAGAATCAGAGATTCTCGAGCACCTCGAAAACCAGAGGTTTTCTCAGTCTTGACATGTCAGACACTTACCTTCAACTTTAACTAACTTGTTAAGCCTTATTAATAGATTTATGCTAACTTTTATCGCTTGTATTGGTCCGTTAATGCTATAATCACCCATTATTATTTACTAACTTGATAATTTATTGGTTCTAAAACAGGTCAATCATCAAGAAGGTTAAGGGCTCTTAAATTTCTTGTCAAACTTCGTTGTCATTTCTTCAATTTTCTTTTCCGGAGTTTTTGGAGGGGACTTGTATTTCCTGTAAAGAAAGAATAAAACTATTACAACTGCTATTATTATAATGAATATTATTATCTTGCCCGTGCTTCCTCCTCCGGCCTGGCTTTTAGAGATACACTTTCCAAGGCAGCACGAGCCTTCTATGGAATTTGTATAATTTCCCTCGCATGCTTCATCTGAAAAGCACCTTATACCTCCAAGATTGACGCATGAATTCAGGCTGCCTGAAGAGATGTTGTTCGGAGAAGGCCGGGAGGCGTTTAGTTCATTAACTACGCTTATAAATACTTTTGTTGAATCAGAGTAATTCTGCGAGAAAGCAGTTATTGAGCCTTCGAAATCGTCAATTCTATTTGGAGATGTTATAAAGAGCTGGATGTTTTTAATGGATGATGGGCTTAAATTGCTTATAATTAATGGCTGAATTTCAAGGATCCCTGCCAGATCATCCGAGTAGCTCAGGCGAAGCTCCTTTATCTCCTCCTGCATGAAATTTTCTATCGTAAGATTTACTGAAGTTTTAGAGCCTCTTATTATCTCAAGAGACAGCTCATTGGGGCCGAGTATGAACAGCGGGCTGACGGATGGCTGGTCTGAATAATTAAATGATTCATTCTTAAGAACCATTACAGGAATATTGTAAGCCATGCCCTTTGATGATACCTTTAAGTAGGATATTCCTGAATTCTGGATTTTGCCTGTGGAAAATTTTAAGTCCTTTGTCCTTCCTGCTCCTATAGATATAGTACTCTTCTCCTTTCCAAATTCTGTTGAGACATCCAGGTCATCATTAAGATTCTTTACTTTGAGAGAAAAATCTTTGCTTGAAGTAACAAATCCAGGTGATACTGAAAACTCAGCAACTTCACCGGAGACTGAAAAATTCTTTAGCAAGTCCTCTTTTTTCTCCCTGCCTTGCTCAAAGAAGTGAATGTCCTTTATTTTTAAAGTGTAATTTCTTTCTTCAACAGGCAGGACGGCGTAAAGAAAATATTTGTCATCAAGCTTGGATATGCTGTAAATCATCGGAATAATCTTGCGGCCGTCATAGAAAGCCACATTATCCTGGCTTATTGGAGTTATCACGTTGCCCTTGAGCTCTGCTATTATGGTCTGCCCCTGCCTGTAATTGTCGTTCAGAGTTATGTTGAGAGCTAAAACAGGAGCAAGATTCAGCGAAAGAACCAGTAAAAAAAGCGGAATAAATTTGTTCATCTTATCTACACTATTAGTTTTAATAATCATTTAGTTTAATAGCAGATGTTAATAAGCATTTCACTATTGGAATTTATATATTGCTAACATTACTGTTCGTTAATTATGCGAAATCTATTTTGCATCTCTTAATTAATTTATTGAATAAAATTGCTATTTATTATCACTTGCTAATTTCCTTTAGTTTCTTGAATGTTTCATCCAGCTCCCTGTCTCTGCCAGAGGACTGGGATGCTCTTGGCTGACGGGCCGGCTGAGAGGGGGGAGGCATTGAATAAGGGGATTGAGAAACCGGCCTCATTAATGGCCTTCTGAAAGGGGTAAGTGGCGGGAGAGGAGGCATTCCCGGCCTTGTTCTATCCACAGGGCCTTCTTTATATCCTTTCCCACGCGAGAACATTGAGCTTAATCTGCGCCTGAATAATATAAGAAGCAATACTATTACTATCAAAATTATTAATACCCAGAGCCACCATGAGCTAACTCCGTCGCCAGATGAGGAGGACTTAAGAGCGCAGCAGGCATCAGAACTCAAGCTACATCTGTATGACTTTTCTTCCTCGTAAGAGAAGCATGTTGAGCGGCAGGAGTATCTTATTGACTCGCACTCTGAAGAGGCTGGAGTAGAGGGCTGCTCAATGCACTGCCCTGCTATGCAACAGGTTCCAAAATCAGATGATGAAACCACACTTCCGGAGCATTGAGTTCCTGACTGGCACAGGATGCCTCCCTTAGTTGAGCATGACTGGAGAGCAACGTTCTTTGAGCAGCAGACTGAAATCCCCGAGCATGAATAATCCTGGACGCTTCCTCCCGCAGAATTGCATTCAGATCCTGAAAGGCAATAATATCCCTTTGAAGAGCATGTTGCAGAAGCACCGCTTTGAGAGCCAACCTGCTGGACAACTCTGGAAGGCCATCCGGAATAAAGAATGAATGCAGTGTCTCTTAAAGAATTCCAGCACCCCTTGTCGTCTTGGACATCAGTGAGCCAGTCCTTTACTTTGGAAAGTTCATTTGAGCTTGACGACGCAAGAGAAAGCAGGGCAGTAGCAGTGTCATAATACTTCTTGTAGGGGGAGCTGAAATCAAAGTATCCTGAATCTTTCTGGAATTTCTGCATTAAAGAATAATACTCACTGAACCCTGTAAGCAGGTATAAGAAAGAATAACTCCCGAATCTCTGGTTTTCCTCTGCGAAAGCTACTAAATATGGGAGATAAGCTTCTGTATCTTTCTTATTCTTCTCAAGGACTAATGCTGTCCATAAAGTTCCTTCATAATCACATTTTCCGCTGGTGCCAGAGCATAGGGAGTTTATCTTATGCTCAATTTTTCCGTCTTCAGAAGCAGACTTCGTTTCAGATGAGACATAATATTTCTCCTCGCCCTTCTTTGAGTAAATCAAATTTGAAGTGAACGTTGAATTGCATGAAATTTCAAATGTATTCTGCACGCATGATTTATCAACCTGAAGCCAATAGCTATCCCTCGCTCTCTTCAGGCAGCTTCCTGCATTTGAATCTATTTTTTTGTCATCTAAAATTTTGAAGCTGTAAGTCCTGCTGTTATATGAAACTGAACATTTGGACGCGTCATCAGTATCTATCTGAATGAACCAGTTCAAATCCGGCGGAGAGATACCTTTTGATAAAAGCCATTTTTCTCCCTTGACTGAATTCAGGGCAAGGCTTGCGAGGGCTGTCTGTTTCAACTCGCAATTTGAAGAAGGCCAGCATTCTCCGTCGCTGCCCTTAGCAGTTAATGCAGCAACGCACTTGCCCGTTGTCAAAACAGCGAGAGCCTGCTCCTCAACGCTTAAAGAACTACATTTGTCAGCTCCCCCGCTTCCTGAACCGATTCCTGAACCGATGCTGTTTTGAATGCATGAAAGGGCTTTGGCGTCAATAGTTGAAGCAGAGACATTAGTAGCGTTTGTGGCAGCGGAAACAGGAACCAATGACAGAGATATTAATAATATTAATAAAAGCAATGCAGCAGCACCCACCTTTTTCATGATTGAATAAGATAGGAGTTATTTATAAATTCTTCTTATAAATCGCCTTACAGTCATTTGCATAGGGTTAGCTATAGGCAACTTATCAATTCAGCTTTAGAGCCTCACCAAATTTCCTCGCAAGGAAACTCTGTATTTCATGGCTTAAAACAAATATAACAATGCGCTAATAAATTGACGTGTAGTCCATCAGTTCGGATAACTCACAAAACTGTCAGGACAAAATAATGATATAAGAATTACTATAAATACTTATTTGTTCCTCAATCCTTCAATAATTATTCTTTCAATTCCACTCAAGTCGCTTGCCTTAAGAACTCTTTGAATATCACCGGGAGTATAAGATTCTATTCCTTGTCCAGGGTGTGGGACACATATTCTACTTCTTTTTAAGAGAAATTAGCTTTTCATATAAAGTA
>Ga0209541_10016945_pt1 | contig 10722 bp, 10 predicted proteins | sample RifCSPlowO2_01_FD_184027 | JGI IMG/M metagenome (GOLD analysis project Ga0209541, IMG submission 184027) | Groundwater microbial communities from Rifle, Colorado - Rifle CSP2_plank lowO2_0.1 (SPAdes) (version 2) | ecosystem: Environmental > Aquatic > Deep subsurface > Groundwater | place... | reverse complement strand
CTTCGTCCGAGAGTCTAATCCTGGAATATACCACGACCTCCTCGTCCTCGACTTCAAATCCCTATATCCTTCAATAATTAAAACATTCAATATAGATCCATCATCACATATCGAAAATCCTTCAAAGCATCATTCAGACAAGCTGATACGCGCCCCGAATAACGTATATTTCACAAACACTCAAGGCATTCTGCCAGATATAATCTCAAAATTGCATGAAGCAAGAGAAAAGGCCAAGCACGAGAAACGCGAGCTGTCAAGCTACGCAATAAAGATAATACAAAACTCATTTTTCGGCGTTCTAGCTAGCCCGAATTGCAGATATTTCTCTCTTGATGTTGCAAACGCAATAACGCATTTCGGCCAGTATATAATAAAACTGACAGCAGAAAAAATAGAATCCCGGGGATACAGAGTAATCTATAGTGATAGTGTAGATGGAAAGACAAAAATAATCCTGAAAAAAGGAGACAAAGTATTTGAAAATGAAATTGAGAACATATTTACAAAAGAAGAAAAAGAAATAGAAGAAAAAGAATATGATTTAAAAAAAGATTTAGAAGTTTTAACTCTTGATGAAGATGGAAAATCAGTATTTAAACCAATTAAATACGTAATGAGGCATAAATGCAATAAAAAAATGTATAGAGTGCATTTTACAAATAATTGGCATATTGATGTTACAGAAGATCACTCGCTAATGGGATACCAGTCATTGGCTTTTAATAGCAGTAAAAGAAATAAAGACAACCCCTTAGTGAGAATAATTGAAATAAAACCTAATGAGATAAAGACTAAAGCCAACACGATAATCTCTTTAAAAAAAATCCCTTATGAAAAAGAAGAAAGTAGGAACTATCCAAAAGAAATTTATGAATTTATGGGATACTTTATAGGTGATGGGAGTTTTCACAGAAATAAAATGCATAAAAAATACAATAAAGACTATTATCTAGGGCTTTCTTTGGGTTCTGACAAAGAAGAAATATTAAACAAGTTAATAATCCCTTTAAAAAATAAAGGATATATAAAGAATTATTGGATAAGCAAAACTAGGAATGGAGATATAAGATTAAACGGCTTAAAATTAATAGAGATTATAACTAAAAATTTAAGGGACAATAAAAATAAGAAGATAATTCCAGAATGGTTATTTAATGAAAAAGAAGAGAATATAGCCTCATTTTTAAGAGGTTTATTCTCAGCAGATGGATGTGTAATGATGAGGCACAATGCTCCTCTAATAAAGTATACATCTATTGAGGAGGAATATATAAAAAGCGTGAGAAAATTGTTATATAGATTAGGTATATCAAATACAATTTTTAAGGAAAATTCTTTAAATGTTTATAAAACAAAAGATAAAATATATTCTTCTGGGAGCTACTCAAAAAATATCCTAATTAAAGATAAAGATAATTTCTGTAGAGATGTAGGTTTTATAATTGACCGAAAAAACACCGCAGCTAAGATAAAGAGCAATGCCCTTCAAAAGAGGCATATAAAAGATTTTGAATTTGATATTCAAGCCGTTAAAAGAGTAGAAGAAATCGAAAGCCCAAAATATGTTTATGATATAGAAGTGGATAAAAACCACAGATTCTTCGCAAATTATGTGTTAGTGCACAACACCGATTCTATTTTCATAGACGCCTCGACCCATAAAAAAGACAAGAAAGAAATAGGAAAAGAAATTCAGGAGAATATTAATGATTTTTATAAACATTTTGTGAAAAAAGAATATAACCGCGAGTCATTTCTAGAGCTCGAATTTAAACGCCATTATCTGGCTTTTCTAATGCCGACTCTAAGAAGCGCAACTGAAAAAGGCTCAAAAAAGCGTTATGCGGGCCTGTACATAAATAACGGAAAAGAAGAGCTCGAGATTGTAGGCATGGAAGCTATCCGAGGCGACTGGACAGATGCCGCGCAAGAGTTCCAGCGTGAATTATTACTGAAAGTCTTCAAGCGCGAGGAGTTCATTAAATTCATCAAAGATTATGTAAAAAAACTTAAAGACGGCAAACTTGACAGCAAGCTCGTTTACCGCAAATCCATTCGTAAATCGCTAGAAAAATACACTAAAACAACCCCGCCCCATGTCAAAGCCGCACGTCAGCTAGACAGCCTAGAATCAAACGAAATAGAATATTACATAACAGAAAAGGGTCCCGAACCAATACAAAAGCTCAAGCACAAATTAGATTATAATCATTATATAGATAAGCAAATCGCACCAATAGCTAACACTGTGCTCTTTTTCTTCAACAGAACGTTCGAAGATATACTCAAAGAGTCCAAGCAGACTAAGTTATTTAATTAAAAGTAAAAAAAGAAATGGAAAACAAAATAATCGTCTCATGTGTGCACGCAGGCAATCAAGTCCCGCTGAAATATGTCTCCATCTTCAAAAATCATAGGAAATTGCTCAATAGTCATTACGGATTTGATCCTGGCTCTCTAAAATTGGCAATTTGCATAGCGCGCAAAATAAAAACACCTCTCTATTTATCAAAAACAACGCGATTGCTCATCGAACTTGACTGCTCGCTCACAAACAAGCCATATTTATTCTCAAAAATAGCAAATAATCTTGATAAAAAAGTAAAACAAGAAATTATCGATAATTATTACGGTCCGTTCTATAGAAAAATAGAAAGTCTGATAAATAAATTCCTCAAAAGAAAGCAAAGTGCAACACACCTTGTCGTGCACAGTTTCGCTCCGCGCCTCAGTGGAATTGTGAGAGACGCAGATATTGGTATTTTATACAATCCAAGAATAAAAAAAGAAAGGGCGCTTGCTGAAAAATGGATAACTCTGCTTAAAAAAGAACTTCCAAATTTCAATATAAGAAAAAACTACCCCTATCAAGGCATCGAAGACGGTATAGTGCAGCACCTCAGAAAAAAATTCTCCGGGAGTAACTATTTCGGCCTTGAAATTGAGGTCAACAACAAGCACCTAAAAGGAAAAGCAACTAAATTGCACGAAATTATAGCTTTAACATTCCAGCAAGCAATAAAAACATAAATGACTAAATCTCAACGATAACGCCTTTCTTCCCCACATTAATCACTCTTGTTTTCCCAACACGTTCTTCAAACCCGCCGGCTTCATGAATATGCCCGTGTAATAGGATGTCTGGTTTAAATTTCTCAAGCGCTTTCCTAATAGCATCGCTCCCCTTCACGCCTGAAAATTCCGAGGCGCTAGATGCAGGATGCATATGTGTAATCATTACCTTTTTTTCAATGCCTTTTAAACCTGCATGCGCTTTCTCCAGAGTCTTCATCATTTCTTGTTCAGAAATCCGCGTTAATGGTCCGATATCGGCCCCGCCCGCTCCAAAGAATCCTATATTATCGTATCTGGCAGAGTACCCGTGAATGTTTTTCATACCATAGAATTGAGCAAGAAAATCCGTTGTTGCGAGAGAGTCCCAATTGCCGGGAAGCAAAAGAACTTTCTGTCCTCTGTCCTTAAAGGGCTTTATCAAATGAGGAGTTTCAACAATGCCAGTGATATCTCCGCATAAAACCACCAAATCAACATCTTCATTAAACGCGCGCTCAGCTAGTTTCTTCGTCGCACGTGTATCTCCATGAATATCCGAAGCCGCGAGTATCCTAAGCTTTTTCTTCATCCTGTTATAAGGCAAGAGCCATATTTAAAACCCACCTCATTAAAAAACTCAAAATAAAACATTAAAATCTGGTGACGAGGATTAACTACTTTAGTAGATAACAAATCAGTAGAAAAGTTTAAAAGCGATATACTGATTGGAATATATAGATTAGAGAGCATATGTCAGACAATACAAAGGATAATTTTGACGTCTTTTTCAGGCGCAAGCCCGCATTAATGCTAGTAGCATTAAAAAAAATGACAAAGGCGCGCTACGGCTCAATATTGGCGAAAGAAGTCGATTGCACGTATAGTCACGCAGTAAAGATACTGCAAACACTAGAAAGACTTGATTTAGTAGTATTCGAAAAGAAAGGCCGCATGAAGCTAATCAAGCTCACAAAGAAGGGCCAGGAAATCGCAGATAATATAGAGAATATAAAAAGAATTATTGGCTAACTCTCCAATCTCTCAATAAAACGTCCGAGCCCCTCAATATGAGAAATCCCTGCTCTAAATAGCAAGCTCCTCAATCCATTATCAATCCCCATGCCCTGCTCCTGAAACAATTTCTTCAGTAAAAAGTAAAGCTCCTTTCCCTTCTTGTCAAAATCAGTCAATATGCAAATCTCGCTCTTCCCGCCAATTTCAGCAGCAATCTGCTCAGCTCTTTCCCCAAGTGATGCTGAATTCTGATTGATAGCATAAATCTTCTTAAATCCCACAATCTCTAAAGAAGAAACATCTTTCTTGCCTTCAACCACGATAGGCAAATCGAAATACTTCTCGATTTTATTCTTGAAGTTAGCATCTAGCTTTATTGTCACGATGAATAATATTTATTAAAGAGTTTATTAAGTCTTTTATACAGAGTTGTCGGGATTAAATGGTCATATTTATTTTGCCGTTCCATGGAGTATGTATGCAGCTCATCTTTTATAGTGCTTTTATTATATCCGCCCGTCAACAAAAGCTGCTTCTCCAACTCATCTAAATTATATTCATTTAAAATCTTCTTCACATCTTTCTTATATTTTGGATTAGTGTAAAATAAACTGTGGGCAATCTCATGCTTTAGAGTGTCTTCTCTATCCTTATCCCCACTATGCACCCCAATGATATAGAAAGGATGTTTTTCCTCTCTAAATAAATTCAATAAGACCTTCTCTTTTTTAGATAAGGGGTTAAATTTACCTTTGTAAAAAGGCACAAGCACATAAGAAGGTATATTGAACCCATGCCAGTCCTGATAATATGTAAATCTGCCATTTATAGATTTATACCACTTTTTATATTCTTTTAGTGCGAAGATTTTACCTTTGAACTTTGGAGACTCATAATATTCTTGAAATCTGATAAATGTCGAAGAAATATCGTGCTGATTTTTAAAATCCAAAAGATAAACCTTATCAGCAATTTTGGTCTTTTTTACTTTTATCATTGTGAATGGCCCCGACGGGATTTGAACCCGCGACACCTGGATTTCTCCTATGCTATCCTGGTACAAATCAAGCTTCTTTGATTTCCAGGGAAACTTTCTTCTCTGAAGAAAGCAAGCCTTAAGAGTCCAGTACTCTAACCGGGCTGAGCTACGAGGCCTTGCCAACTCAACATCGAGAACGTTTTTAAAGGTTGTCAAAGAAACTTTTGCACACGAATTATAGAAAGAACTGTGTTTTGGATGCAAAAAACAAACTAACGATACACGCGCCAGGTATGTCCGCATTTAGTGCACTTGTAAAACTTTGTCTCCGATTCGTCGCTTGACCTCGTTTGCAAAGTCCAAAAGAACGCCTCATTGTGCTTGCACTCAGGACATTTAATCTGCACCTTAGGATAAGTATTTAATTCTTTTTCATTAATAACTGCGACAGTATTAGCTTTCTTGGCCCGCTCTGAAGCCTGAATCTTTACAATCCCCTTGGGCTTATAATTGCACTTAGCGCAGGCTGCTTTTTTATCTGTAAAAATAATAACGCTGCCACATTTCGGACAAAATTCCATAGTCTCAAATAGAAACGCAATACTATATAAACTTGTTGCCCTGAAAATTTTATGCAATCGATAAATATCTGGATGAAATAAAAAATCTAGCAGAAAAGTCCTCTTGTTTAAGACATAAATGTGCGTTGTTAATAATAAAAAGGCACAGCGCCGTTGCTTTCAAGACAAATTAAAATTACATTCAAAAGTAACAGACAAAACTTGTTGCGTTCATGCTGAGCAAAGAGCAATCGTGGATGCATTAAAAAACAATCCTGAACTTTCAGGAAATCCCTACTGCACAATCTGCAGCAAAATGGCGTTAGACGTTGGAATCAAAGAATTCATTCTCCTGCATAAAGAATGTCCAATCGCATACAATACCGAAGAATACAATTTGCTCTCTTATAACTGCCGAGAATAGCTATCGGCAGAATCCTCTCTGTTCACTAGACTTGAATCCTTCAAAGAATATCAATTTAAGCCAGCCCAGTCCAGGAACGCGAGCAACAGCATGTCCAATAACAGCATCCTTGTTGATGTTAAGCTCTTCAGCCAGCTGACCTCCGTTATGGTCTCCTTTTGTTGCAAGAGGATTATCTGAAACAACCCTATGTATAAGAGGATAAGTATATACTGAAGAAAAAATAATCACATCGCCTACTTTGTACTGCCCTCGACCTGAGACTAAGACAATATCTCCTTTATTCAGCCCATTCTTGAATGGAAAAACCTCAAAATTACCCTTGTTTATATCTGTATCGTCATACCAAGGTCCATTCTGCTCCCACCATTTATCAAATCCAACTTCATGATACATCGAGCACGACTCAACAACAACAAGCGGCAATTCTGAATTAAAGGCGAAAGACATCAAAGGAAAGAACACGAATTTGATAACCAGAAAAGTCAGCACAAGAGACACCATCCACGATTGCCACGTATCTTTCTTCAAAAACGCCCAGAACCTCGTTAAATAATTATCCATGTAAGGAATAACAAAAACAGCTTTTTAAATGATGTGAAACTACTTTTCGAAATAATAAATCTCGTCATTAACACTCTAAATTATCTTTTCTAATTCCAATCAAAAACAATAATCGAAGATATCCAATAAATATTTCTACCGAAATATTTATATACCCCCGTATACACCTCAAGTGTATACTAAAAGATGACAGACATATTCGACACAACAATAATGTGCAAAAGATGCGGAGAAGAAATGGAGCAGACAACAGTCCATAAAGCGGGCCTCGAGTTAAGAGCAATAGAATGCCCGAAGTGCAATGATAAAATAATTCATCCTGAAGACAAACTACATCTTGAACAATATAATACTCTAAAAGGCAAGACATATCATGTTAAATTAAGAATGGTGGGCAATAGCCACGCAATAAGCATTCCAAAAGAAATAGTCTCTTTTATTCAACAGCAGGAGAGATTAATGGACGACATGGTTCGCTTATGCTTTGAGGACATGAGAAACTTGAGAATACAATTCTCTCAAGAAAACGAGGAGGAAGAAGATGGCAATTGACAACACAAAGCAAGAAATAAAACTAAGAGTTCTAGAGGCATTGCAAGACGACGCGTATAAAGGCGTGGCCAGAATAGACACAGAAATGATGAGAATACTCGGCTTGCGAAGAGGAGATATAGTAAGCATCCGAGGAGAAAGAGAAACAGTCGCTATTGTTGACCGTTCATATCCGGCAGACGTAGGAGAAGGAGTAATTCGTATCGACGGCTTAATTCGTAAAAATGCCAAAACAGGAATTGGTGAAACAGTTACGGTGAAAAGGGCTCAGATAAAAACAGCCAAAAAAATCTCGATTGCGCCTGCTCAACCAGGAATTATGGTTCAAGGAGACCCAGAACTATTCAAAAACGGATTGTTGGGACGTGCAATAGTAAAGGGCGATATCATCTCCCTTGGAGGAGCCCAAAGACGCAGAGACCTAATGGGAGGAGATATGTCTGAAATCTTCGGAGATTTTCAAGAGCTATTCGGAGGCAATTTTGGATTTGGAGGATTCCAGCGTATTAAATTCATGGTTGTAACAACCTCGCCAAACCAACCGGTCGTTGTGACAGAAGAAACAGAAATCGTTCTCAATCCAAAAGCCATAGAAATGGGTGAGGACACAGTTCCTGATGTAACTTACGAAGACATTGGAGGTCTAACTGACGAGGTAAAGAAAATAAGAGAAATGGTCGAGCTTCCTCTAAAGCATCCTGAAGTCTTCGATAGATTGGGCATTGACCCACCAAAGGGAGTTCTCTTGCACGGTCCGCCTGGTACTGGCAAGACATTATTAGCAAAGGCAGTAGCAAACGAATCAGAGGCGAATTTCATTCTCCTTAATGGCCCAGAAGTCATGTCCAAATTTTATGGCGAGTCAGAAAAGAAAATCAGAGATCTTTTCGAAGAAGCAGAAAAAAATGCTCCAACAATCGTGTTTATTGATGAAATAGACGCAATTGCCCCAAAGCGCGAAGAAGTGCAAGGAGAAGTTGAAAGACGAGTTGTTTCGCAACTACTCACGGCAATGGACGGTCTAAAGTCGCGTGGCCGCGTCGTGGTAATAGGAGCAACCAATAGACCAAACTCCATCGACCCTGCATTAAGACGCCCTGGAAGATTTGACCGCGAACTGGAAATTTCAGTGCCTGATAAAAAAGCTAGATTAAACATCCTCAAGATTCATACAAGAAACATGCCGCTCAAGGCACCTGCGAAAAAGATTTATCTCGAAACAAAAGTTAAAACACTTGAAGACAAAATACCTGACTACGAAAAAGAGATGTTAATTACGAGAGACGAAAATAAACTAAATGACATAAAGAAGAATAAATCAGATGCACAAGAAGAGTTGGCAATTGCAAAGAAAATACTGGGCTTGTTAATCGATAATGAGAAAAAGAATGAAAGCACTATCAAGCAACTGCCTGCAAAAGAAAGAGAACTTATTACCAAAATAATGATGGAAAGCATGATGGAAGGCATTGCAGCAAAAACACATGGATTTGTAGGTGCGGACATCGCCTCCTTAGCAAAAGAAGCAGCAATGTGTGTTCTAAGAAAAAAATTGCCTCAATTCGAATTAGATAAAGACCAAGAAATTCCAAAAGAAGTTCTTGAAACAATGGTCATCGGCTCAGAAGACTTTGACGAATCTCTCAAAACAGTTCGACCTAGTGCCATGCGGGAAGTGATGGTGGAAACTCCAAACGTTTCATGGCAAGACGTGGGAGGTCTCGACTCAACAAAGCAGGCGCTCAAAGAAGCAGTAGAATGGCCTCTCAAATACAAAGAAAATTTCAACCGCCTCGGAATAAGGCCACCGAGAGGAATCCTATTATACGGTCCGCCTGGTACTGGCAAGACATTATTAGCAAAGGCAGTAGCAAACGAATCAGAGGCGAATTTCATTCAAGTCAAGGGCCCAAGTCTTTTGAGTATGTGGGTGGGGAAAAGCGAAGAGGGAGTCCGCAAGATTTTCGAGCGTGCACGTCAAGTAGCACCTTGTGTAATTTTCTTCGATGAAATCGATGCATTGGCAAGCAAACGCGGTCTTGAAATGGGAACAAAAGTCACCGAGCGTGTCCTCAACCAACTCTTAGCAGAAATGGACGGTCTGGAAGAACTCAAAGACGTCGTAGTTATCGGAGCAACAAACCGCCCAGATATGCTGGACACAGCAATTCTCCGCCCAGGTAGATTCGACCGTATCCTCCTAGTTGACGTGCCGAGCAAAGAATCAACAAGAAAAATTTTCGAAATCCACAGCAAAAACACCCCACTAGACAAATCAGTCAAAGTAGAAGAAATATTAAGAAAGATAGAAGGATTCGTAGGAGCAGATGTCGAATCCCTAGTGAGAGAGGCAGCCATAGCCGCCCTGCGTCGCGACATGAACTCACAATCAGTCACCATGGCAGACTTCGATGAAGCCCTTGCAAGAACAAAACCTTCAGTCTCGGAAGAAACAGCAAAGCGCTACAAAAAGATAGAAGACTATTACCTAAGAACAGTAAAGGCCGGCGGCCTCGACCTCGGGCCTGTTTATACAGGATAGATTTAAATACCCCTGAAAAGTCGAATAATTATGACAAACGAATATGATGACAGGAATATACCTAAAATAATGTCCTTAAAAAGACCTATTAGAGAGCCGCAAGTTGTGGGCGCAACAGTTACTTATAGAGACCCAAGAACAGGAGAAGTACGAACAGAAAATTATTCTTCAGACCAAGTTACAGGAACTCCAGGAACAGGATATACTTTATTTCCCGTACCAACTCAAGTAAGTCGAGAAAAAGAACCGATAATTGATTTTCTGTCTAAATTAGGAACTAATCCAGAGGATAAATTTTGCAATCGCGAACCACCAAACCGTGAAGAATTATATCTCTCTAAGAATATAAAGATACCTGCGCCTGGAAATCCTCTTCCATCGATTAAACATCCAAGAAGACCAAATTGTTTCTAATTAAAAAGTTCAATTATTCTTAAAACTATCCCACAAAAATAACATTAACCCCTGAAACGAGAAAAGCTTAAATATATCACGTACATGAGAACAAAATGGAAGCACTTAAAATAGTAGTTGAAAAAATCAACAAAGAAGAATCAAAAAATAAAGGAAAAATTGTGGCTATAGATTTAGATAGTGGAGAATATTTTATCGGCGCGTCTGAACTCGAAGCTTATAAAAAAGCGATAAAAAAGCATCCTGGGAAAATATTTATTTTTAAAAGAATAGGGCACTCGCATACCCATTTTATTGGAATCTCAGAATGAAAGGATTCTTCAGAGAAGGCAGCCCTATAATTGGACTGGAGATTAATGAAAACAAAATAGACCTTCTCTTAGACACTGGTTTTAACGGACATATCATGCTTTCCCAAAGGTTAATCGATAAAATTAGATTAGAACAAATAGGAGTATCTGATTATATTACCGCAAGTGGAGAAGAAAGAGAAACAAGAATCTTTAGAGCAAAAATGAACTTTCTTGGCGAAGAAATAGAGGTTCCAGTTTTATCTACAGAAGGAGATTTTTCTTTGGCAGGCATGGAATTATTTCATAATTGCAGAATCTTAATT
>Ga0209541_10016944_pt1 | contig 10722 bp, 15 predicted proteins | sample RifCSPlowO2_01_FD_184027 | JGI IMG/M metagenome (GOLD analysis project Ga0209541, IMG submission 184027) | Groundwater microbial communities from Rifle, Colorado - Rifle CSP2_plank lowO2_0.1 (SPAdes) (version 2) | ecosystem: Environmental > Aquatic > Deep subsurface > Groundwater | place... | reverse complement strand
AAAAATCTAAACTCTTTTCTGTAAGCGTTAATGTCACTCGTGTTTTTTTCTCTCTAAGAATTAGGTTTTCGGGCTTAGGTAAAAAATCACTTACTAAACGAGCCTCAAGCGGTTCATCGGTATATTTTACTCGTAGAGAAGTTTTACTTACTTTGCTTTTCATATATGTTTTTGCCCTTTCTCCAATATCCCGCACCAATTATGCGAATACGTTTATTGCGGTATGTAAAACGGACGGTTAAAACACCCCCTTCCACTTTTCCGAAACAATAATATCGTTTTTCTTCTCCGCTGTGAACACTATCTTTAGCAATCACACGATTCGGGTCCAGAAACGAGTATTGAGCAGTTTCAAAATCCACGCCATGCTTGCGTTGATTTTCAGTATTCTTAACCTCATCCCATTCAAAGGATGTGTTCATGAATATATTACCATTCTAGCATACTTTTTGTCATCTCTTTCTTCCACAATTGCAATTTCTTCCCTTCACTTCGATAAACTCAGTGTAAACTATGCTCATGGCAAGCCGGTGTGCTTGCCATTCCGCTGTGCCCTTCCGGAGTCTTGACGAAGGAGGGTAACTTAATGTGAAGAATGGAGGTCGTAGAGCCTGCCCCGTATATCCTGAGTTTACCGAAGGGCTGTACGGGGTTTACCTGTGTGGATAGGAGAAAAAGTGTCAATTTAAATCTTGTCTAAACCGAATTTCGAAAAAACCTTTAAATTTTTGAAAATCAATACGGGCTACTGAAAAAATGCTGTCTTCGCCAAAGAATTGGTTTCATTAACCAACGTAGCTTGAAAAGTTAGCAGGAGGAACTATCGATATAGATCCTTCTCTAATACCTTTTTGCTCGATGTTTCTCATAAGTTGTTTTAGTGTCTTTGCGTGCGCTAACACTTTTTTGTTATCTTTTGTCACTAACACCCAACCTGATGTAATGCCTTTAATAATTTTGTCCTGCGATTTTTGATTATTTTTCATTTTTACAAGTTGATTATATCATAAAATTTTTTAGAACTCAGGTAAATTTGTGAGGCCGTAGAGTTTATATGTGATCTATTTTAGATTTCTACAATATTGGGTCTATCAAGCTTCAATACACCATCTTCATAAACTAAATCCCAAGTTCCCGAATAGATTGTGTATTTTACTTGTTCGTTGTAAATATCGGCTGCTGTAAATTCGATAAATACTTTAGGCACTTTTTCATCAACAACCTCAATTTTATTTAAATATAAATTTACTGTTGTATCAAACCCCTTTTTATATTCTTCAAAATTAGCTTGGGCTTTTATATTTTGGCTAAACAAATCGTATGCTTTCTCGAGTTGCCGCATAGATATATAGCCGTAATGCAATAAAACCATATCTTTCGGACCCAAAGCCTTAAGGTTTGTATCTTCCAAAATATTGCGTTCTAGTTTTTTTGGCCCTGAACCAATCAGGCGGTCAATATCAAAACGGATAGAATTTGAAGATAAGGCAAAACCAATACCCTGAGTTTCAGAAATTACAAATGTGTTTACCCCTATGACCTCTCCACAAGTGTTTATTGTAGGGCCTCCACTGTTCCCGCTATTTAGAGCAGCATCCGTTTGAATATACTCAATATTTCCATCTTCTGATTTTCGTCTTGCAGAAAGGGAACCTTTAGTTACTGTTGCTTCGCCTTCTAAAAGCTCGGAATACGGGAAACCAATCGAATATACATCTTCTCCCAAAGAAACAACATCAGAATTACCAAAATATAGAGAATTACTTGGTGAATCTGTAATTTGAACAATAGCCAGATCCAAATCTTCGTCCCAATTGTAAAGTTGACCCCTTATAGTTTTATTCCCAGGAAAAACTATATGGGGAGAAGATGTATCTTTAACTACATGATAGTTTGTAACAATAAAACCAAGGGGGCTAATTAGAAAGCCGGAGCCGCTTCCCCCACCGCTTACTATTTTTACTACATAATCATTGGCTTTTTTAATTGAATCAAGCGGGTTACAAGCTATTTCTGGTGAGGGGCTTGGTTCTATTTTAGCTGTACGAAAATCATCAAAAATACCTCTTGCCAAAAAACCTAAACCTAAAATGAATACTACAGTTGAAATTATTAATAATTTTGGAAATCGTTTGCTTAACCGGTAGTATTTTTTATTCAGTTTTGAATAGTACATATCATAAGTTTATCCGTGAAAAATTTTATGCTTGTTTATGGGAAAGTGTCAAGGAAAAATTATTCTAATATTCTTGAGAATATTGGAATGTTGGGTGCTTATGTTATGGGGCTATCCACTCCCCTCCACAATTGCAATTTCTTTCCTTCACTTCGATAAACTCAGTGTAAACTATGCTCAGGGCAAGCCGGCGTGAGGGCGTAGAGATTACCTCGGTTATAGGTAAAATTTGTTTGCAGCCTTATTTCTGTTATATTTTATGACATGACTAAAAAGTCTAAAAGGACAAGCAAAAACATAGTCCGGAGAGTTAAATATTTACAAAAATCAAAACTGGAAAAAGAAATCATAGCAGGAAATAACCCTATTTATCTTTCAGATTCAGATCGAATCACTTACGCTTACAAACGCAACAGGGAGAATAAAAAAATTTCAGAAGTGGTAAATGTCTCGCTTGAAATCAAAATCAAAAGTAAATGGCTTACTATAAAACGATATGACAGTTCCCACGGTTTTCTTCATAGACACACAAGGGTTTCAATTGGCGATGATTCTGAAATTATTAGTGTTGCTGGTGTAAAGAAAAGTGGTAAACACTCAAACTGGCTTACTTGGTCAATAAAAGACATTAAGGCAAAATTTTGGTTTTACAAAAGAGCTTTTTTGAAACGCAGTGGAATAAATCAAGACTAATAAACAATATCTATATTTACAACTTTAGTACAGAATGTTTACAATTATATTAAGACAGTAGTATACTTTGGTACTCGCATGAGCAAGAACAAACAAATTTCAAAGAATCTAGATCTATCTGAAAAGTTAGCTTACTACATCGCTGCCCATCCAACTTTAAACACCAAGTTTCCAAAAGGCTCTGCATATGTAGCATTTTCTGCAACAGATGCAAAATTAAACGCAGCAAATAAAAAACTTGTATTAAACTTAAATAAAGAAGGCAAGAAAATAATCAAAGCACAGGAAACAAAAAATGAAAATAAACCTTGGAATTTCTCGTTCGCCTCGATTTAATTCTGGAAAATATCGCAAGGTCTTATTCCTGAAAGTTCCTTCCATAACCGCATTTCTTGCTAATTGATTGATTTTCTTATTCTCATATTCTTAAGAATTTTGGAATAATGGAGTTAATTTATTGAGGGTCTGAGAATCAAGAATTAGGCATGGGGGCCGTAGAGTTTACTTGCTGAGAATAATCGAAGTACTTGTGGTGCCCTACCCGCCTTTGGAGGGAGTGCAACGGGGTTGAAGGATCGAAAGTCAAAGATAGTTTTAAAGACTAACTGAAGTGCGAGTTTATTTATTTTGCTGTTTTTTGTTATACTTTTTTCACTTTAATGTCGATTATTAATCCGCGCCCTAAGAATTTAAAAGATCTCCTGCTTTCTAATAGATACTTCGTGCCTATTTATCAGCGACCTTATTCTTGGCAAAAAGACGAAATAAATCAGCTTTGGGACGACATCAATGAAAATAGTAGTCCTTATTTTCTTGGAATCTTACTATTGAGAGTTACTGATAGTGATGAAAAGTTCGAAATCGTTGACGGACAACAAAGAATTACTACTCTAATAATGTTACTTAGAGCTGCTGTAGAAATTATTGGACAAGAAGACATAAAAGCCGCAAATTACATTCAAGAACATTATATTTGCGTCCCTCAAAATATTAGCCATGACAAGAGTGAGTTTATCGTTAGGTTAAGCAAACGGGATCGCGAAAAATTTGAGAGTATTCTTCTCGGTGATTCGGATAAGAGTAAAAAATACCCTTCATGGAGATATCTTGAAGATGGCTTTGAGTTGTTAAAAACTAAGTTGTCAGAATACAAACAAGCACACGGAATGAACGGATTAAAAACTTTTCTTGATGAAACCATCATGAAAATCACTTTTATTGATTTATTAGTAGAAAAAGACAGCGATGTCTACCTATTCTTTGAAACTTTAAATGACCGCGGTCTTGACTTGGGAATTGCAGATCTAGTTAAAAATAAAGTTTGTTCTGTAGCTGAAAAAAACCACCAATCAACAGAAGATGCAGTTGGTAAGATTGATGAAATAACTGAGAAGATAGGTACCGGGAAAATGGCAAGTTTCTTACTTCATTATTGCCTTTCAATATCAGATGAGCCAATTCCTAAAAATAAATTGATGGATTGGTACGGAAAAATAATTCAGAGTGAAAAAGATGTATTCCTTAGAAATCTCGGTAACGTTGCACCTATTTACGCAGAATTGGTCGATCCAGATAGTATAAATAAAAGAAACCAAACTACAAGAAAAGAATTACTAAGATTCCTTAAGGCCTTAGATGCAACACGCTGTTACCCGCTTCTACTCAGAGGAGACATAGCATTACAACCAAAAGATTTCTTGAGATTATGTAGAGCGATCGAAATATTAACTTTCAGACACAGCACAATTACTAAAAAAGATGCAAAGGTTTTAGAGGGTGTATATTTCGACCTTACAAAGCAGATAAGGAAAACCCAAAAGGTAGAGGAAGCTTTAAACTACTTAAAACAACACGCAATAAAAGTTACTGAAAAAGAATTCCAAGCTAGTTTCGAAGTGTATGAACCAACGACAAAGCAACTTGCAAGATATATCTTATGGAAAATTGAGGAATTCAAAACACAACAATCTATTCCATTAGATTGGGAGCAGGCGACCTTAGAACATATTTTGCCCAAAAGTTCGCGTTGGGAAGATAGAGAACTATATGTGAATAGGTTAGGTAATTGCACATTACTATCGCAAAAATTAAATTCAGAGGTTTCCAACAAGGGATTCGAAGTAAAAAAACTTGAATACAAAAAGGAAGGTAAAATTCGGATAACGCAAGAGCTATTGGCTTATAAGAACTTCACAAAAGACTCCATAATTGATATACAAACAAAATTTGCTGAACTTGCTTGTAAAATTTGGAATCCTGATTTAATTGTATAATTTGATTAGTTAAAATTAATTTTTAATTTTGAGAAATTACCAATCCCACCAACCGGAGTAATCGTTGTAGTCATTATAATAATCTAAGCCATACCAATAATCATCTTGCCATTCCCAAGAAGGCGTATACCAATTAGAACTTCTACCATAATCATAATAACTTTTGTTATACCAATCGTCATCCCAATTCCAGCTATAGTTATCATATTTAAGCCCATTCTGATCACTTCGATAGTAACCGTCAACCCACGAACCATTTCTCCAATAACCATTTACCCACCCTGCTTCAACAGGTCCTAATGATAAACCTAAGAAAAACAAACCAAAAATTATCGATATGAAAACAGATACTTTTTTCATTAAAAAACTGCCACTTGGGCAGTTCACTTTAAATCATATTCTTAGTCCACTCGAATGTCAACTAATCTACTATCCGTTCACTCTCTGAAGCTAAAAAATCGACATTTATATTAGCATTTGGATCCTTTAAACTATCATCTATCTGCCTTATCTTGTCATAAGATAAAAAACTTACAACTTCGTTCATATTGAAATAAGGGTTGCTGAAAGTCGGCCTTCGTAATTCGCTAAAAACTTTATTTCTTCTTTCTCTTGAAGCCACAATAAAAAGTGGATAAACAGAATTAGGCGTAAGGGCACGTAAATCAGATAATCTTAAAATACCGGAATAAACTGAGGTCGAATGTTCAATCTCGAATGCAGATTTAATAGAGTAACCAAACTTCCAAACTACGTCAATATTTTTTATATATGCAGGTACGTCAAGTGTTTCCTGAAAATCACTTAAAACATCTTTTCTAAAATCATGCCCTCCATAACTTTTATTCTGATCATTCTTGGGAACCCAAACATCAACTTTTGCTTTTTTCCCAAGCCGAATTAGTCTCCATTGCATCTCATCATGTTCAGTACTTGCTCTTTCAACTTTTTCTTCTAAAACTTCTTCTTCTACCTTTGTCGCCTCAGCTACCGCTGCAAGAACCTGTCCCGTTTCCATTCTCTTTAAGGCAGAAAGCAAATCTCCATACCGAGCGAGAAGACTATCTGCTTTTTCTTGTTCGATTGCCATAAACCCTCGGGGGAAATAATTTTCGCTATACCCCAAATATTTGTTAAGTACACCTATTGGAAAATCCACTTTTTCTGCATTTACAAGAAAATACATATACTCCCAAGTTTTTTTATTCTCATCTTCTCCCCATAAATATTTTGCCATGCCTTCGTTCTTCGTTTTTAATGCCACTTCTGCAGCAAAAATGATTCGTCCCGATTTATAGATCAGCACATAATCACCAGCTTCCATCGTCTCCCATGTTCTAATATTCCCCGACCCAGGGACTGCACCCCAAACTGCAAAGGGCCCTGAATGATATTTCTTTTTTAGAGTTTCTATTTCTTGTGCAGGTAAAAATTTCTCTGATTCATCAACAGACCTTTTTCTCTCAATAGTATCGTGATAATGTCTGTCGGTTCCGTGTCCTCCGCTAGCTACAACAAAAAATATTTTTCTCTTCTTATTCATCAAGATCACTTATTCTATTTTTGCTGATTTTTGTAAATTGTGTTTCATACAAAGCAATCTTACATTTTTTGCGGTTAAACTTGTGCCACCTTTTGAAAAAGGTAGATCATGATCGAAGTGTAAATTTTTATTATCTCCACATTTTACACATTTTCCATTATCTCTTTTCCAAACTTCTTTTTTAACTTCCGTTGGAATTATTCTTGTGTGAGATATTTCTATTTTTGTTCGACTTCCTCCATCTATTGCTTCCAAATTAGTCAACTTCAAAATGAACCTAAATACATTTCTTGTATCATCGTTTACAATTTTATAATCAACAAGTTCGAAAATTCCCTTAAGTGACCAAACACCAGGCATAATTTTTTCATAAACTTTTACAATTTCTGCTTCCCTATCACCATTTTTAAAATCTTCAATGGCTTTAATAAACAACCCATTTTGGGTCAATTTCTCAGAGGGTAACTGTGAGGTTTGGTCTTCCTGTTTTGGATTATGTTGATAATTTCTCCTGGGCACATCGTGCCCTTCATATTCAATTGTCACCCCATCGTCATGAATCTTGTCCTTGTATGGCGCATTCAATCTTTGAGACATTAAGATCACTGTATATTTTGGATTTAATCTAAAGTTCATGCCACGCTGCAAAGTTTGGACGTTTTCAATGTCACACATTTCGCGATAGGACAAAATATCGTCTTGAACCTTCATATCTATGGGCTTAATTTTCGCTCTTTTTAATAAAAAAGTCGAGGGGGGATAAAATGTAACCTTAACTTATTTAATTTCTTTTAAAAACTTCTCTTGAGAAATTCCGGCTCTTTTTATTTGTGCTCTTAAAAGATTTGGGGCAACCTCTTTATGCAGAGGTATCGAAAGTGTAGGCGACTCTTCTTTTTACAAAATGGCATGATCTCCAGAAGTATGCGAGTGTAGATATCCAAATTTTTTGAAGGCTTTAACCGCAGATTTCCCGGAGATATTGGCAAATCTGCCCATTGTCTAATTAACGGCAATCGAAGTATAAACCGAGGCCTTGGTAAGTTCGGCGCTTTTGCCGACTTTTTTTGTGGTTGCTTCCATATGGGCTTTTATCGCTTTTTTTGCGTTTGCCAAAGCTTCTTTTTTAGTCTTTCCCTGACTCATACAACCGTATAAATTTAAGACATCGGCAACATAACCTTTGTACTCTTTGTCGTAAGTCAATTTAATTACATAATCAAGTTTACTAGTCATAGCGGCTTTTTATTTCAATTTATTATAGCACTTTACCGAGCTTAATTTTCGCTCTTTTTTTGCCAAAAAGTCACTCCTTCGTCAAAAATTTCGGAAGTGCAAGCGATAAAAAAGGAATTAGGAAGATATAACTTACTTAAACTGCACGGATAAATTTACACCGAGGGCGCTTGCAAGTTTTTTTAATAACGAAAGCGATGGCGTTGTTTTTGCATTTTCTACTCTGGAAATTACCGATTGTTTTGTCTTAAGCTTATAAGCTAACTGCCCTTGAGTTAAACCCTTTTCAATTCTTGCTTTGATAATTGCTCTGGCAATTTGGTATTCAAGCTCCGATTCCTTTAGTGCTTTTCTGACTTTGGGATCTTTTAATAATTGCGCTCTATGAGTTTTCCAATCCATGTTGTAACTTTATCACAATATTGTGATATTTGCAAGAATCAAACACTTCTTGATTTGTAATCCTTTAACCTATCTTGCGCAATCTTTATTTCTTTTTTGTCTGTTTTTTGTTTTTTCTTAAAAAATGCATGCAGAAGCAAAAATGATTTACTGGTTTTTGCAACATAAAAAATTCTTATATTATCTCTTCCGACTATTCTTAGTTCCCAAAGGTCGGTACCTAGTACTTTTTCTACTTTGGGCGGTCCTACTTTGATTCCAAATTCTTCCAATAAGTCTAGAGCATTGACCACTTTAGACTTTGCTTTTGCGTCTAAATCATCAATAAATTCTTTGACTGGATATTTACCTGCAGTTGTTTCGTAATAATCAATTTTCCATTCCAAGATCATGGTTTCATTTTAGCTTATTTGATGATTATTGATTGGTCAAATTCAACACTTTTAGCTTTGGAAGATAAATTCTATGGGAAAAACCTGTTTTGACTTTCACTCTTTTTTTGCCAAAAAGTCACTCCTTCGTCAAAAATTTCGGAAGTGCAAGCGAGACAAAAGGAGCTGGGGCGATTTAAGATTTTAAAACGTAGTTTTGAAAAATAGTGCTGTACATAAGAGCATCTTCTGCTTTATCTAATTTTGCCTTTTGTTTAAGAACCACCTTTATTTTATTCAGCGCTTCATTGATATATTGCGGAATTTTATCCCGATCGATTTCTGCGGCTCTTTTTAACGCCTCTTGGCTGAATCTTTGCGCCGATTTTTCGGATCCTGCAAAATAAAGGGTCGCCACTCTTTTTAAATCAAGGGCCAGTGAAGAGATGGCAATTTTATTTTGATTCATAATAATTCTTTAAAGAAGTACTTCGTCAGTCTTTCGTATTCTCTTCTTATTTTATCATTTTGAATTTCATTGCTGGTATTTTCATCATTGGGTCTGATATTTATAAATGAATTAAAATCAATTACTTTTGTTTCCAAATCTATTCCCCCTCCCCATAAATCCCTCTGCTTTGAGCCCTGAGAAAGTAAGATTTGCTCCGATTCAAAATGCCTATTTGCCCCGGCCGAGCAAATTTTTTTCTTAACATCAATAACCGTTTTTATATAGGTTTGGAATTCTTCCTGAAGTTTTATTGCTTCCTTTTTTGTAAAAGGTACGGTTTTGGTGATTATCACAAAAAGATAATAACATCAGAATAAGTATCGCGACAATTTTATTGGGCGCGGCGGGCAATTTTCTATCAAACCTCGTCAGGAGATTCGTCAGGCTGGACAATGAATATATTTCGGCTGGCAGCTTTTTGGGATACGGTCATGGAGACTGCTTCCTGCACAATATGGTTTATTTGTGCCGAAAGGCGAGCTTTCGGAAATACACTGTCACGCAGTTCTTGAGGTGCATCCGGCGGAAGTTCCCTGATTTCTCTGCGACAGCGCCGCGCGTAAATTTTGCAGTGATGGGCAACAACTGGAAAAGTCACCGACTCTACAATTTCTTTCAATCCCCGCGGTGCAACTCTTCTTTGAACTCTGATAAATTTGGCGAATTTTTCTTCGAGTTGATAAGGATCAACAGTATTGTTCCCTGAATCGATAGAATCAAGTCCCGATTCTTCCAAAAACCGCACGATAATCCCCTCCCTAATCTGGCCATCAGCGGTTTTTCGTCTTGTTACCTGATCTAAGGGCTCCTCTCCACTACCGTGAACGAGGCGTAAACCGTGCCTCCTGTTTGCATTTTTTTCCACAAAAAAAGGAGTGTCGCTAGGGCGCTCCATATCTGCAGAATTATAACAAAAATACGCCTAAAAAGAAAATGTCTTGCTAGAGCTTGTTTTTGGCAAAGATTATTACTGCCCCACCGGCATTCTCAAAGTATTCAATGACTATGGTGTGGTTGCCGTCTGTAAGTGCCTTGGTTGCCTTATAGATCGTTGAAGGCTGGTCAATCCATTTGTCTATTACCAATACCCCATCGATAAATAACCTGACACCGTCATCGGCAGTAGTTGTAAATTCATAATTGCCGCTGGTTAAAGTTTCAACTTTGGTAAATCTTGCGGAAAAATGATCAGGCAGAATTGCCGGATCCGGTGAGCCGTCATTCCAGACAAAACTAATCTGGGGCTCACTGCGGCTGATTGTGGGAGTTCCCGAAAGCGTCATGTTGTTAAAATAATCGGCCGCAAATGCGCCGGTTTCTTGGGTAGTTTTGGCAAAGTTGAATTTGGCAACCGCCCCCCCGCCGTTTTCGTAATACTCGATCTTTAAATTATGATCACCTGCGGACATAACAACATCTGCCTCATATTTGGTTGAACCATGATCATTCCATTGATCGATAATAAGCTGGTCATCAACATAAACACGAATACCGTCATCCGAAATTGTCGCAAATCT